>Ga0207074_1117_pt1 | contig 12949 bp, 13 predicted proteins | sample Alteio_BWMinHeat_66_FD_153567 | JGI IMG/M metagenome (GOLD analysis project Ga0207074, IMG submission 153567) | Enriched cells from forest soil in Barre Woods Harvard Forest LTER site, Petersham, Massachusetts, United States -... | ecosystem: Environmental > Terrestrial > Soil > Temperate forest >...
GGAGCTGCTGTCTTCACATTTCTATCGATTTATTTATTCTGGAGATTGTGGCGCCATCCCCAGGTTCGTCGGGCAATTATGGCGGGAATCGGTCTAGGTCTGAATGTCGCTGGAAAATTAAGCGGCCTGCTGATCGTTCCTCTTCTTGGAATCATGATATGGATGGAACATCGTGCAAAGTCTAAGCCCTTACGATCTCGATCGTTTATTCCATTGATCGTGTCCTATGTCATGGCTGCCTTGGCTGCTTTGGTCCTCTGTTATGGGGGGGGCGAAGACGGGTACTCCAATGGAGTCGTGAGCAACGGCCATGTCATCCATAATTCATTGAATGGCGCTTGTTGCTGGAGCTTGTATTGGCCCGTCTTCCAATACAAGAATCCAGCCGCAATGTGGGAAGGCTCGTCATAGGTTTCCGATTCCTGAAACCCCGCTCCAAAGGAGAGGAAAATGAAAACAAGAATTCCAATTATCAAGTAGAGATAACTTGGGTGATTTGCGATGTTATTGGGGCCGATCGATGGCATATAAAAAGGCTGCTGTCCGATGGCTGTCAGGATGCAGGGCAGCATTGCGCCGGAGGTCCTTCAGGAGAAGGGTCTTGGCGGTCGCGGATTGGCGCCATTGATTTTGAAAATCCTCGGGGGTGCCGTCGGGATCGATAGCAGGGAATTCCCATTTTTGGATGTACGGAGCAAATTGCGGAAGCCGGCGGACATAAATCAAGGCAACATCGTCCCAATAGATCAAAGCCCACCGGGAGCGCGGGAAGAAGAGCCGGAAGACAGAAGGCAGAAGAGGATCTTGAGGATAACTCATTAAAGCAGCGTCGATGCCTCTCTGATCCAGAAATTGATTCCAAACTTCGGGGGTATTGGTCTGGGCATGCTGAACTTGGTTATACAGGTCAATGTAGCCCTCCACCGTATGAAATCGGCCGTCTAGAAATACGGGCCTCGTGTCCCCGAAGTACCAAATCCAATATCCGCCAAAACCATCCTCATTATAAAAGGTGCCTGGAAGGCGCTCATGTTGAATGAAATCACAGGCTTCGATTGGGAAAAACCTTTTGTTCACTCCACCTCGAATAGAGGTCGCGGCTGTCACGCCAAAAGCGCCGATGATGAAGCCAATGCCAATCAGAAACAGCCGCGCGTGCCGTTTCGAAAGATCAGCGATTTTTTCCCCCACTTCACTGCGCGACATCCACAGGGCTGCGTCCGGGAAAGCTCCGATCATGAAATAGGGAATGTTCCGCACATGATTCACGGCACCCCAGGCCAGGAACGATCCCATCGCCGCTTCCGGCCACGGCCATCGGTGATTTTCTTGGTGATTCCGAAAAAACAGCACACCATATAACAAAAGGCAGGCCCAGAAGAGTTCCAGAGGATGCCAGGGCGTTTTCTGCCATTCGGTGAAAAATCCCTGGCGGAGCAGTGCCAGGCCCTGCAAGGTTGAAAGATGCAGCCGGTAACCATTGGGATTAAGGAAAGTAGCCGCGACACCCGCCACGAACCATAAGAACGGTTTTTGCATCTTTCCGATGGGATATTCAAAAGACATTCCGAGAATGTACAAGAAAGAAATGACAAGTCCCAGCACAAATCCTCCGTGGCTGTTCGCCCATAAGGCGAAAAGTAGGATGCCGCTCCAGAGGTTCCATCCTCCGCTTTTTTTGAAACGGTAGGCGGACATCAACCAGATCAACCACGACAGAAAAAAAACAGAAACAAGATCAGCACGCTCATTCCAACCGTATCGGCTAGCCCAGAACATGAGTGCCAGCCAAGTCCACCGAATCAGCCAGGAAGTCCCTTCCCGCTTCATTTTGAACCATTGGAAGACCAGAGCTTCCTCAATCAGAAGTATTTTGAGCGCGATAATTCCCGAAATCCGAATCAGCTTATAGATGCTATAGAGGACCATCTGAAACAGCCATTCGTGATTAATCCATCGGCGACCGCGGACGGTCCAGGAAAAGACATCGGCCTTCGGAATGTAACCGTGAGAGAAAATAAATCGGCCTGTCGCGAGATGCCACCACACGTCATTGGCATAGCGGATCGGACGCCACAACCAGCACGCGGCAGCGATCAGACTTAAAATCAATAGGGCAGATTCCTGCCAGAAGATGTCGCTTCCGTGTCCGATCTTGGGAGCCGATGAACGCATCAGAGCATTGAATCCATTTCCGCTTGCGCTACGGATAAAAGCGATTCCGAATCTCCCGTTGTCTGGATGGCCTTTGCCGCCTTTGCAAAATAGTCAGCCGCCTTTTTCATATCTCCACTCTGCCGATACGCGCGTCCCATATTGAGAAGAGCGGGTGGAAAATCCGGCATGACCCGAAGAGCATGCGCGAAGTTCGACCTAGCGCCCGGAAGATCTTTAGAGAAAAGGGCGTGGACCCCCAAGGCATTCCAAACGGAAGCCAATCGATCGTCTTTATGCAGAGCTTGACGGAAAAAGACGAGCCCTGCTTTAGTATTTCCCTGCTCAAGTTCTTCCCGGCCTCTTAGATAGAATTCATACGCTTTCAGATAGCGGTAATCAGGGGTCACTTCATAAATAGAGGTGACTTCCGGCGTGTTGGTGTAGATTAAATGAAAAGCGTCCGGCCAGGTCCGTGTCCAATATTCGGCCGCTAAGCTTTCATGAACATGACGTGAACCTGAAGGTGTCAGCACTTCATAGACATTGGCGGGCTGGGTCAGGACGTGAGAGATAGTTCGACGCAGGAGACGGTAGCGAAACTCTTCTCGCGTTGGGGCCCCAGCGACGGCCATAGCGTGGCGGCCCGTGTAAAGATATAGAGTCGGTGCTTTCGGCGCCAGAAAAAAGCTGCTGACTGGCGTATAGTGTTGAATCCAATCGTAGGTCTGGAGAGGGACGGCGCCCGGGGGAGGACCGTTGAAAAACGCAGAATCATTTACAAAGTAAAAGCTGATCAAGATCAATGCGACTTCGATTCGGTTGATATAGGGCGCCGCCAGCAAAAGCAAGAAAGGTAAAAGCGGGAGCATAAATCGAACGTCTGCTGCCGGCCAGAGCGCGTGGGCGACAAAATAAAGGCCGACAAATACACACATTCCGGTCAAAAGTCCTTGTAGATTTTTCCGGGTTCGGAATGTGCGATGTGCTCCGGCGATGATCGCCAAGATGGCCAGGACGGTCAATACGGCCGCGGCCCATTTTCCAGCCATGCCGGCGAGGTTCCACGGCCACTGCCAGAGTAAATGGACGAACAGTTCTTTAGTGAGCGTCAGGATATTGGATAGGACCAAGGGTGCAAAAGAATTAGACATGACGAGTTCTCTCCAGGCGGCTGCATATCCCGTTTGTTGACCGGCGGCAAAAATCCAGCCGACCTGACAGCCCCAGATCCCTAGGGCCGTGAAAAACCACGAACCGATCGCCTTTCGTCCATGCAAAACAACCAAGGTGACGGTGATTCCTATCAGAAGGACAAGAGCTTCTGGACGTACGAGCAAGGCCCAACCCAGGAGTAACCCGAGCCACCACACCGGGCGCCGAATGAAGAAAACCCACAGCGCGAGGAGAGTAAATAACGGTTCGGTCAGGACACTGACCGCATAACTTGCGGTGACAGGATTGAAAAGGTAAAGAGTGAGGAGTCCCAGCCGTCGCCACGGAGGGCACCAGAGGCCGGAGATTTCCCAAAAGAAATAACCCGAGAGTAAGATGGCGCCAATGGATATAAGTCCGAGAGCGTTCCAATGCGGCGCCCACACCGTAACGAAGGGAATGAGCAGAAGCGGGAGCCCAAGGGAGCGTTTATATTGTGGCGGATGTTCGGGCAGGCTGAGAATCACGTTATGCCCCTGAGTCAGAGATTCAGCCGCCAGAATATATTCGGCATCATCGCTATAGTATCCAACATGAAATCGCGGCAGTAGAAAGACATAAAATAACCCCGCGGCGGCGAGGAGCCATTTCCAAACGTTTTGGATGGACATGTCAGAAAAAATGGATTACCCGGTGGATCCCAGGAACCATCGAGAAACGAATTGCGACGAGATTGCCTGTTGGAGCTGACGGTGGTCCGTACGGGTTAAGGCGGGATCGATGCGGAGAATCTCTTCGGCGGCATGGCGAGCCCCCTGAATCAGATGCGCGTCACGGATCAGATGCCCGATTTTAAACGGCGGCAGACCGTGTTGCATGACGCCCATCACTTCTCCTGGGCCACGCAGGGCAAGGTCTTCTTCGCTGAGCCGGAAGCCGTCGTTGGTTTCGGTCATGATCTGAATTCGTCGCCGCGCCTCTTCCGTTCCAAGATCAGCGATCAATAAGCATGTGGATCGTGCAGATCCCCGGCCAACACGGCCGCGTAGTTGATGGAGCGTCGATAGACCGAAACGCTCCGCGTGTTCGATGATGATGAGGCTGGCGTTCGGGACATCAATTCCCACCTCAATGATGGAGGTCGCCATGAGAATGTCCAGCTCGCCATTCCGGAAGCGCGTCATGATGGTTTCCTTTTCCCGGCTGGGCAGTTGGCCATGCATGACGCCGACGCGCAAATGGCGGAATACGGACTGACGGAGCGCCGTCGCTTCTTGAACAACGGCCTTGAGTTCTAACTTGTCCGATTCTTTGACCAAGGGATAAACCACATAGGCCTGGCGTCCTTTGGCCGCTTCCTCACTGACAAATCGGTGTGCTTCAGCTTCCGCCACATGCCGGGTTTCAATTGGAGTGCGACCGGGAGGGAGCTGGTCCAGGGCGGAGACATCGAGATCGCCGTAGAGCGTCAACGCCAAGGTCCGTGGTATGGGTGTGGCGGTCATGACAAGAATGTCCGGTCCTACCCCCTTTTGGCGCAGAAGGCTTCGATGCTCCACCCCGAAACGATGTTGTTCATCGATGACGGCCAACATCAGATTTGCGAAACGAATGGACTTTTGAATGACGGCATGTGTACCAATCACCAGATCCATATGGCCGTTGGCAATGTCCTGCACCGTCTTCTTTCGCTGAGCAGCCGTTTGGCGTCCCGTCAATAGAGCCACACGTAGCTTCAGGGGTTTCAATAGACGAGCAAACGTCAAGGCATGTTGTTCTGCGAGAATTTCTGTCGGAGCCATGAGGACCGCCTGACCACCGTTTTCAACCGCCAGGAGCATGGCGCAAAGCGCGACGATTGTTTTGCCACTTCCCACATCGCCTTGAAGCAGACGGTTCATGGGAGCAGGGCGTATCAGATCATCAAAGATTTCGCGGATGACGCGTTTCTGAGCGGCTGTGAATTCAAAGCCGAGATGCTCGCGAAACGGCGTCAGCAACGTTTTATGGATCGTGTACCGATGCGGTTTTGTTTCGCGTTGAACTTTTCTTCGCAACATGGCCAGGGCAGTCTCCAGAATCAAGAATTCCTCGAAAGCCAGGCTCGTCCGCGCTTCTTCCTTTTGAATCAAGGAATCCGGAAAATGAATTTTCTGTAGCGACCAAGATTTATTGTGCAGCCGATGGTGGTTTTGGACCCGTTCCGGGATCATATCGGGGACTTGGAAAGCTCCGGTCTGCAGGATACGGCCAATGAGGGCGCGCAGAAGGCGTTCTGGAATCTCAGGAGTGGTGGTATATAACGGCACGATACGATTAAAATGAAAGACATCGTCACCTTCCAAGGATTGCTTAGGCCCCGAATTGAGGGCCATGTCTTCAACACGGAGTTGTTTTCCCCCGGGACCCCACTCTACGGTTCCGAACACGGTGAGGATCCGGCCGGCTTGCAGACGTTGCCGCAGCGAGGCGAACACGTCATAACGAGGATTGAGGTTTTTGAACCAGACCGCCAATATCGAGCCGGTGTTGTCGGTCAGACGCGCTGTAGCTAAGCCCAGAGGAGGACGTCGTATCGAAAAAGACACTTCCTCAATGCTTCCTTTGAGTGTCGTCTTCTCTCCGGTAGGCGCGTCGTGAATCGAAAAGCGAGCGCGTCTATCTTCCCAATCGCGGGGAAAGCCCATCAGCAGGTCAATCGGTTCGCGTAAACCCCTAATGGCCAGCGCTTGAGCGCGCGCTGGACCAACTCCTTTAAAGAATTGGAGCGGAAAAGAGGGGTGGGGGTTGCTTCGACCGACGGAATCTGTCAAAATAGCCCCAGTTGATTTCATCAAAGGAGTTATCATATATGGCTTTGCGTTGTGTGGTGTGTGGAAAAGGTCCGGTCGCCGGGAAAACGGTGAGTCATTCGCATAAAGCCACTAATAGACGATTCCTTCCTAACGTCCGCCGGGTGAGAGTGATCATTGAAGGGCGTCCGCAACGTGTGAAGGTCTGCACCCGCTGTATGCGCTCTCGAAAACTAGCCAAGGCCGGACCCCGCCAACTGGCGGCTTGAGCATGCCGCAAGCCTGTTCTCCGATCATAAAGTATTAAGAAATCGTCGTACGTCATTCGATTCTTCGCGCGGGGCATCTGCAATATATCGGTTTAATAAGGGAACCCCTTTCTCCAGCCTTCCTGTCCTGCAATACAAGAGTCCCAAATTTCTTCGCGCGACAAGATTAAACGGATCTATCGCGAGGGCGCGGCTGTAAAACAAGGCGGCTTTAGGGTAGTCCCGGGATTGATCGGCAATAACACCTAAATACAACAGAGAATCCTTCTCATACGGGTTGCGTTCTACGATGGCCTTAAAATCCTTTTCGGCGGCCCGGATATTTCCCATCAGAAATGAGGTTTCTGCCAGATTAAAACCCGCCCAAGCGAGTGAAGGGTCTATAGAAAGCGCTTTTTGAAAATATTTCTTAGCCGTGACAAAGTTTCCTGTCCGTTCGTAAGCCACGCCTAATCCATTCCAGGCACGCGGATTTTGGGGAGCCTCAATCACCATCACATTCCAGAACGTTTCCTCGTTTTGCCAGAGGACGTTCCGACGGATAGTTTGGTGAGCATAAAAGAGAATCAGAGCGGCCAGCATGACCACTCCCGCAACCCCCCTCTCTTTTTTGGATGGTTCAAACCGTTTTGTCATCAGCAATCCCAGAGCGATGCAAAAGCCGATAGAGGGTAAATATAAGAACCGTTCGGCTCCGATGACCTCGATGCGAAAAATCAGATTCGAAACAGGGAATAAGGTTAAGCAAAAAAACAAGAAGGCGAAGGCGATCACGCTCCTGTCCCGAATGAACTGATGAATGGAAATGACGACCAAGATGAGCAAAAGTATAACGCATATCCATGCCGCGAGATCTGTGGGTGCAGCGTCTGCAAAACTGGGTCGGGAATAATCGGCCCGGAGCCCGATCCCTGAGGCCATGGGCCACAAGTAACCGCTCAAAAGAAAACGCGACATCGTCAATAAGACGATTAGCTCGTTTTGCTGTGAAAAATAAGGGATACCCCCTGTGGTGAAGGCGCCACCGAGAAGAAAATGTCTCCATTCCAGGTATAAGAGCAGTATCATGATGAACATTGCCCACGTTGCTGCCCGGTGACGGACAATTTTTTCCCACCGGCCGGGCTGACTAAACACATCGGACAAAATCAAAGCGAGCGGAAAAATAGCCGCGTTTTCTTTTGCAAGAAGCGCCAGACCGAAGGCCACGAGAGCCAAAGCGGTCTTGCGAGGCGTCGTCTTGCGTATGACCAGAAGCCAAGAAATGAGCAGGAAGAAGCAGGCGAGGAGCTCCGCGCGGCCGACCACGTTGCTGACCGCTTCAACATGGATCGGCAAGACAGCAAATAGCAGAGCGGCGCCTTTGGACGTCCATTGACCTAATCCCAGCTGTAAACAGGCCATCCAGAGAAGGAGGGCGACTGCGGTGTGTAACAAAAGATTGATGAGGTGATATCCGAAAGGGTTCAACTTCCCAAAGTAATAATTGAGTGAATACGTCAACATCGTTAAAGGACGGTACAAGCTTCCTTTAAAAGTTTTAGGCTGACCGATATCCATGCCCCAATAAGGGGAGCCAAAGAGATAGTTGGCTCGGGACAGTTTCTGAATTAAAGGATTTTCAACAATGACGGGCCAGTCGTCGTAGACGAATTGAGCGCGCAGGGTGTTTCCGTAAACAAGAAAGGTCAGGCCAATGAGAATGAAGGCAAAACGCGCATCGGATTCAAGGCGGCGGAGCCCATTACTCATCGACGATGATTATACTATCCGGGTTTTGAACTTCCTAGGTGGTAGAACCGACCAAACCGATAGTGGGGCTCGAGGGAGAAGCGGTGTACTTCATCGACATGCGGCCTGCCAGATAGGCGAGACGACCTGCTTCCACGCCTAGTTTCATGGCGTGTGCCATCATGACTGGATTTTGAGATTCGGCAACCGCTGTATTCATAAGCACACCCGCCGCTCCCAGTTCCATGGCAATCGCAGCATCGGACGCCGTTCCGACTCCTGCATCGACAATCACGGGAACCTTGGCCTGTTCCAGAATAAAGCGTACGGGCAAGGGGTTCAAAATGCCTTGGCCGCTACTGATCGGTGAGGCCAAAGGCATGATGGTTGCTGCACCGGCCTCTTCAAGACGTTTAGCCGCAACGGGATCATCGCTTGTGTAGGGCAGGACGGTAAACCCCTCTTTCACCAAAAGCCGTGTGGCCTGGAGGGTCGCTTCCACATCGGGGAACAATGTTTTTTGGATCCCCGATGACTTCGAGTTTGACGAGATCGGTGTCTAGGGCTTCCCGCGCCAGCCGCGCCGTCCGAAGGGCATCCTCGACGGTGTAGCAGCCGGCCGTATTGGGAAGGATCGGAATTCCGGACGGTAAGAAATTCCAGAATGATTGGGAGGACTTATCGGAAAGATCGACGCGGCGGATGGCGACGGTCACCATGGCCGGTTGGGCGGCTTCCAGCGCCTGCTTCATTAGCTCCAATGTCTTATATTTGCCTGTCCCAAGAATGAGCCGTGAGGTATAGGTCTTCCCGGCAATCGTTAAAGGTGTATCCTGCATTTTATCCTCCTCCAATCGCTTGAATAATCTCTACAGCATCACCGCTCTTCAGAACGGTGCTGGGGAAAAGCCCCCGCTTGATGATTTTGAGGTTCACCTCGCAGGCGACTCGTCCGGCGGGAATCCGCATCTGGTCCAAAAGTTGCTGGAGGGTCAGCTCGGAAGCCAGTTCCTTCTCGTCGCCATTTAAAATAATTCTCACAACGAAATTATATCACAGCTGCTTCTTGAGAAATGTGATGAGATGCTGGTTGAAAAGAGCAGGATTTTCCAAATTACTGAGATGGCCGGCGTCGGGGATCACGTGGAATTCCGATCCGCGGATCTGTTGATGCATGGCTTCCGCGGCGGCTGGCGGCGTGACGGAATCATGCTCTCCAACGAGAATCAACGCGGGGACATTCATCTTCGAAAGCGAAGCGGTGGTATCGGTGCGGCCTGCCAGCGCTAGCAGGGTGCCGCAGATCCCCGTCGCGGAGTTCCCAATCATGATCTGCCGGATAAAATCGACGGCGCTCTTTCGCTCCTGCAGGCTCCGAGGAGAAAAAACGGCTTTCAGAAAACCTTCGGCGAAAACCGCCACCCCGTCCTTTTTTACCGTTTTGATGGAAGCGGCGCGTTTAAGTTTCGCTTCATTGGAGTCCGCCTCACTGCGCGTATCGCAGAGCACCAGGCCTCGCACTCGTTCCGGTTGGCGTTCCATGGCGCGTAAAGCGACATAGCCCCCCATAGACAGGCCGCATAAGACGGTTTGTTTGATGCCTAGAGTATCCAAAAGCGCTATGAGATCATCGACAAAGAATTCCAACAGGTACTGCCCGTCCCCGGTCTCGCTCTGTCCATGCCCTCGGATGTCGAACGTAACGGCAAAGAAATCGCCTTTGACCAAATCCACCTGCTCATTCCACATGCGTTGGCTGAAAGGAAATCCGTGAATAAAAACAATCGAAGGGTTTTCCGGGTTACCGGCAGAGGTGTAGAACAGTTTCAGGCCGCTGGTTAAAAGATCCATGCCCTTGATTTTAGCACGCGTGGCGATGATTAGGAGGTGAGACTACTGCGCCGTTGCTGGAGCGGGTTGAAGAGGGCGTTCAGAAGGGTGAGCCGCTGGCCATTTCCTCCGGGACGTGTGCTCGTTGACGAAATAAACCGTCCCAAAACAGATGAGTGATATTGTTAAAGAGCTGAGACACAGAGACCGGATCATAGGGCCCATGAAAAATGGAATCTCCACGTACCGTAGTGAGACCATCGTGAGCGAGACCAGCCAGAGAATGACGCCAGTTCGAAGCATGTTTGCAGCAATCATCGGTCATAAAGCCTATTTATTCAATATCAAAATAATGACGTTAATGCGCACGAAGCAATGTAAAAGCTCGCTAAGGGTTTTAGTAGCCCTATCAGAATTGCTTGATTTTGAGGGGCGATTTTACTTACTCGAAAAGATCGACTTTGACAAACTTGGCGGGGTGCGCGTTTATTCCAAGATAGATCCGCTTATGTCTGGAGTCGTAAGCCGCGCAAGAAACCTGGGTGACGTAGTCAGGCAGTACAGCGCTGCTTAAACGTTCGAAAGGATTTAAGCCGATCGTAACCAGTTTGACAGGCGGACCGTGGGTGACAAAATAAGCGGTGCCTTCGCGCGGGTTCAAGAATCCAGCAACGAGCCGGTTTTCCCCCGCCTCGAGCGTGAGTGTTTCCTGGGGCTGCAAATTCGTCAGATTCACCAGGATAATTTTGGCGGGAGACCCCTGAGTACCGAAATAGGCCGATTCTCCATCGGCCGCAATGACAGCCGCTTTAAACCCCGGCTGGCCTCGGAGAAGGGTCACATTGCCCACCGGCGTCAAATCCGACAATTTGATTTTCATGACGTTGCCAGTGGCTGTCGCGAAATAAGCGAAGCGCCCATGAGGATCCATCAGGCCGCATTGAAACGCGTTATCTTCGCGAGCCAGGCCAAGATCGCCGCTCACCTGCATCGCGTTCAGGTCTACTTGGATCACGGAGCCAAACAGGGTGCCAAAGAGACCGGCCTCGCCGGCGGGCGTCAATGCCGCCGAGTTAATGCCGTATTCGTTCTTTCCCAGCGCCACGCTCCCGACCCGTTTAAATTCCGCCAGATTGATTTTGATCACGCGGGCCTGGACATCCTTGTTGGGATCTCCAGCGGTACCAAAATAAGCCATCCCATGGCGCGTGTCGACGATTCCTGCGGTGAGAGTATTTTCTCCCGGAAGCAGCCGGAGCGTTCCCGTGCGCTGAAAATCGGACAAACGAAATTGCACCAGCGTTCCTGAGATCTGCTCCAGGGTATAAGGAAATTCATCCCGGCTGACACTCAAATAGGCTCGGCCGCTTTTTTCGTCTACGATAATGGATGTAATGTAATTCTCCCCCCGTCGCAGCGTCAGTTGATGAACGGGGACTGTTTGAGCGGGCGAAGAGAGAAGGGCCAGAAGAAGAGCCGCAACGTGCGCATGACGACTCATGATTCGAACGATTTTATTTTTTTGAGGCGACGACGATGCCGGACGGCGCCAGAGAAGCGTGCTTTAAGAAAAGTCCGGACGATGTCGAACGCCAGTTCCGGCCCGGTAATGCGTGCTCCAAGACAAAGGACATTGGCATCATCATCTTCAACGCCCTGATGAGCAGAGAAAGTATTTTCACAAAGGGCCGCGCGTATCCCTTTGAATTTATTGGCTGCGATACTGGCGCCGACCCCGCTGCCGCAGATCAGAATGCCGCGTTCGGCTCGGCCGTCCTGGATCGTCTGAGCAAGCCTTTGGGCATAGTCGGGATAATCATCACCCGCTTTCAGGCGATGGGCCCCCACATCGAGGATCCGGTGCCCGAGCAAGCGGACGCGGTGCAGAATCTGTTTCTTCAGCGCGAAGCCGGCGTGATCGCAGCCGATGACGATTTTCAAGTATTATTTGGCAGGGGCTGGATTGGCCATTGTGAAGGGACACCCTGCGTATTTGTGATAACCGCAGTGAGCGCCCATGAGATAGCCGATGATGCCGCCCAAAAGTAACAGCACGACGGCCGCAATCACCCGAATGCCGCAGCCGCAGCCGCTACCGCAGCTTCCGCCTGAACAACATGCTTCTTCGCCTTCCACCTTCTTGTCTTTGTCCATAGGACCTCCCGTTTGCTAGTTCTTTAACCTTTATAGCCCATCCGCACCTTCGTTTCAAGTACGCTTGAACAAAGTGAGGAGAAATTGCGTAAGCCGACTTGACGGATGAAGAGCCAGGTTGCGCTGGAGTTCGTTTCTGATCTGCTTCTTTCGGGCCGGCGAAGCGACCCGGAGGCGGCGAACAAATTCACTGAAATCGGCCTCCGGCGACACCCAGCGAAACTCGTACTCGGCGATCGCCGGACGGTTGGGCAGTGTTCTTCTCAAGAACAAAAGCGCGATGTCATCCCAAGAGACGAGAGCCCATTGCTCTCGTGGAAAATAACGGTCAAACAAAGCGGGATAAGGCGAGCGCTCGGGATATTTCATTAGAGCCCCAGAGAATTGATGGCGGTCAAGAAATGCGGTCCAATCTTCCGGTCGCTGATACTTGGCTCGATTAATCTCTGAAACCAACTGGTCATAGCCTTGAACGGCGGGATAACGGCCATCAATGAATACTGGATATCGCTCGGCAAACCGCCACATCCAATACCCGCCGAACCGATAATCGTTATAAAAAGGTCCCTGCAAGTGATTCGACTCAATGAGTTCAGCGGCACCGAGCGGTATGCCGGCGGGATCAATCCCTCCTGGATGTGGCCTTTCCTGTTCCTGCTGTGGGCGAATATGCACCGCGGATTCATTGTGGGGCTTGTCATCGCCGGCATGATGCTTGCAACGTTCAGAAATTGGCAACGCGATGGGAAGCGCCGTCTAGGCTGGTTGGCCGCCTGCTCCGCCGCAACGCTGGTAAATCCCTATCATGTTCGGCTTTACCGGATGATATGGGATGATTGGCATTTATCTTCCCTCTATGTGGCC
>Ga0207074_1120_pt1 | contig 12679 bp, 12 predicted proteins | sample Alteio_BWMinHeat_66_FD_153567 | JGI IMG/M metagenome (GOLD analysis project Ga0207074, IMG submission 153567) | Enriched cells from forest soil in Barre Woods Harvard Forest LTER site, Petersham, Massachusetts, United States -... | ecosystem: Environmental > Terrestrial > Soil > Temperate forest >...
GTAATTTTGCTAACGCTATCTGTTAATGATTTTCCTGTGCTTTTACTTAAACTTTGTAAACCCTGGCTTAAATTTCCAACTTCTGAAGTAACAGCACTAAGGGTATCAGTGCTAATTGCTTTAAAAATAGCACTAGTAAGTTCTGCGGGTGTGAGGCCATTACTATCTTTACCCAAATCAGTCAGATGAATATCCGGCAAAGCAATGTCCTTGTTACCTAAACCCCTAATGTTAACATGCACTTTTGCGCCAGTTATCAAAAAATCATCCACTTCTATTTTAGGGGCTGGTTTATTATTACCCTGTTGGGCAGCGTTGGCTGAGCCAGGAGCGTTATTTTTAGTAAATGAATTTACGTTATCTAAAATCTTATTCAAATTATTTCCGCTAAGACCACCTTCATAAGTGATTTCCGGAGATTCAACGTGCACTGAATGAACCAGTATTTTATCCGAAGTAACAGATAAAGGGGCCAAGCTCACGGCAACAGTCCCTACGCTAAAAGCCTGTGCTGTTGAATACCCTTCAGGGTTCCCAACGACCAGGCCTTTAAGCGCAGCTGAACCGGATAAAAGCGAAACATCCACAGCATCCACCTTGATCGATACTTGGGTCACCCTAGGCCCGACCTGTTCCAAGCCCATTTTGACAATTGGCCCAATATAAAAACCCACCACAATACTCACAATGACAACTAACAGCACTAAACCTATTCCGATAATCAATAAGATCTTTTTCATAAGCAAATTATCCTTTTTAAAAAAAGAGTAAAAAACCGTTTGCTATATATAAAAGTGAAATGGCACCCATGACCAGCCCCACCATCCACATTTCACGCCGCACTAAAAGGACCCCCACCGAAGAGAGCATGACACCAATTTGCGCGAACACAACCGCCAAAGAAAATTGGCCACCTCTTCGGACAATGACAGTATTTTGCTTATTAATGCTTTGTGCATTTTTCTTTATATCCGCCTTCTCATTTTTTGTTGCTAAGGCTCAACTTTTAACAGCCCTTCCAATGATATTGCCCGCTACGACTTTATATCCGCCTTCTCTTTGTCGTAGCGGGCAATATCATTGGAAGAATCATTGATAGTCTTATCCAAAAGACTTTTCTGCGCAGGTGTTGTAGCCCCCAGAAGATCTACTTGAAAAGATTTCTCTTGGGTTATAAATATATCCTGTTTAATGGTTTTAGCTTGGAAGTAAGCCCATTGGTCCTCTTCCTGTGCTGTTAAAAATTGTGCTTTGGAAATATAAAAGGTCGATCTAGATAAGCCGATAGAGGCAATAACAGCCATGGCCGTTACAGTGACAGTCATGGCTTTCATCCACTTATCTTGTACAACATCAGCCACACAAATCTCCTGTTTTAATAATACGCGCCTGAGAGGACTTGAACCTCTAACACCTAGTTCCGAAGACTAGTGCTCTATCCAATTGAGCTACAGGCGCACGAAACAAGATGTCGACTTCGAAGAAATTGGGCCTTTTCCAGTTGAGCTACAGGCGCAAAATGCCTTAAGCTGCTTTTCTTTTGAGCCTGGCTTTTTTGAACTTACTTTGCATCTCTTTTTCTTTTTCTTTATTACCAACTTCCAAATCCTCTTCAGGAGCAATGAAGCGCTTATCTTGGCCTAAAATTTTTATCCGATACTGAAACTCAGACCCTCTTTCCCCGGTATATAACATTTTTAATTTTGTTACACCATCAACAAGACCTTCGTATCCTAATATTTTATGTTTAACCAATGTATCATTTTCTATCATCATTACCCCTTTCCTAGATGTAAATCACTTTACCAGAACATATATACTACCACAAAACAAAAATCCAGCCAATGAAGGAATTACTGGCTGGAATATGTTTACATCCAAAAATAAGAATCAGCTTGTTACTGCATTGCAGATTTGGCGTATTTGACTATCTGTTAAATTTGGATAAATAGGAATAGAAACGCATTGGTCCATCAGTTGATCAGAAACCGGACACCTGAATCCTTGAACATATTGATGTAAAGGTTTAAAGACTGGCAGAGTTGACCCAATTCCATTTTTCTTTAAGAGTTCTATAAAGAATTTTGCCCTTCTTTTAGTTTTGATCACATAGCGATAAAAAATGGGGTTTCGATTTGCAGCTTTAGGTGGAATGATTAAACCAGCCTCGGCAAATGCGCGGTCAAACATTTGAGCAATCTGTCTTCGTCTTTTTATAAAATCAGGCAGTCTTTGCAATTGGTTTAAGCCTAAAGCAGCCTGAAAATCTGTCATTTTATAATTGAACCTAGTTTGAAAATTCAGCGCATTATCATATTGGCGCAAATCACGGATACGATCCAATATTTTTGTTTGATTAGAAAGCAGCATCCCGCCTTCGCCAGTAGTCACCACCTTTGTCGCGTAAAATGAACAAATGGATAATACACCAAACGAACCTGCACGACGTCCCATATAATCGGCACCAATGCTTTGCGCGCAATCTTCGATGATCGGTACTCCAAAACTTAACAACTCTTTTAAATCAGCAGGATAACCAAACATATGCGGGACTATAATGGCCTTAACTTTTTTATTTAACTTTTTCTTTACCTCCAGCGGCGAAATATTAAAATCATCTTCTTTAACATCCACGATCCGCACTTTAGCACCTGTATAAAAAACCGCGTTCAGAAGGGCTGAACAGACAAAAGATGGCATTATCACCTGATCCCCGGGACCAATGTTTAAAGCCAACAACGCTAAATGCAAAGCACTTGTGCCTGAATTTGTTGCAACCCCTGCCTTCACGCCCAAAAAACGCGCCACCTGAGCTTCAAATTCTGAAACGACCTTACCTTGGGCTATTGTACCGCTTTTGAGGACGTGGCTGACACAAGCGATATCCTTGGTGTTAAGCGTTGGTTTTGAGTGGGGAATAAAATTCATCAGAAGTCCAATTTTAAATAACGCACAGCCTTAAATCCTTCGGCGAAATTAATCTTGGCTTGAAAGCCCCGAAATTGGGCCATGGACTTAATCCCATTTAGCATCGTTTGTCCTGAGGGGAAATTTCGCCCGACTTGGGAGGCAAAGGCACTAATGATATGCATTTTCTGATCAAGAACATCTTCAATATCCACAAAAATATCAGGCTGGAAATTGTAAGATGTATAATCTTCATAAAATAAAACACGTTTATTATAACGCGTCGCGGAAATCACACAGTGGGCCAAGGTCCGGTGATCTTGATGAGAATCGTTAGAATAATTAACATAAATCTCATAAGGCTTGACTTTGGCAACCACTGATTCAACAAAATCAATAGATGCTTTGCTTACCTCAAATTTCGTATCCGCCCATCCTCCCCAAATTAATTCTTTAGCACCCAAACGTCGGCATGCCTCTTCTTGTTCTTTTTTTCGTAGTGTAGGGTCCCCTGCTTCCTGTCCTTCACTCAAGACACATAAATACACATTCTGGCCGGCCTTAACATGCTTGCTGAGGGTCCCACCACAACCCAGCTCAATATCATCAGGATGGGCACCAAATGCTAAAATATTTTTTACCATGAGACACTCCCTTGAGTTTTACTTTTTAAACAAACCTTCATTTTGTGAAACCCATTGATAAACCTTCCCCAAACCTTCGTCAGGAGAGACTTGGGGTTTCCATTTCAATAATTGTTGTGCCTTGGTTATATCTGAAACATACACTTTTTGATCAAATTTACGCCATGGGCCGTACTTAATCGCAACCCGACGACCCATTAATTTTTCTAAAAAATCAACCAATTCCAATAAAGAAATAGTATTCTCCTGCCCTCCCCCCACATTAAAAACCTCACCTTTATAACGAAAATCACGAGATAGGAAAGCTTCAAAAGCTTTGATCAAATCTCCAACCCATAAAATATCACGCACCTGTTTACCATCGCCATAAATAGTAACTGATTTACCCAAAAAAAACCGGATGACGAACCATGCCAGCCACCCTTGGTCTTCAAAACCAAATTGACGGGTACCATAAATACAACTCATGCGAAAAATCGCACTTTTAATGCCAAAAATCTGGGCATAATCCTGGGTATATAAATCCCCTGTCAATTTAGAAACACCATAAGGAGTATGTCCTGTCAAATCGATACTGAAACGTTCATTAATCCCTTTGATGGATTTGAAAGCATAGCGTTTAGGCTGGGATTTAAGAGCAACGGCGTTAACATTATTGCCGTAAACTTTATTAGTCGACGTATAAATAAACATGCCTTTTTTATTGGCTTTCCGTAAAGCTTCCAAAACATTAATGGTACCAGAAGCATTGATTTCATAATCTTCAAAAGGATTTTCTAATGAGTATTTGACCCCTGGTTGTCCTGCCGTATGAATGACCACATCAGGCTTTTCCCGTGAAAAAATCCGTATCATTTCAGCACGATCACGCACATCCTTCTTAATCAATTTTATATGGGGGATCGAGGTGAGGTATTGCCAATTATATTCAACACTTTTATCTTTTGAGCCAAAAATAGTGGAACGCAAAAGATTGTCAATGACAACAACCTTGTTTTTCTTTTTGGCAAAATGCTCAGCGCAATGGGAACCGATCATCCCAGCACCGCCGGTTATAATAATCTTCAACTATTTTTCCCTTCCAAATTAGTCAAAATAGCTAAACTTTCAGGACCACAATTAAACAGGAGGTCCACCACTGATAAATGGGAAATAAAACCTTCGGCATTTTTATTCATCCACTTCTGAGGATAGACAGGATGCTGATATTTCTGGATATTCACCTTGATATGATTATTTTTAAACTGTTCTTCATCCAAATATTCCATCCCACCTTCCCCAGAAAGATAGGTTTCGGCATTAAAATATTTGCAAAGGTCAACTAACCGGGTCGTTTTATGCTCTGTTGCCTCATATTCTGAAGATAATACAATCTTAGTCTTAATACCTAAAAGATCAATCATCAATCGCACAAAGTAAATATTAATATCTGACAGCTTATCCCACTGCTGTCCCCACGCTTTTTGAAAATAAGGGAAATACTCCTCGAAATACGGGGCCTTGCAATAATTTAATTCTATCGCTTTTTGATGATCAGCTGCCCACGAAATTTTATTATTAATTTTAATTTCATTGATCTTTGTCCCAAAATCGTGAAGTACCGGGACGGTCAACCACTGCCAGCCTTGGGGACTGCGTATCCGATTACGGTTTTGCCATTCATTTTTTTTAAATTGAACATTGTCAAGGAGGATAAAAACATCTGCCTGCTGGGCCTTGTCAAAATATCCAAGCCAAGGAAGATACTGGGGTTGATGGATGGTGATTATCATCCCTGGCTCTTTTCGTAGACACATTCAATGTCCTTGACCATTTTAACCAAATCGAAATGGTCGCCCACGATAGCTTTTGATTGTTGGGACATCTTTTCACGAAGCTCACGATGTTCTATGAGTTTAATCATGGCACGGCTCAATGCATCCGCGTCTCGGGCAGCCACCAAAATCCCATTTTTGCCATCTTCAACAAGTTCGGGGATGCCTCCCACCTTGGTGGCAATGATTGGCTTGCCATACACCATGGCCTCCAATATCACGCGCCCCATCCCTTCATTGAGTGACGCAAGAACAAAAACATCCATGATCTCTATAAAGGGAGCAGGATCTTTTTGAAACCCTGTAAACTTCACAGACCCCAGTAACCCTAAAGCCGCACATTGTTTTTGTAATTTTTCTCTCTGGGTGCCGTCACCAACTAAAAGTAATTGGGTTTTAGGATGATACTTGACCACTAAAGCCATGGCATCGATAAGATAAGATGTCCCTTTAATAGGATCCAGCCGTCCCACAGACCCAAAAATGAAATGTTTCTCATGAAGCACCCATTGTTTCTTAAGATGCTCTTTTAGATCCGGATGAATATGTTTGGGGCTCACATCAATCCCGCTATAAATCCTTACAAATTTGTCCGGCGGCCCTATTTTAAAAGCAACATGATCTTCCTTACCAAGATTGGTCAGAGTAATGATCTTATCTGTGATCCGTGCGGTCAGGCGTTCAATCCAAATAAAAATAGTCGTGAGGAATTTCGAAAAATAACCATAAAAAATATGGCCATGAGGGGTATGAACAACCACTGGAACACCGGCGCACTTTGCCGCCCAGCGCCCCAGGATCCCTGCTTTGGAAGAGTGGGTATGGACAATATCAAAATTTTTAGTTTTAATAAAATGAAATAATTGAATAAAAACTTTTAGATCCTTCCATGGATGAATTTCCCTTTGAAGATCAGGGAAAAAAACATATTGGATATTTTTGTTCTTTAATGAATCCTCAATGCTGCCATCCATGTCCTTTGTGCGGCCGCTGATCAAAAAAGGCTCAAACCGTCCTGGATCGAGCCTGGCGACCGTTTCGATGGTGTTGGTAGCAGAACCCCCTGGATCTAAACGTGTGATAATATGCAAAACTTTAATCTTACCCATGGATGAAATTATTTTACGGCATGAAGTGCCTTGGAGCAATGAATATGTTATGATAAAAAATATGAATATTCTTCTGGCATCGGATGTGTCCATTAAAGAATTGCTTGGAGGAGCGGAAAGGAGTTTGTATGGAGAAGCTCTCTTTCTGGTGCAAAAAGGGCATAAGGTTTGCATCCTAACGCGTAAGCTCGACTCCCACGGATCTTCTGATGAAGTCATCAATGGTATCCATGAATTCAGATATGAGATCAATCCCCAAAATCCTGTTACTTTTCTTTTTTCAACGATTGTCAACGCCCCAAAACTCTACAAACAGCTTTGTTTGGATATTAAATTCGATGTGATCAACTTCCACCAGCCCTTTTCTGCATTCGCCATCAATTTACTTATCCCAACAAAAAATATTAAAAAAGTTTACACCTGTCATTCTTTGTCTTTCGAAGAATACGCCTCACGCAGCCCCAAAAAAAATTCTTTAAGATTTGTTCTTAATGTGTTCTTGCGGAGATTTATCGAAAAATTTAACTTGGACAAATCAGATAAAATAATCGTCCTAAGCCAATTTACCAAGAACAAACTCACCCATACACATAGAATCAAGGAAAATAAGATCACGGTCATCCCAGATGGTGTCAATACCCATCACTTTCAACCCGTCCTTGATAAAAATACTGTTCGTCAAGAATTGAAAATTGCCAGGCAACCCTTGATTTTATTTACAGTCCGTAATCTTGTACCGCGTATGGGATTAGAAAATCTTGTTAAAGCAATCCCTATTCTTCAACAAAAAGGCATTTCCGTTTCCCTTTTCATAGGTGGGCAAGGCACGTTAAAAGAAAAACTACAGGCCTTGATTAAGGAATTACGGCTCGAGGATTCCGTAATACTTTGCGGATTTCTTCCAGAAGAGGCACTTCTCAAGTATTATCAAATGGCTGATTTTTTCATATTGCCAACCCTTGAACTGGAAGGATTTGGTTTGGTGACCATTGAAGCCATGGCCTGCGGGACCCCTGTTTTGGCCACTCCCATTGGCGGCACTATCGAAATTTTAAGCGCTTTCGACCAAAGCTTCTTATTTAAAGATACTTGCGCCCAAAGCATGGCGGATTTAATTCTTGAAAAATTCACCACCTATAAAAATAAACCGGATGAATATAAACAATTGACCGTTGAGGTCAGAAAATTTGTGGAAAAGAATTATTCTTGGACTAACAATGCCGGTGATGTGGAATCACTATTTAGAAAGATAAGCGTTTAATTATGTGTGGGATTTGTGGCAAAATTAACATCCAAGGTAAAGAAATCCCTGCGGAGCTCATTACCAAAATGACCAACGCGCTTGAGCATCGCGGACCAGATGATCATGGGATTTTTCAAACAAGTCATCCTATCAGTGTCAGCCTGGGCCACCGGCGCTTGAAGATTGTTGATCTTTCCCCTGCCGGAAAACAGCCCATGCCCAACGAAGACAAAACAATATGGCTAGTGTTTAATGGTGAAATATACAATCATCCCAAACTTCGCCACGAACTGGGGTCTCGCGGGCATCGGTTCTGTTCTCAAACAGACAGTGAAGTCATCCTCCATCTCTATGAAGAAGAAGGGATCAAATGTTTGGAAAAATTAAACGGGATGTTTGCCTTCTGCCTGTGGGACTCAAAATCTCAAAGTGTGTATTTGTGCCGCGACCGGGCTGGCATTAAACCGCTGGTCTATTCATGGGATGGACAAAGCCTCATATTTGCCTCCGAAATCAGAAGCCTTTTATGCGACCCTGCCATCCCAACCGTCATGGATGAGGAAGCTTTAAATTTATACCTGACCTTTAATTACATCCCTGCCCCTTACACCATTTACAAAAATATAAAGAAACTTGAATCCGGCAGCTATTTAATGCTTAAAAATAAGGAAATCTTTCTTAAAAAATACTGGGATGTGAATCAATCAGCCGGTGTTGTGAGCTCACCAAAAATGGAATTTGAGGATTGCAAAAAGAAACTATACACCCTGATGGAAAATTCCGTTCGAATGCAAGGTGTGGCAGATGTTCCTTTGGGCGCTTTTTTAAGCGGTGGGATCGATTCCAGCATTATCGTGGGTTTGATGTCAAAGAATACTTCATCAAAAGTAAAAACATTTTCTGTAGGCTTTGAAGACATACCCCTGTTCGATGAAACACATTATGCTCGCCAAGTAGCGGAGTTTCATCAAACAGATCACACCGAAATCAAATTAAATAGCCGAAATGTATTAAATGTGTTTACAGACCTGCTTGACTGGTTTGATGAACCTTTTGCTGATTCATCCGCTATCCCCAGCTTTATCGTCTCAAGGGAAACCCAACGTCATGTAAAAGTGGCCTTATCAGGCGATGGTGGAGATGAACTTTTTGCCGGTTACCGGATGTATACGGGAGACTACTGGTATTCGCGCTATAAACAGATCCCTTCGTTTATGCGAAAGGGTTTGATTGAGCCCTTGATAAAAAGCATTCCGGATTCTCGTGACACAAAATCACTTGAACAGATGCGGCGTTTGAAAAAATTCGTCGCCGGAGCAGCGGATACTTTTGAGGAGCGCTTCTTCTTATGGAACCAAATTTATCCCCGAAATCTTAGGGAAAAACTTTTAAAGACCTCTACTGTCAATTTTGATTCCGGAAAGAATATGCTCAGCGCGTCATTAAACACTATTGCCGGGGACCCTGTCAACCGGATGCTCTACTGTGATTTCAAGAATTCCTTGGCCTACGACATGCTCACCAAGGTTGATTGGATGAGCATGAAAAATTCTTTGGAAGTACGGGTCCCTATGCTGGACCAGCACATCATTGAATTTATTTTTCAATTAGACGGGAATTTAAAATTAAAAAACGGCAAAGGCAAATATATTTTGCTTGAAACATTTAAAGATTTATTGCCTCCTGCCCTGCACAGGCGGCCCAAGGCAGGTTTCGAGGTACCCATCAGCCTATGGCTCAAGACGGATTTAAAATTTCTCATCGATGAACATCTCTCTGAGGAAAAAATAAAAAGGCAGGGTATTTTTCATTATGAACCCATCAAAAACCTGATTAATGATCTTCTAGGCAACCGTCGTGATACATCATGGCAATTATGGAATTTAATTGTGTTTCAGGCCTGGCATTCTAAATAAATAGCTTGGGTTTCTTTTGCATTTCTTTTTACATCAAAAAATTTCTCCACCACGGCCCTGCCCTCTTGCCCCATTGTCTTGCGCCTTTGTTCATCCAAAAGAAGTTCAATGATTTTTTCAGCCAATACTTGTGAACTGTTGGGAGCAATTAAAAAACCTGTTTTTCCTTCATCGACTAATTCAGGATTCCCTCCATCATTAATGGCGATCACGGGCTTTGTACAGGCCATGGCCTCAAGGATGGCCCTGCTGCAAGCTTCCTTAACAGTGACGTGGACAAATAAATCAAGGATATTCAAGAATGGGCAGACATCATCCTGGAAATCCGTAAAGATTAAATGATTTTGTACGCCTAAATCTTGAGCCAGGATTTGAAGTTCTTTCAACCGACTTCCGCCCTCATCAGGGAATTCACCACCAACAATTAAAAATTTAACATTGCTGATTTTTTTGATGACAAGAGGGATCGTTTCTATTAAAAATTCAACCCGTTTTCTTTTATTTAAATTGGTGATCATCCCTGCGATCATCATCCCATCGACCCCAAGCTTGATTTTCAACTGCCTGTCTTCTTTTAAAGGTTTAAATTCTTTCAGATCAACGCCATTGAGCACAACCCTGACCTTGCCGTCAAAATCTTTTAGGCCTTCAAACCGCTTGGCAACTGCCTTGGAATTGCAGATGACGCGGTCAGCAAGAAAAAAAAATTGCCTGCTTCTATCCAGTTCATCTTCATATATGAGGTTGCGTTCATGCCAAATCACCGGTGTTCCTGAAAGTTTAGCAACCAAGGCGCTTAAAATATTATTCCGGGGAGAATACGAATGAATGATTTTAATTTGATGGGAATGTAAAAAAGTATTCAGCCTTATCGCTGCCTGTAGTATTTTTAAAATATTTTTAGGGTGAAGCTGAGGGGCTTCAAAAAAAGAAACACTGACACCCAATGCCTGGGCCTTGCGGCTTAATGGGCCTTCCTGGGGAACCATCAACAATGGCTCAAACCGCTGCCGGTCTAAATTTTCCCAAAGGTTAAGGAGGCTCTGTTCCCCTCCGCTTATTTGGGCCATGTTATGTAAAAATAAAATTCTCATCATTCTTCTTTCAGGTACTAAGATGCGGAAATTTTCATTAATGCAATACTACCAAAACCTTTTCCCGGTATCTCTTTGACCTCACTCACTTTTTTAAAGGTACCTGAATTTAATAATTCATCGGTCGCTCGAATAACATCCGGATGAAGAGAGTCATAATCATCGATGATCAGAATACCTCCCTCATTTAACAAAGGCGTATAATTATTGATATCCGCTTTGACCGCGAAATATTCGTGGTCACCGTCAATGTGCAAGATCGAAAGTCCCTGCGGCAAATGAAGTGATTTTATTGTTACCTTTGAATCCCCGACAATAACTTTCACAAAAGAACCTAAATTATTACTTTGCATCCTTTTCATAAAAATACCATAGGTATTTTTATCTTTAAGGCCCCATGAAGGTGTCCCGGTAAAAAGATCAATAGCGATCAATTGTTTGAATTTTGCCCTTTTACCCGCCACCCCAAGCCAGGTGGTGGAACATCCTTGCCAAGATCCTATTTCCAAAATAATCCCTTTGGGACCTTGGTATTCATTCACCATACGCCAGAGGAATCGGCATGTTTCACTATTCATCATCCCGTCAAAATCCGGCACTTTAAATCCGTATCTCAGGCTAAGGATGATCCGTTCTAATTTGGATGACATTTTCTTCTCTTTTCAAAAATAGGATGGACGTCGCTCAAGCCCAAAAATTTGACTCCGCGCTGATTCAGATAATCAAAGGTTCGCTCCATGCTGTTTAGGAAAAGGCCTATCCTCTTTTGATTAAAACGATAAGGGTTTTCCTCGGCAAGTATCTCGACACTATGGAACATCATATTCAATACGATGTCTTCTTCACTCGAATGAGCAGATATATAAGCATCAATCACCTGCTTCATCTGATTAAAATCACTATATGTCGGCCTTAACCACATAGGCCTCCATAACGGAACTTTTAGTAAAATGCCGCTTGCCCAATGGGGCAAATCAGCTTTCCATTTATTGAACATACGTCCATAATGCGAATATATGGTCACCGGGACCTGGAGTAAACGCATGTTCCCGCGGACCATTAAATTCTCCGAAGATGTAAAATAAGGGACATCCGGGGCAGTTTTATAATCAAGAACATAATTGGGAAACTCCCAAATAAAATAAGGGGTGACACTTGAATCAACCAGATACCCTAATTCATCCAATATCTTAAAAGTATGCGGACTGATCCCCCAACGTCCTGCCCGAAAAGAAGTCGGCTTAAATCCCATTTTTTCTTCAAACAAACGGGTTAAATTAGCCATCTTGGCTGCCTCAATTCCAGGAGGATACATGGCCTGAAAATCACTGATCGAGTCCCCAATCGGCTTACTCAAAGGCTCTACAAACTCGCCGTGCAAATGGCTCCCTAGCTCGACATGGGACAATGATCTTAAAGTATCCACGCACGCTTGATTTTCCAATACCTCCGGGCTTAGTAAATAGGTCGGCATGACATGGTGTTTCAAAAAAATCTTTTGGAGTATATTAGGGACCGATTCCGTAACGGAAGTGAATTTCATGGGTGACAACATCCGCCATCCGACACCCTGATCACATTCCGTATCTATGCTGACGGCACAGTAAATATTCACTTTGGGCTTCCTTCAACTGTTTTTAAAAAATCGTACATTTCTTGAGCGATTTTTTCTGTTTGATAACCACGAGCGTGTTTTAAACCTTTATTCACGAGCTCTTGCTTCAACCTGGGCCCCTGAAGGATTTTCCTTAGGGCATCGGCTATTTCAGATGCATTGTCAGGATCAATCAAAATTGCTGCATCTGCAACAATCTCAGGGATAGATGTCGTCCTTGAGGCAATCACAGGCACCCCGCACGCCATCGCCTCAAGAGGAGGTATTCCAAACCCTTCATAGAGTGTCGGCATCACAAATACTTCCGCCCCTTGATATAGGTATTGAGGCCCGTCGG
>Ga0207074_1121_pt1 | contig 12580 bp, 11 predicted proteins | sample Alteio_BWMinHeat_66_FD_153567 | JGI IMG/M metagenome (GOLD analysis project Ga0207074, IMG submission 153567) | Enriched cells from forest soil in Barre Woods Harvard Forest LTER site, Petersham, Massachusetts, United States -... | ecosystem: Environmental > Terrestrial > Soil > Temperate forest >...
CACAAGTTCGATGCGGTGATTGGAGCCGTGTTAGTGGCGGGTGTCGCGTGGTTTGTTTGGACTCATTGGCAGAATAGAATCTCTCGTCAGACTTCGGCCCTTAGCGATCGTTAAAGCCTGAGTCCTTTATTCGTCACAGACCCGCTTCGCCAACTGCGACCCTACGATTTGCCATCTGCCATCACGTTTCACAACCACATCCATGAAGATGTAGCCAACAGGGAAGCGCCGCCCGCCCTGCTCCACATCGTCTTCTTCGGAGCCATGGACGATCGCTACATCTTGGCTCAGTACGCGAATTCGCCGGCCTGTCGAGGTCATTGATAAGTATCGGATCGCTCCGGTCTTGAGATTGTCTAGCACGTCTTTCTTGGTGAAGACGTCGCCCGTCTCGTCGTACTGCAGGTAATCGTCGGCGAAGATGCGCGAAAGTTCGGCGACGTCGGCGGCAACCAGAGCACGGTCTCCATCTTCAAAAAGCTTCAAAATTTGTTGCTCGTCGTTGCTCATATTTCGTGGGCTATATTCAAAATGTCATCCTGGGCGAAGTTGCCGGTCGCGCCAGCGACCGGCAACGCAGTCGAAAGATCCCTATGCTACCAATGCTCATTCGATTGTCGTCGGGAGTTTTCACGATACTCTCAAGGGATGTCATCGCCCTGGCAGTCGCATCAAGCCTAGGCTCCGAAAGAAACCATCTTTGACCTGCGCGACTTAGTAGTGTACAAGCTAAGTCATTCCAATCGCCAAGGAGTGATTCCCCATGCATCACGCTATTGCCGCAATTCTGTTTCTTGCTGTTACTTTGCCCATCGTCTCTGAGGCGCAGTCTCCCGCGCCCTCCGACAAACCGTTCGTCGTCGAGTACTACTACAAAACAAAGTGGGGACATGCGGATGAATTTTTGAAACTGTTTAAGAAAAATCATTATCCCGTGCTCAAGAAGGAAACTGAGATGGGTCGGATCGCCAAGGTGTGGATGGATCAACCGCGCTACCACACCACGGAAGATGGACGCTGGGATTTCCGCGTCACCATCGTCTTCAAGAATGCAACCGTCGCCAATGAGCCTTTCGATGAGGCGGCACTGCAGAAACAGATGTATCCCGATCAGGAAACGTTCCAGCGCGAAGAACAACGGCGCTTCGAGATTCTCGACGCCCATTGGGACTTGCCGGTGAAAACGGTGGAGCTGGACAAATAGTGCCGGGCAAGCCGCAATAGTGCGATGCAACGCGTCCGCAGAAGATGTTACAAGCAGATGACAATCGTCCGGAAATCCTTTATAGCGCTCATTGAAATTTGGAATTAGACAGAGTCCGTGTAGTGTCCATATTCTTAACCATGGACAGGTTATTATCGGTGGAAGACTCACATGTAGATTTACTGCACGAAATCGGCACTCGTCTGGCCAATGCGGATGGCTTCCACGAAGTGCTGGGTCGTGTGGTCGATTTCGCTTCCGCGCTGGTAAAGTGCGATTCCTGCCTGATTTACGTTCTCGAGGGCGAAGACCTCGTCCTGCGGGCCTCGAAAAGTCCGCATCCCGAAATTGTGGATCGGCTCAAACTCCGCGTCGGACAAGGGATTACGGGATGGGTAGCCGAACATCGCGAGCCCGTTGCGGTCTCAGAAAAAGCGGCGCTCGATCCCCGTTTTCAGTTCTTCCACGAATTGCCCGAGGATAGCTACGAAGCGTTCTTGTCGGTGCCATTGATGTGCCGTGGTCGCGTCGTCGGTGTCATCAATCTGCAGCATCGTCAGCCGCACGTTTTTTGGAGGCGTGAAATTCGTATCATCTCGACCATTGGATTTCTGGTGGGCGTCGAGATCGAGATGGCGCGGCTGGAAGATGCGAACTCCAACTTGTGGGAACAATTACAGACTCGCAAAGTTGTGGAGCGTGCAAAAGGAATCCTGCAACGCGAGCTGGGGCTAAGCGAAGAACAAGCCTACCTCACCTTGCAACGGCAGAGCCGGCAAAAGCGCAAGCCGATGAAGGAAATTGCTGAGGCCATCGTGCTTAGTGACGAAGCGAAGGGCAATGCCCCGGCGCCGAAACTAACCTAAGGGAGTTTCGAAACGGCGCGGGCTTCGGCTGTGCCGCTAGTTGTTCTCAGCTCTCAGCTATCGGCAGTTAGCAAACGCCCGTGACCAAGGGTAATTGCTAACTGCTAATTGCCGATTGCTTGCTACACCGCGCCCTGCGTGGTCCACAATCTACTCGCAAAACAAAGCGAGAGCAGATCTGGGATCTGCTCTCGGTTCTTGGGCAGCGGCCCGAATTAGCGGGCGGCGGATAGGGTCGTGGTTGCGACCGTCTTTGCTACCTCGCGAGTTTCGGCCGGTACGGCAAAGTGTAGGGTCATTCCGAACTCAGGAAGCTGCAGGCTGCTGACAATGCTTCCGGTCGGCCGCGAAACCACCACCAGTCGGCTGACATCGGAAGCATGCGAAACTTCCGTGTCGGTCACTAGCAGCATGAAGCCAGTTCCGTGGCTGCTCACATCACGCACCATCAGTAGTTCTGACGGCCCGTGCGATCCCATGGTGAAGCGGTACTTTCCCGCCGGCACGATGGCATTCTGCCAATGCACCTCGTGGTCCAGAGTGAAACTGCCGGGCTGCCTCTTGAGCGGATGCCAGGCTGGGCGCGAAGTTCAAAGCACTGAAAGTCAAAACCGCGGCGTAGACGTACTTGCGAATCGATTTCATTGGCATCTCCGTTCTCTTTCTCTCTAAGCGAGGAAGAGCGTGTCTGAAGAGCACACTACCGGCGCAAAGCCAAATGGCGTGGGCTCAGATTTGAGTAGAGAACTACAGGGTCAGGAGAATTGCAATACCGACATCGGGGCCGGCACGCAAACATCAGCTTCATAATGCCGGCTGCAGAGCTGGTTTACGAAATGATTTCACTATGAGGGATACGAGCGCTAGAGTCCAACGCCAAAAATCTATCGGAGCTATCAGGTTGGAAGTCGCGGCAGCGCGACCTACACCTGCAGCCCTTCTTCGTCAAAGCTTAACGTCGATTCCCGTCCTTTCAATCACGTCACTTGCCGTTGAACTGAATTCTGAGTCGGTTAAGCACCGTGCAGTTGTCAATTTTCCTGGAAATGAGAGAGACTATAGATGTAATAGTGAAGTGGCGTTTAACTGTCACCAAGGAGATTAACTTGTATCAAAAACGCCCTGGAGTTTTCATGGCCGATTGGTTCGACGCGGATGGCCGTCGTCATCGTAAACAGTTCAAAAAAGCGGATGATGCAAAGAAACACGAACATCGTGAAGCCGCCTTGGCGCATGCTGTCCGCGCTAACCGAGAGTTGAAGCTATCTGGCGCCACTAGCACAGCTGGTGGCAAAAAATCGGCTAGATCGGAGACGGTTACTGTCACCAATGCCGAAATTGCCCCAGCCAAAGGCAAGCTGGGCGTGATGATTCCCGGCATGGGCGCGGTCGCGACCACATTTGTTGCCGGCGTCGAGGCGATTCGCAAAGGACTAGCGAAGCCGATCGGCTCGCTCACGCAGATGGGCACGATTCGCCTTGGCAAGCGCACCGATGGCCGCTCCCCAAAGATCAAGGAGTTCGTGCCACTCGCTGGTCTTGACGACCTGGTCTTCACCGGCTGGGACATCTTCGAGGACAACATGTACGAAGCGGCCTCGAACGCCGGTGTGCTCGACCAGAGACTGCTCGACCAGTTGAAGCCATTTCTTTCGTCGGTGACGCCGCGCGCGGCCGTGTTCGATCACAACTATGTGAAGAAGATCGACGGACCCAACGTGAAGAAGGGCAAAACGAAAATGGATTTGGCGGAGCAATTACGTGACGACATTCGTGACTTCAAGAAGACTAGCGGCGCCAGCCGTTTGATCACGATGTGGTGCGGATCGACTGAGTCGTATATCGAGGCGGGCGAGGCGCACCAGTCCGTGAAGTCTTTCGAGAAGGCGCTGCGCGCGAATGACGAAATGATCGCACCGTCGATGGTCTATGCCTATGCGTCTCTGATGGAAGGCGTGCCATTTGCCAACGGCGCGCCGAATCTGACCGTCGATCTTCCGGTGATGCTTGAACTCTCGCGGCAGAACGAGGCTCCTGTTTGTGGCAAGGATTTCAAGACTGGACAAACGTTGATGAAGACCATCCTCGCGCCCGGCTTTAAAGCGCGAATGCTGGGGCTGAACGGATGGTTCTCCACCAACATTCTCGGCAACCGCGACGGCGAAGTGCTCGACGATCCGGGGTCGTTCAAAACCAAGGAGGAGTCGAAACTGTCGGTGCTCGAACACATTCTGCAGCCGGAACTTTATCCCGAGCTTTACGGCGATATGTACCACAAGGTTCGCATCAACTACTATCCGCCGCGCGGCGATAACAAAGAAGGCTGGGACAACATCGATATCTTCGGTTGGCTGGGTTACCCGATGCAAATCAAAGTCGATTTTCTATGCCGCGATTCGATCCTGGCGGCGCCCATCGTACTCGACCTGGTGTTGCTGATGGATCTTGCGAAGCGTTGCTCGGAGTTGAAGGGACTCGGAATCCAGGAGTGGTTGAGCTTCTACTTCAAGTCTCCGATGACAGTGCCCGGGCTGTATCCTGAGCACGATTTGTTTATTCAGTTAATGAAACTAAAAAACACACTGCGGCATTTGAAGGGTGAAGAGCTAATTACGCATCTGGGGCTGGAGTATTATGACTAGCTCGTTCGCTAGAACGACTTCTCCCTAAAGGCATCCCGATTCTCGGTTCGCACGTCCAACCGCACATATACGACTCTGCTCCGGCAACCGAGCCGAAGGAGGTTGTCGGTATGCGCAACCTGTCACTCCTGGCTGTGGTATTGATCGTGGGCTTCGTGTCGGGAGTGCGGGCGCAAACCGCCACTGATTAGACGCCTTCCAGTCCGGCGAGTGCGGCTGCGCGTGGGACCTTCGATCCATCGCCGAAGTGGGGAATCTTTGCCGGATATTCTTCCATTGAGACCAACAATCACAACTTTCACTTCGACCCAGGCATTACGGTTTCTGACTTGGACTAGCACGGGCGTGGATTCGAAATTGGCGGAGCACGCAACGTAAGTCGATATGTTGGAATCGTTGGTCTGTTTGACCCCCACTTCAGCAGTAACCATTTCGTGCTTGACTTTACTCACGGAAAAAATGAGTGCAGTCAGCCGCCGTGCCCAGCGGTGCCGCAGGGTACTGACGTCAATCCAAGCCTCGTCCGATTCACGCAGGTCCGGAAGTCGCTTTTCGCAACCGGAACGCGCGTGACTCCTTTTGCGGATGTCCTTTTTGGAATTGCCCACTCGCATGCGACATTCCGCACGGCGGGGGCTACTGGAAGCTTATCGAGCAGCGACGGAGAAAACGGATTTGCCGTGATCTTTGCGGCCGGATTGGAAGTGCGCGCCGTGCGTCAGTACGGCGTCCGTGGTTCCATCGACTATGGCAAGCCTTTTGTCGGGTCGAGCGCTCTGCCGTCACAGCTGGTCGATTCCGTCGGATTCTCGACCGGGGTGCTATTTCGCTTTCATTAAAATACTTGCGCAACGCCAGCTTCTCGTTCGCCACCGCACCCGCCTGCAACATCTTCTCGCTTGCTTCCAGAGCCGTCATGTAACAAGATCTCTGGTGAAGATCTACGCCGGGACGTGGATCATCTCGTGCCTCCTTCAGGGCTTGTGCTTCGAGTAGGTACTCTACCCCTGGAGGCACGCCTTTCCCCCTTCATTACATCTGGGCGGAGCGAAGGACCTATGCAACCTGCCGTTATCACCGGCGGCCGAGTTGGGCTAGGCCGCGCTCGATCTTGGCTTTAGTGGCCTCCTTCCACCGCTAGGGTGGGCTTGGGTCAACTGGATAGTCGTTTGGATCAGATCTCCAAAATCACTGGCATAATCAGCGGCCGCTTCTGTGTCTGCTTCGAAATATACCTCTTCAAATCGGCGCGGATTTTTTCCTTGATCACACCGTAATCCGCTTTCTCTTCCTCGCTTGAGTGCGCCAGCGTATCTTCCACGATGCGCCGCGCTCCCTCCAGCAATCCGTTATCTCCCGGACTAAAGCCGCGGGTCACGATCTCGGGCGTAGTTTCCACGCGGCCGGAGAGCTTGTTGATCGCGATGATGGGCAGCACGATGCCGTCCTCGCTCAGATGCCGGCGATCCTTAATAATTAAATCTTCCACCACATCCGTCCGCGAACCAGAGTCGATGCAGACTCTTCCCACATTTACTTTTCCCGACTTGCGCGCGCCCAGTTCGTCGAAATCCAAAACCTCGCCGCTCTCAATCAGCATCACCTTGCCCACCGATCCTTGCATCGACGCGGCCATCTCCGCGTGTAGCTTCAATTGCCGGTATTCGCCGTGTACAGGAATAAAAAACTTCGGCTTCACCAGGTTGATGATGAGTTTGAGTTCGTCCTGGCTAGCATGCCCGCTAACATGAACCGGCGGATACGAGCCATCGTCATAGATCACGTGGGCTTCGCGCCGGAACAGGTGATCGATCATGCGGTAAATCGTCTTCTCGTTGCCCGGGATGATGCGCGACGAGAGCACGACCGTGTCGCCCTTCTCGATCTTGGCGTGCTTGTGATTATCCACTGCCGCGCGCGACAGCGCCGACATTGGTTCGCCCTGGGTTCCGCTGATCATCACACAAACTTTTTCGGGCGGAAAATTCTTCATCTCTCCGGGATTAATCACCAGACCTTCTGGAATTTCCAGGTATCCGAGATCCTCGGCGATTTCAGCCGAGTTGTTCATCGAGCGGCCGATGAACGCGACCTTGCGCCGATGTTGGTGAGCCAGCTCAACCGCTAAGCGGATGCGGTGAATCGAAGAAGAAAAGCACGAGATGAACAGCCGTCGCTGCGTGTGCGCAAAGACTTCGTCAAACTTGCGCCGCACCGCGCGCTCGCTGGGCGTGTACCCTTTGCGCTCAACGTTGGTCGAATCCTGAAACAGCGCCAACACGCCCTGTTTGCCGTACTCGGCGAAGGCATGCAGATCGAAAAGATGATTGTCAGTCGGCGTGGGGTCTACTTTGAAATCGCCGGTATGAATGATGACGCCGAGCGGCGTATGAATCGCCAGCGCGACGCAATCCACCAGACTATGCGTCACCCGGATCGGATGAATCGTGAACACACCCGCCTTGAATCGTTCGCCGGCATGAATCTCGCGCAGGTCGGCATCGTCGAGCAACCCGTGCTCGTCGAGCTTGTCCTCGACATAAGCCAGCGTAAACTCTGTCCCCCACACCGGAACGTTGAGCTCAGAGAGAATCCACGGCAGTGCGCCAATGTGGTCCTCGTGCCCATGCGTAAGAATGATCCCGCGAACCCTCTGCCGGTTTTCGATGAGATAGGAGATGTCGGGAACAACGATGTCGACGCCGAGCAATTCAGCTTCGGGGAACATCAGGCCTGCGTCGATGACGATGATGTCATCGCCCCAGCGCACCGCCATGCAGTTCATGCCGAACTCGCCGAGGCCCCCGAGGGGGACTACCTGCAATTTTCCACTTGGCATTATTTTTGAGGTAACAGCAATGCTAGCACACAGATGCCATGAACCTTCTGCGCGCAGAAGAACTTCTGGTCAGGGCTTAATGGAGCCTAAACGTTCAGACGCTACCTACAGCGCTCGACCGATGGCATTCCCTGCCACTCTGAGTTAAGGTTAAGGCAATGGCCGACGCGCAACCCAAATCCTGGCTTCGCGGTCGCATCGAGAAAGCGCTCAGCCAGGGCCTTACTCGCGCCTACTCCACCGTTCAGGTCGATCCCGATAAATTCTTGCTGCAGCTGCGCTCCGCCTACAGAATGCCGATCAGCGGCTATCACGGCGTCTATTCGCTCGAGATGGGCGAACTTGATGTCGTCGCCGACGAGATCATTCGCAGCGGCATGAAGCTGGCGGCGGTCGAGGGCGCGGGCTTCGGCCTCGGAGGATTGATCACCATTGTTCCCGACCTCGGCATTCTTTCCGCCATCACCATGCGCACGATTCAAAAGCTGAGCTTGGTTTACGGTTTTCAGTTCAACACCGACCACGAAATCGCCGAACTCTGGATCGCCGCCGCCAGCGCCGCAGGAGTCGACATCAGCCGCGAACTGCTCGAAAAAGAAGTGGTCAACAAGTTTGTTCCGCGTGTGATCCAGCGCATCGCCGCCCGCGCCAGCACCGAGGTCGTCGAGAAGTGGGCCGGACGGGTGATCCCGCTTGCCAGTTCCGCGATCGGCGCTGCTCTGAATTACTGGTTTGTGCGCGCCTGGGGCCAGCGCGCCAAGGCTCACTTTCGCCAGCGCCATTTGCAACATCGGGAACGCACGCACGAATTTGCCGCACAGTCGCCACTCATTTTGCCGGCGTCGAACCTCTAGTGTCTTCCTCACTGTGATAGAAAAAAGTGAAAGAGAAAAGGTGACAGAAGAAAGAATGACAACTTTTCATTGCGCTGCAATTCTGTTCGACCTCGATGGAGTTCTCGTCGACTCCACTGGCTCTGTCGATCGTCAATGGCGCATCTGGGCTCGCGAGCGGGGAATTGACGAGGAGAAAGTGATTGCCATCGCGCACGGCGTGCGCGCCCTCGAAGTAATCCGCACAATAGCGCCACATCTCGACGCCGAAGCCGAAGTGAGTAAACTCGAAAGCCGCGAAGCCGCCGATCACGATGGTGTCGTAGTCATGCCGGGCGCCATCGACCTTGTACGCTCCATTCCCGCCAAACAGTGGGGCGTGGTCACCTCAGGAAGACACCGCCTCGCGAGTTCGCGCCTGGAACTTGCTGGCATCCCCACTCCCAAGGTGATGATCGCCGCCGATAACGTCGAGCACGGAAAGCCACATCCCGAGCCGTATTTGAAAGGTGCTGCGGCGCTGGGCGTCGACCCGAAACAATGTCTGGTAATCGAAGATGCACCCGCAGGAATTCGTGCCGCACATGCCGGCGGGATGAAAGTAATTGGCCTAACCAGCACCTATCAAGCTCCAGCGCTGCGCGAAGCCGATGCCATCGTGCAGAAGCTGGCGCAGATCAAACTCACTTCCGCCGCTGGCAAGCTCACCGTAAATATCGTTTGAATTTTCTAAGAGCCTTTGTCATTCCGAACGCAGGCGAAGCCGCGCCCAAGCACGGCGAGACAAGAGAGGAATCTGCTGTTGGGAGATGTGCGAGCCGAATCCACCGAGCAAATCGACAACCTACCTGAGCCAATCCTCCAACCCCGTCCCTCGATCCGTCTTCTCATCACGATATTTCACAATTACCGGCGTATACAAAGAGATTCCCAACTCCGCCGCCGCGCCCTTCTTCACCGCTCGCGACCCCGGCACCACCACCGCGCCCTCCGGAACTTCGAGCGGCGCTTCCGCCGTCGCGCGGTAAACCTCGTCGCGCACCAAATCGTAGAGCGGCGTCGATCGCGTCAGAATCGTTCCGGCGCCCAACACGGCCCGCGCCCGCACCAGCGTGCCTTCGTAAATCCCGCAATTGCCTCCGACCAGCACGTCATCTTCAATAATCACGGGCGAGGCGTTCACCGGTTCGAGCACTCCGCCAACCTGGGCCGCGGCACTTAGATGCACGCGCTTGCCCACCTGCGCGCACGATCCCACGAGCGCATGCGAATCCACCATCGTGCCCTCATCCACGTAAGCTCCGGCATTGATGAACATCGGCGGCATGCAGATCACCGATGGCGCCACGTACGCCCCAAGCCGCACCGACGACCCGCCAGGAACGACTCGCACCCGGTCGGCCACGGAAAAATGCCGCGCCGGGAACGTGTCCTTGTCCACGAAGGTAAGCGCGGCGCATCCCGTCTCCGCCAGTTCGCCCAGCCGGAAGCCCAACAGGATGCCGTGTTTCACCCACGCATTGACTACCCATCGGCCGTCGATCTTTTCCGCCGCGCGGATCTTCCCCTGAGTGAGCGCATCGCGGAATTCAAGAAACACCTGGCGCGCTTCGGGATTATGCTCGACCTCGCCCAAAGCCGCGAGACGCTCAATGGAAGATTTAAGGGATTGCATGGGAATTGATGTTTGTTGATTGTTGACTGCTTATTGCTAGCTGCTAATTGCGAATTGCGGATTGAAGAATCACTCTAGCCCTTAAATCAGCAGTCAAAACTCGGCAATCAGCAATCGTCCCTATACGCACTTGCATTCGCTTCGAATCAACACCCCGGTCATCCCATGCGCGGTTTCGCGCCCCAGCGCCACCGTTGCATAGGGTCCGTGCCAGCGCGAGTGGTTGGCGTCGTGCCCCGCAGGACGCCCTTTGCCCTGATTGCATTGCCCGCACGATCCGCGATGCAGCACAATCTTATGCGGCCCCGCCGACCAATTCTCGTAAATGTAGAATTCCGCCGCTTCGGGCGAGGGAGTGGCCGGCTTTGCAATCAGTCCAACTTCAGCCGCAATCTTCTGCAATTTCGCTCGCGTATCGCGGCGCATCGGCAGCATCGGCAAGCGATAGTTTTCTTCAATCCTGCCCATCATCGCGAGCACCGCCTTCACCGGCATCGGATTCGATTCGATGAAATTCCCCTGCATCAAGGTCAAGTATTTGCGATGAATCGAACGCGCCGTGCTCCAGTCATTATTCAGCGCAGCCCGTGTCATGTTCGCCATCTCGTGCGGAATTTCATTGGACGCAACCGAAACGATTCCGACTCCGCCAAGCGCAATCACCGGCAGAGTGAAGGCGTCGTCTCCAGAAAAAACCAAAAATGTTTCCGGCACAGCATTAATCGCTTCGGCAATCTGCGCCATATTGCCGCTGGCTTCCTTCACGCCCACGATATTCGGAATCTCGGCCAGCCGCGCCAGCGTCGCCGGTTCAATGTTCACTCCCGTACGACCGGGAATGTTGTAAAGCACAATCGGCTTGTCGCCCGCAGCCTCGGCAATCGCTTTGAAGTGCCGGTACTGACCCTCCTGCGTCGCCTTGTTGTAATAAGGAGAGGCCGTGAGGATCGCGTCAACCCCCGGCCGCGCCGCAACCTCCTTGGCCTTCTCGACGGCGTCGTGCGTGGAGTTCGAGGTCGCCCCCGCCATGATCGGCACCCGCCCCGCCGTCACTTCCACAGTTACATCGACCACATACAGCCACTCGTCGTGCGTAAGTGTGGGTGTCTCACCAGTCGACCCACAGGGAACGAGAAAATCGATCCCAGACTCGATCTGCCACGCCACTAGATTGCGCAGGGCAACATCGTCAACCGACCCGTTCGGATGAAACGGAGTGACGAGCGCGGTGCCGCAGCCACGGAGTTGCATCCTAATAAGATAACGCGAATAGGCGCGGCGTGGAAACCGTCGAAGGGGGTAGATGTTAAGTAGCGCTGTAGTTGGCCGTGTTTACACGGTGGTGTGATCCTGAGCGCAGCCGTTTTTCAGGCGGAACGAAGGATCTCAATTTTCATCGGTCCGGCGCGTAAGCCAAATGCACCACACCGATCTTTGCCTCGGCTCACAGGTCCCGCCAGACATCCTTAAACTCGTAAAACCCCTTCTTGCCCGCAATCCACTCCGCCGCCCGCACCGCCCCTTCAGCAAACCCCCGGCGGGATTTAGCGTCGTGGCACAGATAAATCCGGTCCGCAGCAGATTCAAGCACGACTTCATGCATCCCCACGACATCGCCTTCGCGAAAGGAAGTAATCTCAAGGCCCTGGTCTGCGCTTTTGCCGATCGCATCCTGCATCACGCGTTGGATGGCCATCGCAGTTCCGGAGGGCGCGTCTTTTTTCTGAGCATGATGCCGCTCAAAAATCTGTCCAGAGTAGTCATGGCGCAAGGCCGCCGCAGCCGCTCGCGCCACATCGAGAAACAAATTCACGCCGATGGAAAAATTTGCTCCGTAGACAAATCCTGTCCCGCGGCTCTCGACTAACTTTCGAACGCGATCGACCTCTGCATGCCAGCCGGTTGTGCCGACCACCATGTTCTTACCCGCGCCAACGCATGCATCGATATTGCCGATAACGCTAGAAGGGGTTGTGAAATCGATGACGACATCGATGTCGTGCAACTTATCTGCGGTTAGAGCCGCGCCGCCCGCATTCTCGGCGGCGTCCGCCACACGCACATGATGGCGGCGCTGGCCCGCTACCTCCGCTGCCAGCGATCCCGTTTTCCCGCGGCCGAGAATCAACAAATTCATACTGGAGAAATGCGTCTTTATGCAAAAACTTCTGGGTCCAGTTCCGAAAAAAACGTATTATGCAGCCGCCGGATCACCTCGGGAACTTCATCCTCCTCGATCACAAAAGTCAGATTGATCTCCGAGGCGCCCTGCGAAATCATGCGGATGTTTTTATCCTTCAACTGGCCAAACACCAACGCTGCGATACCCGGCTTGTCGCGCAAGCTCTCGCCCACCAGACACACAATCGCCTTGCGTCCCTCGTATTTTACGTCGGCCATCTTTGCCAGATCGGCTGCCAGCGCGGGAATCGCGTTGTTCGAATCGATGGTAAGCGAGACGCTGACCTCCGAAGTCGAGACCACATCGATCGCAACTTTGTGCCGGTCAAACGCCTCGAAG
>Ga0207074_1122_pt1 | contig 12556 bp, 11 predicted proteins | sample Alteio_BWMinHeat_66_FD_153567 | JGI IMG/M metagenome (GOLD analysis project Ga0207074, IMG submission 153567) | Enriched cells from forest soil in Barre Woods Harvard Forest LTER site, Petersham, Massachusetts, United States -... | ecosystem: Environmental > Terrestrial > Soil > Temperate forest >...
AGCTTGCCGCGGTGGCTTTCTTCTGCTTTAACCCTGGCTAAAACTGCATCCGGATCAGGTCTTTCCATATCCCCTATGATACTTCATTTGGGCGCATATGGAATTATTTTTTATACTGATCTAAGGCGAGGTTGAGTTGTAGGACATTCACCACTGGCTCACCTAATATTCTTAAAAACCGGCCCTGGGTGTTTTGATCAACAATAGTTTGAACCGTTTCTTGAGATAGGCCGCGTACATGGGCCACGCGGGCCAGTTGATAATGAGCAGCTGCTAAACTTATATGCGGATCCAAACCACTGCCAGATGATGTCACTAAATCCACAGGGATTGGATCATTATTGCTCGGATCAGCTGCTTTTAAAGCAGAAATGCGCCCCTTGACTTCATCTAATAAAGCAGGGTTTGAAGGACCTAAATTAGAACCTGAGGAAGATGAAGCATTATAAACAGGGCTCGTCGCTGAAATCCTGCTCCAAAAGTATTTCGGATCATCGAAATTTTGGCCTATCAAAGTTGACCCTAATATTTTACCGTCAGCAGAGGTGATCAAACTACCCTCGGCTTGTTTATGAAATACAGTTTGGGCGATACCGGTCACGACCAACGGATAAAGAACTCCTGTGATCGCCGTGAATAAAATAAATGAAACAATAGCTGGTCTAATTTGTGCGAGTAACATTTTATCTCCTTGTTGTCTACAAAGTCCTTCCTACACTAGATGTAACGCTACCAAAATCATATCTATCAATTTAATCCCTGCAAACGGGGCAATGATGCCTCCTACCCCGTAAATCAACAGATTGTCCCGTAAAAGACGGCTGGCAGCCATCGGTCTATAGGGTACACCAAACAATGACAAAGGAATAAGAACAATGATGATCAATGCATTAAAAATAACCGCGGAAAGTATTGCACTTTGCGGTGTGGCCAAATGCATGATATTAAGCGCCCCCAGCGCGGGATACGTCCCCACAAATGCCGCAGGGATGATCGCGAAATATTTGGAAACGTCATTGGCAATACTAAAGGTCGTCAATGATCCCCTTGTGATCAAAAGCTGTTTACCGATTTTAACGACCTCAATTAATTTGGTCGGATTAGAATCCAAATCCACCATGTTTCCAGCTTCTTTGGCTGCCTGAGTTCCTGTATTCATGGCGACTGCCACATCTGCCTGGGCTAAAGCTGGCGCGTCATTGGTCCCGTCGCCGGTCATGGCCACCAGACGGCCTCCGGTTTGCATATCACGGATCAATTTTAATTTAGTTTCAGGCGTGGCTTGGGCCAAAAAGTCATCCATGCCGGCTTCCGCGGCAATGGCCGCGGCTGTTAAAGGATTATCTCCTGTGATCATGATGGTCTTAATGCCCATGCGGCGCAATTCCGCAAAACGTTCTTTGATCCCACCCTTGACAATATCCTTTAATTGAATGACACCAAGGACATTTTTATTCTCAGCCACAACTAACGGTGTTCCACCGCCTTTAGAAATAGTTTCAATTGATGATTTTAGATCATCGGGGAAAATTCCGCCGGCTTTTCTGACATAACCTTCAATAGCATCAACAGAACCTTTTCTGATTTGACGATTTTGCCCTAAATCCACCCCGCTCATTCTGGTTTGAGCGCTGAAAGGAATAAACTTCGCTTCAAGTTCCTTGGTTTGCCGTTCTCTAATCGCATATTTCTCTTTGGCTAAAACAACAATACTGCGTCCTTCAGGCGTTTCATCAGACAAGGAAGACAATTGAGCAGCATCAGCCAAAACCTCTGCCGTTACCCCCTTAGTCGGAATAAAAGCCACTGCCTGACGGTTTCCAAGTGTGATGGTGCCTGTCTTATCTAATAACAATACATCCACGTCACCGGCAGCTTCAACAGCGCGTCCGGAGGTGGCAATGACATTCGCCTGGATCATACGGTCCATTCCGGCAATTCCAATGGCCGGCAATAAACCACCGATGGTTGTTGGTATGAGACAGACCAGCAATGCAACTAAAGCAGTCACGGTAATGACGACCCCTTTACCCGCGGTCGCAACACTAAAAATAGAAAATGGTAAAAGTGTGACTGTTACCAAAAGAAAGATGATTGTAAACACAACCAATAAGATGCTCAGAGCGATCTCATTGGGTGTTTTTTGACGACGGGCGCCCTCAACCATGGCAATCATATGATCCAGGAAGGTTTCTCCCGGATTAGCGGTGATGCGTACGACCAGCCAATCTGAAAGAACACGGGTCCCACCGGTGACAGCGGAGCGGTCTCCGCCGCTTTCCCTGATGACCGGAGCACTTTCCCCGGTTATAGCACTTTCATCAACGGAAGCCACCCCTTCAATGACCTCACCATCCATAGGAACATAGTCCCCGCGCTCAACCAGGACAACATCCCCTTTTTGCAAGGTCGTGGCTGAAACACTACTAAAATTAGAACCATACGCTGGCTTGGACATTTTCTTGGCCGGCGTATCTTTACGGGCACGGCGTAAACTCTCCGCCTGGGCCTTGCCGCGGCCCTCAGCCATGGCTTCCGCAAAATTAGCAAATACAATCGTAAACCACAGCCATAAAGTGATGGCTAAAATAAAACCAGCCCCTGTTTCTCCATGACCACCTAAAGCTTGCACAAATAACCCAGTGGTCAATACGCTTCCGACCAAAACCACAAACATCACGGGATTCTTGATCTGATGCCGGGGATCCAGTTTCTTAAACGAATCAATAATGGCTGGTCCTAATATCTTCAGCTCAAATAACGATGTTACTTTATTAGATGTCTTTTTCATCTTACGCACCTCTCAACATTAAATGTTCTACGATCGGGCCTAAAGCCAACGCTGGAAAAAATACCAATGCCCCTATGACCAAAATCACCATGGCTAAAAATAAAATAAACAGCGGCGTATGTGTTGGTAAAGTCCCTTGAGTTGTTGGTATGATTTTCTTGGCTGATAAAGATCCGGCAATGGCCAACATAGGGATCGCTACCCAATAACGGCCAAAGAACATACAAATCGCCGTGGCTGTATTATAAAAAACCGTATTGGCATTGATACCGCCAAATGCGCTTCCATTGTTCCCTGTTGCTGAGCTAAAAGCATAGAGAATTTCACTAAACCCATGCGGACCGGGGTTGGAAATACCGGCTTTCCCCGCCGCTGTTAGAACGGCAATGGCCACCGGTAAGAGAATAAACATATGAGGAATGACGGCAACCAGGGAAGCCATTTTCATTTCAAAAGCCTCGATCTTTTTGCCTAAATATTCTGGTGTTCGACCGATCATAAGGCCTGCTATAAAAACAGCCACTACGATAAACGCGAGCATGCCGTACAAACCGCAGCCGACACCACCAAATACAACTTCTCCTATTTCTATAAGCCACAAAGGTATCAAACCGGACAAAGGCATAAACGAATCATGCATAGAATTAACCGACCCATTGGCCACGGCAGTAGTGGTGACAGCCCAAATAGCCGAATTGGCAATACCAAAACGGGCTTCTTTACCTTCCATGTTCCCGCCGGGTTGAAAATCCGTTGCCCGTTGGTCCACTCCTAACTTATTCAACAGAGGATTGCCTTGCTGCTCAATCTGTATGCCAAACCAAAGGCATGGGAGATAAAGAATAAACATCGTTGCTAAAATGGCCCAACCTTGCCTGCGGTCTTTGACCATGTAGCCGAAGGTGTAGCACAAAGCCACGGGGATGAGCATAATAGCCAGTAATTCCAAAAAATTAGATAAAGGTGTTGGATTTTCATACGGATGAGCAGAGTTCACATTATAAAATCCACCACCATTGCTGCCTATTTGTTTAATAGATATCTGTGAAGCTACAGGCCCTAAAGCAAGGTCCTGTTCTGTGACAGGCTTTCCATTGCTATCTTTAGTGGCTTGCACGAGTGTGGTCGCAGCACTCTTACTAAATGTCTGTGGTATCCCTTGCCAGGCAAACGCAAGAGCAAACACAATTGACAAAGGCAGCAAGATATATAGAACAGTCCTTACCAAATCCACCCAAAAGTTCCCGATGGTATTCATCTGTTTTTGAATAAACCCTCTGATGATCGCGACCAAAATCGCCATACCGGTTGCCGCAGAAACGAAATTCTGGACGACCAAAGCCACCATCTGGGTCAAATAACTCATGGTACTTTCCCCGCCATAACCTTGCCAATTGGTATTGGACGCGAAACTCACCGCTGTATTAAATGAAGAGTCAGGCGACACCGCAGGCATGGCCATAGGGTTTAAAGGCAAGGCGGCTTGAAGGCGCTGGATGGTATAGACTACCAATACACCCAAAATATTAAACAAAATCATGGCAAAGGCATAGGTTTTCCATGACATGCCTTCTTCTGATTTGACACCGCAAAGCCGGTAAATCAATCGTTCCACAGGAGAAAACCACACATTAAGACCTACCGGGCTTCCCTCATATATACGGGCCATGTAGGTACCCATCGGCTTGACCGTTAAAAGCACGATACCCAGAAAAAAAGCTGCTTGAATAAAGTCATTAAAGCTCATTAGAATATCTCCGGTTTAAGCAAAGCTATTAAAAGGTAAACAAACAACACAAATGAAGTGATGCCACCGATCCAGTAAATAGCTAACATAGACGTCCCCCTTTTATACCTTCGAACACAAAACAATAAACGCCCAAGATACGATTCCAAAAAAAATTGTGAGACCGATAAAGATAAGATCCATCATGGCAATATCCTCCTAGGAATAAGTTTACCTTTATTGCTGGTTATAGCTAATTAAAAGAAGCCCTTAGGGTATTAAAAAAGTATTAAAATGACTTGAGAGATGATCGGTAGGTATTAACGAGCTTATTCATAACCATACTTTTTGATAAACCATACTTTCAGGGCTTGGACAGACCATAAATAAAGACCCACAATAGCAATGAGAAATAAAAAGAATTTGCCAGGCGGCATGACAAACTTAAAATAGGCGCCGAGCGGCGTATAAGGAAGGACCAAAGCTATTGATACAATATAAATAGATGTAAATATGAGAAACGGGCTTGGCCAAGATTCTATAAAAGGTATTTTACCGGTACGGATAATATGAATAACCAAAAGCTGTGTGCACATAGATTCTAAAAACCAGGAAGTGGCAAACAGGTCTTGCTTGGCGTGAAAAATAAAAATCAAAACCCCAAAAGTCAAATAATCAAAAACAGAGCTTAAAGGACCAAAATACATCATAAATTTCTTAATATAATCAACGTTCCATGATCTTGACTTTAAAAGATATTCTTCATCCACATCATCCGAAGGGATCGCGACCTGGGAGGCATCGTACAGAAAATTATTCAATATAATTTGTATCGGATACATGGGCAAAAACGGCAAAAGGAAACTCGCCCCTGTCATGCTGAACATATTGCCGAAGTTCGAACTCGCCCCCATTTTAATATATTTGAAAATATTACCAAAAACACGTCTCCCTTCTAAAACACCATCACGGAGTACCATTAAATTTTTCTGCAGAAGAATGATGTCCGCGGACTCTTTGGCGATATCAACGGCATTATTAACGGAGATTCCCACGTCTGCCGCTTTCAGGGCCGGCGCGTCATTGATACCATCCCCCAGGAAACCAACGGTATGACCGTTTCGATGCAAGGCATGAATGACACGCTCTTTTTGCAAAGGAGAAAGCCTGGCAAAAACCGTCGTGGTTTTGACTAAATCCTTAAGCTGGTCATCGGTAATCTTTTCTAATTGGACCCCGGTCAAAAGCCCCTTGATATCAAGCCCCACATCACTACAAATTTTCTTGGCAACTAAATCATTGTCTCCCGTTAACACTTTGAGTTCTATGCCTAATTTCCTTAAAACTTCGATGGTTTTTTTGGCAGTGGGTTTAGGAGGGTCAAGAAAAGCAATATACCCTTTTAGAACCAGGTCACGTTCATCATCCTTGGAATAAACGTCCTTATTAACATCCATGTCTTTATAAGCAACCGCCAAAACCCTGAAACCATCCGCGCTCAAGGAATCATACTCTTCCTTTAGATCCGTCATGACAATTTGATCCAATTCCTCCAGCTCACCATCCAGTTCATACCTTTTGCACCGTTTTAAAATTTCTTCGGGAGCGCCTTTAGTAATGATCTTATGCTTTCCCTCCATGTCCACGACCACGGACATGATCCTTCGGGAAAAATCAAAAGGCATCTCATCTACTTTTTTATATTGCTTAACGACCAACTTTTCATACTTTAAGACCGCTTTGTCCAAAATATTTTTAAGGCCTGTTTGATAATAACTATTCAGATACGCCAGCCTTAAAACACCCTGATCTTCTTTGCGGACCACATCACAATATTTTTCCAGAACAATCCTATCTAAGGTCAGCGTCCCAGTCTTGTCCGTGCAAAGCACATCCATCGCACCGAAATTCTGGATGGCATTCAAGCGTTTGACGATAACGTCTTTCTTAGACATCGCGATGGCACCCTTGGATAAATTGATCGTCACGAGCATAGGAAGCATTTCAGGGGTCAAGCCAATGGCCACGGCCAGCGAAAACAATAGCGCCTCCATGAGATTACCTTTGGTAAAGTAATTAATGGCACAAATAACAATAACCAAAAGCACCATGGCCTGGATCATGAGCCATACAAATCTGTTGATACCTTTATCAAAGGTGGTCGGTTGGTCAATGGAAGCAAGCCGCTTGGAGATTTCACCAAATTCAGTAGCCAAACCTGTTTTGATAACTACCCCTAAAGCAGTGCCGCTGACCACACTCGAGCCCATAAACGCGATATTGTTAACCGTGGGCGTTTTTTCCACAGGCATGGATTCACCAGTCAAGGCAGCTTGATTAATAAATAAATCTTTAGCTTGAATGATCCTGATATCCGCCGGGATCATGTCCCCTGCGAATAAATCGACAATATCACCAGGGACAATCTGTTTAATGGGAATTTCTTTAGATTTGCCGTTACGGTATACCGTAGCGGTGGCCCGCACCATCTCGCTTAACCGTTCTGCTTCCTTACCTGCCTTGTATTCCTGGTAAAAACCAAGAACAACGCTCATAATGGCCATGAGACAAATGATAGAGCCGCTGACCGGATCACCTGTCCAAAAGGTGACAGCTGCGATAACAACAAGTAAAACCACCAAGGGATGAAAAAATTTAAGGACAAACTGAAGAACTAGGGTCCTTTTCTGTTTTTTGGCAGCTTCATTGAAGCCATATTCGGCAAGACGTTTTTGAGCTTCCTGTTCAGAAAGTCCTGTGGGAGAAGTTTGAAATTTCTCAAAAAGGATTTCTTTAGGACACCCTTTATAATCAAAATCAAAAATTTGGGGTTTTAATTTACTGTTCAATTTTAATCGCCGATCCTATTTTTGAAACTCATGAATTTTCTCTTTTACTTCGGCAAGGGTCATAGAATTACGCGGAGCGCCAAATTTATTATTATGGGAATAAATTTTCCATTGGTCCATTTCACCCGCAGAAACATGCTTGACCTTTCGGCCGGTATAATTAATATTTAAACCCTTTGTTTTCACCTCTACAGGCTCAATGCCGAATTGCCTAATAAATTCCGTTAACGATTTTTGGGAATAGCCCCATTTATGATTACCAAAATGGCCTATGTATATTTCTGATTCCCACATATTCTCGCCGAAAAAAGTATCAACAAAATCATCAAATTTAAATTTGAAAAAACGGGATAATAATTTTTTAAAATCCGGGACCCCAATATGGATGAGCCCGCCTATTTTTAACGTCCTTGCCCAATCTGCAAAAACACAATACCTCATGTATTTATCAAGATGTTCTAAAACGCCTTCTGCTTTAATTTCATCTGCTGACAGGTCACCATAGGGTAAAGGTTTGCTTAAATCATGGACAAGATCAGGCTGGCAAGATTTAACACCATCAATATTAATCCATCCATCTAATTTATTAGTCCCACAACCTACGTGCAATTTCATATATTTTTTTGAGAGACCGGGCTTAAGCGGATCACAGCCACCATCATTCCAAAGATCATCCACATAAGCATACCGAGTTGGACCGTATAAAAAGAATTATCAAAAAAACTTTGGATCAAAAAGCCAAATAAGCCGGATACAGCACCCTGAAGAAAGGTCAACAGCCATGAATCCTTTATATGTTTGCAATAATTTAAACATTGCCCCAGCAAAACAAATAACACCCAAAAGAAACAAGTCAACCCTAACAGTCCGGTTTCAGCCGTCATCTGAAGATAACAATTATGGGCATACCGCCACGTTCCCTGGTTAGGATCTCTCCTAATGACCTTTGTATAGGTATTAAGACCTGTCCCCCATACGGGAGATGTACGGATGATCGAAATAGCTTTTTTCCAATAGGCAAGGCGTCCTGCCCCGACATCATTTAAGTCAGGTTTAATGCTATACAATAAACTTTCATTTTTAATCCTCGAGCCGCTACTATTGTCATTAACCAAATAAAGGTTTCGCACTTCGTTTAAAGATGGTAAGAAAATAAAATAAAACACTAAAAATAAAACCCCTGCAAATAACACCTTGCGCCGGTCCATCCAAACCATCAAAAACAAAATAAACAAATACCCGATCCATGAACTTCTCGAATAGGTCCAGCAAAGGCAAGCCAGTAATAAAACGAGAAGGAAAATCAATCCTCCTCCTATAATCCAAGATTTTTTACGGGCGAATGCTGAATATAGCAGATGGGCAACAAGCCCGATGACAGGCAATAAATAAGCACCTAAACCATTCGCCCCAAAAAATGTGGAATTTATCCTGTGCGTTGAAACGAAATTCTCGGTCCCAATAAGATGCCCTTTGATGAAATCACGGCCTGTATAATGCTGAACAGCACCGCTTAATGCTGTTATAAATGCAGATAATAGAAAAAAGTTTATGAAAATCCAAATACGTTTCTCATCAGAAAGTGCTTCAATAACACAAAAATACAAGAATAGGCTTTTAATGAATTTGCCCATAAAAGCCGTGAAACTAAGGCCCGGATACTGACTGAACAAAACAGATATAAAAACGGCCAAAACCAAAAATTGTAGAGGACGATTTAAAAAATTTACAGGCGGGGCAAAACCTTTCCAGATGAAATGAAACTTGCTTAAAAGATTTAAACGAGGAGTTTTTACAGGCCAATCAATAACGATGCGGTTTATTTTCTTTATCAAATAGATAAAAATGGCTAAAGCGGCAAAAGAATTAAGCAAAGCAATGGAAGCCGGTAATACAAAGATTGAAGCGCATAGTGAAAAAACCATACCCCAGTCACAAATGACTGCAAAATGATCATTGGACTGGATTGATTTGGCAGGATTCTTCATTACAGCTTTAGACAATACATAAGATAAAAAAGTTTCAATTTAAAATCTATTTTAATAGCCATATTTTTTATAATCAATTCCCAATGCTTCCATATCCATTTTCATGGGCCCATGGAAACCAAAAGGTGTTTCCTTAAAAAAGGCATCCACCACATCTTTTTGAGAAACGTCTATACGATTTTCGCTGCGAGCGGTACTTTCGGCCCTCTGTGCCACTTTTTTCTTGGCAATATCACGCAAAAAAACCGGGATCTTGGCTATGATCCCCTCAAAACTCTCCCGAGCCTTTTGATCCCAGTTCATTTTATTCTGACATCATCCGTACTGACATGGTCTTCATAAAAAGTCTTCCCCCAGCCAGCTACTTTATTATCGATCAAACAAACAGGAACTTCTTCCTGGGAAGACTCGTATTTTCTAACATAAACATAAAATTCTATCCTGGTCTGGTCTGATTTTTTATAAATTTCTATTCTTTTCGGTTTTCCTAATAGATCCACCATCTGTAGCTTGTTCATGCCGTACTGTGGCTCAACAAAAGGCTTCACAATATTAATAGACGAAGTGGCACAACCGATAAGACTTAAGGATAAAACGGTGATTAAAACCCCTTTAAGGACCATCATACACCTCTAATTTACCTAAATGCGTATTTATCCTTCTAAATTTTAAGCCCTTCGCTTAAAGCTTCTTCAAAAAGATCCACTGCTAAATCTATTTCTTGATGTGTTATATACAAAGACGGCGCTAAAGTAAAAACATTTTTATAATACCCGCCGATACTCAAAAGCAACCCTTTTTCACCGCCCCCGGCAGTTAATTTCCCTTTTAACCCGATATTCATGACCTTGTCTGTTAATTCGCGGTCAGGCGTTCGCCCGTCTTTTTGGCAAATTTCAATACGCAATGCCAAACCTAAAGCATCCACATCCCCGATCTGCGGGAATTTTTTCTTCAATTCTTTAAGCCGATTTAAAAAATATTTACCCTTTTCAGGGACACTGGTAGAAAAATCCGATGTCTCAATAAGATTCATAACCCCCAATGCCGCAGCAGTACCTATTGAATTAGAAGAATAGGTGGAATGTGTTGACCCTGGAGGGAAAACTTCCGGGGAGATCAAATGTTCCTTGGCCCATATACCTGAAAGAGGATTTAGACCATTGGTACAAGCCTTTCCAAAAACAATAATATCCGGCACTACATCAAAATGTTCAATCGCCCACATTTTACCGGTGCGGTAAAAACCCATATGCACCTCATCAGACACGAATAAAACACCATAGCGGTCTAGTAATTTCTTGAGTTCTTTAAAATAGCCTTTCGGGGGAACAATGTACCCACCAGTGGCCTGTACCGGTTCGACAAAAAACGCCCCATATTCACAATTCTTGGTTTTAGGGTTGACCAGTGAATAATATTCCGATTCGAATAATTTCTCAAAATCCTTAAAACAAGACATATCGCAGGAACATTTTTCCCCTTTGCCGACAGGGCAACGGAATTGATAGGGATATGGGACAAAATGGGCCCGATCCGCAAAATGCCCGAAATGTTCACGGTAACGATAACTGGATGTTATGGCCGTGGCCCCAAGGGTGCGGCCATGGTATCCGCCCATGAAGGCGAAGGCTGGATTTTTCTTAGTAAAATTGCGGACAATCTTGATGGCGTCCTCGATGGCAGCTGCCCCACCGATATTAAAATGCACCCTGCCTTTTTCGCCGAAAGTCTGTTCTATATTCTTAGCTATTTTCTCAGCGAGAAGGATCTTTTCTTCATGTAAATACTGGCAGGATAATTGGGGAAGAGCGTCAATCTGGTCTTTGACGATATTATTGATACGCTCATTCTTATAACCAAAATTTGCTACCGAATGCCACATTTGCAAATCAAGGTATTGGGTCCCATGGCTGTCAAAAACATAAATACCCTCAGAACGGCTGAAAATCTTCAGCTCTTTGGCATAATGGACGGTATCGCCCCAAGAACAATATTGGGCCTCCTTAGCCAAAAGCATCTCTTCTTTAGAAGAAACTATATCTTCACTAGGACGCGACAGCTTATCCATAAAATACCCCCTAATTTAAGAATTTGGCATTATAGCACAAAAAAAGGAACTGTCATTGGAATAAATTGGAAGGGTCAAATTCTCTATTTGTTACGTAAAAGCCCTTTCCGCATATCTTTAAGTTCCTTTTGGCGCAAAGCATCTGGTTTGGGATAAGACATTTTCAAGGTTTTAAGGGTTTCCACAATGGTCTGTGAGATTATCAAATGTGCGTTATCTTTATCATCAGCCGGAACAATATACCAGGGAGACTTGGATTGACTTGTGGCACTCAAACAAGCCTCATAAGCCTTCATATAATCCTTCCAAAACTTCCTCTCTTCTATATCAGCAGGGCTGATCTTCCAATTTTTGCCAGGATCATCCAAGCGATTAAGGAACCGCTGGCGTTGTTCCTCTTTAGAAAGATGCAGAAAAAACTTGATAACACGGGTCCCATTATAATAAAGGTGTTTTTCCAGGCCCCTGATGGAGCGGTAACGCTCTTCCCAAATGGTCTTTGAGCTTAAGAGGTCCTTTGGAATCTGTTCTCCCTGAAGGATTTGGGGATGCACACGGACAATCAATACTTCTTCGTAATAGGAACGGTTAAATATGCCGATCCTTCCCCGTTGAGGCAGATCGCGGGTGGTTCGCCATAAAAAATCGTGGTCCAGTTCTTGGGGGCTGGGATGCTTATAACTAAAAACCTGGCAGCCTTGGGGATTGACGCCGGACATCACATGTTTGATAGCCCCATCTTTCCCAGCGGCATCCATGGCCTGAAAAATCAACAATAAGGCATAACGGTTATCGGCATAGAGGATGTTCTGCAAAGCGCTTAATTCTTCAATATGCCGATCCAAAATCTCTTTATATTGATTCTTAGACTTGTAAAATGGCTTAATGCTGGTGGGGTATTCTTGAAGCTCAACCCTTTGGCCTTCAATGACTTGAAATTCTTTTATATTGATCTTCATTGTTACCCCTGAGATTCAAAATGTTCACGTTCATCCTTCTTTTCGGGTGCTAGTGCTGGGGACGTGCTGGGTAAATCATTATCCGGCGGATGGGTGATTTTTTCAATATCTGATTTCAGAGAATTTATATTTGCTTTAAGCTCAGGAATATTTAATACTTTTAGATTATTCT
>Ga0207074_1124_pt1 | contig 12371 bp, 14 predicted proteins | sample Alteio_BWMinHeat_66_FD_153567 | JGI IMG/M metagenome (GOLD analysis project Ga0207074, IMG submission 153567) | Enriched cells from forest soil in Barre Woods Harvard Forest LTER site, Petersham, Massachusetts, United States -... | ecosystem: Environmental > Terrestrial > Soil > Temperate forest >...
TTGCCGAGGGACCGGGACTTCGATCGCGTTGCCGCCGCCATCGCCACCAAGTGACGGGCGGTGGCTGGATTCAGCATGGTAAGAGCCTGTTTGAAATTCAAACAGGCTCTAAAAGCGAAAAAGGCCGGGCTTTCACCCGGCCTTCAATGAGAACAACAACCAATCTTCTTAAATCTTCGCGTTACCGATGCGGCGCCGCAGACACACGCCTTACCACACACACGAAACACTGCATTTTTGCACCGTCAACGCCTTTAACATATCCGAGGCCCGGTTTTCCGCCAGTCACCAGTACTGGGGACAAGGGGAGGGCTATTTTTGACTGGTGGAGGGCGCGGGTTCCACACTCACGGTCTTGCGCGGATCGTAGGGCGGGGCGTCGAAGGTGAGGAGCAGCGCACGGTCGCCTTTGGTTGGCACATCGTAACAATGGCGCACTCCTTTCGGGATGATGATGAGGTCGCCAACCGTGGCGCGGCTGGTGTTCGTGCCGGCGGTGACGAGCACGGTCCCTTCAAGCACATAAAGCCGGTGGTCGGCGTCGGGATGGAAATGCAGACTGGAGCGGCCAGTCACTTCGAAATAATTCATGCGCGCCTCGGGGGATGAATAAAGGGGCCAGAGATGCCTTGCCGGGGCGTTGGTCGAGTTGCGCTCGCGGAGGATGTCCGCGCCATGAATCAACGTGGCAACGCCCTCGCGCTCGGCGGAAGGGGGCGCAGTCGAATGCGGCACCGTCGAGGTTTCCTCTCCGCCGGCCAGGAGGGCGGTCGCGCAGGCGAGCAGGCAAATAATTGTGGATTTCTTCATCACCGGCATTGTTGCTGGGAGTTGAACCGCCGCGCAAATGATTATTGATTTCTGGAAAGAGGCAATTTCGGCGGTTTTGCCCAATGCGATCACGAATGGCTTTAGTTGGGTCTCGACACGAAGAAATTCCAATGATACGGTCGCGCAAATGACAAGGTTCAGGTCAAGCAGCGTCCGTTCATCACCGGAGATGCCGCTATAATCATTGCACCCATGGCTCAAAGGCAAATCTCACCTGAACGCAAAGGAATTTACTACATCGGCATGGCTCTCACCGTGGTTGGGTTCCTCTGTTTCGGGTCGGTTTTTGTCTCGGGCCTTGCCCATTTCGGCGACTTCTCAAATTTCAACGAGCGGACTCGTTCAAACGGATTCCGCGCCTTGGCTGGGATGGGGATGATGATTGCGGGAAGCATTCTCATGGGCATCGGGCGCATGGGCGCGGCGGGCTCCGGTCTCAAGTTGGACCCGGAGGAGGCCCGCAAAGATGTCGAGCCTTGGGCGCGCATGACGGGCGGGGTCGTCAAGGACGCGCTGGACGAGGCTGGCATCCAGCTTGGCGGAAAAGCGCCGGCGGACCAACTGCCCTTTGACGAGCGCCTGCGCCGGCTTCAGAAACTTCGCGACGATGGCTTGGTCAGTGAGGCGGAGTATGAGGAAACCAAAAAACGGATTCTGGACAATGCTTGAGAAAAAGGACCGGCCGCAGGACGCCTGAGCCATGGCGCGGTTTCGGCCAGGGTATCTCGTAATCGTGCTTCGAGTCGTCCAGCACCAGGTATAGGAGAGGGTCACTTTTTGCGAATTTGGCCGGCGCGGTGATCGTGGTGGTTTGCTCGACAGGATCAGACGCATGGACGGCGATTTGAGCGAAGGCCCAACAGGCCAAAAACTGGAAAAGCTTCTTCAAGGCGTTTTCAGGATACGCCCTCATTCACTTTTGTGTCAATGCCATCGCCGGCCGGGCGCACATGCCAGACAGTTAAAGTGCGGTGTGGGGAGGTCATTGAGGACGCGCCGGCGGCGGGACGTAACCGTTATGCCAGTAGAAATTCCACAGGGACTCCAGCTTGGCAGCTTCCACATGGCCGTCCACGAAGCTCAAATCCACCGCTCCGGGCAGGGGCTGTCCCGCCGAAACACTGGTGGGCGCGCTTTTCGGCGCGGAGCCTCCGTGGCGCGCCACGGTGCAGCGCGAAATATTGTCGCCGCCATTGCCCGTGTACAAATTCCTCGCCGGATGGTCCGTGGCCAGCGGCCAAAGATCAACCCAGATCGCATCCACGAACGAGGGCGTCCTGGATGGTGTGGGCATGGTTGTGTCCGAGGTGAAATATCGCGGCACATCGTCCGGCCCGTTGACATAACCGCTGTCCGAGTAAAGCCACCCGTTGATGGCGTAGCTGCCCACATAGGAGTCGGCGCCCCACACCCAGGCATGGGCGGCGTCGGCCTCGCCCGTCGCGTTCGTCGCGGCCGCCGAGGGACAAAGCCGGACGGCGGCAACTGAGGCGTAGTAATCAATGAGCGTCTTCATCCACAAACTGGTCCAGTCGTATTCGACCCCTTTTCCGAAGTCGCTCTGATACATTTGCAAGGCCAGGTCGATCTGCTTCAGGTTGCTCAGGCAATTGACCTGCTGGGCCTTGAGTTTTGCGCGGGAGAGGGCGGGCAGCAGCAACGAAGCCAGGATCGCGATGATCGCGACCACCACCAGCAGTTCGATCAGCGTGAATGCCTTTGGAAAATTATTCGGACTTGCAATAGGACGCATAGTCTTTGAAGGCTGGAATGGATGAACCATCCTCTCACCCCGGGCCTGAATTGCAACTCGGAAAATAAAAACAGCAAATTGACATCGAAGCCGCCGCCAAGGCGGGCTGAAATGACCCAACCGGGATTCGACTGCCTTTTCCCAGCCATTGGTTAAAATGCCCATATGAAACGCTCGCCCCTTGAAATCGACCACGTCCGGCAATACGAAGAAATGGCCGGTTGGGGCGCGGCCATGTTGGTAAGGTGGCTGGACGGCAGGTATGAGCTTCAGGACGGCTCGGAAGCGGACCGGAAGGAGGCCATGGAGTGGGTCAACCAATTCTTCGTCGGGGACAAGCCGGTGCGCTGGCGACATTGAAACCCAAGGAAGCCAACCAAAGCGGTAATGGCCGCGCCAACGGCGGTTGGTTCCGGCGACTGGTTCGGCGTATCAACTTCCACACAAAACCTTGTAAATAATCCAGCACCAAAAACCAAGCGGCAAAGCTGACACTAACGCCATCGCAGTCAGCTTGCGCTCTCTGCTGCGAAGAGCGAACCAAAACGCAACGCCGCTACCGACAAGTGATGCCATGATGCCAATGCCAGCAGTCACGCCGCGCATATCTGAAATCTGCCGGAACAACAAATGGACAACTGCCGACAGAAAACTAACCGTGACGCAGCCGACTGCGAATCGAAAAACATCTGCTGGCTTGGCGGCTTCTGATTTCATGGCGGCTGATACGCCTAACGTCCAGAGCTCAGGCACAATCGCCGAGCAGGACGTTGAATGGAATGATGACGATCAAATTTCATAAAATCAATCGCCACCGGCAGGGGCAGCGGCAGTTGCCTGCAGCGATTTGTTGGGTGAATTGAAGAACTGGGATGCAACGCTCGGGCGCGTAAGGACGAGGAATGTGAGGACACCAAGTGCCGTCCCCCAGGGAACGCCAAGGCACGAAATGGCCGCCGTTGCAAAAATGAGCCCTTTGCACCTGCGATTGCCAATCGCTTGCGCAGTTAATAATTTCATAACCACAAATGAGGCCATTATCAGGGAAATGGCAATCCCGATTGACATGAACACGAGGCCGACGATCTTCGGTGGAGCATCGGAGGGTTTCGCACCATCAAAGGCTCCGAAAAGCATGAGAGCGCCCATGGCAACGTATATCAGAGGAAAGAACACCCAGAGGAGGTTGGTGGCTGCGGAGATGAAGTATCCGATCCGTAGAAGCCGGAGTTGCTCTGAATCGACAATTTCCTGTTGAGAGACTGTGGCATTCATCGTTCCACCCAACGACCCAAGCTCCGCGACCCGGCCCACGAGGGCGCTCGATTGCAACCGAAGCGCGATGGCCGGGTTCGCTGCAGCGTATGGTTGGGCCACGGTGTCATGGTCTCGACAATAGCAAACAGAGCGCAAGCACGACATCGAATAAAAAGACTCGCCAGCCCCAGCGATAAAATTCCCTCAAATGCTCCGGCACTGACTTGACGCCGAAGGTGAAGAACCGACCGCTCCGGTAAACTGGAAACTTCGAGTAACCAATCAGGCAGCCGCCGACAATGAGCAGCGCGAAACTCGCCACGAAGACCCAAATCCACCGCGCACCGGTCAACCTCGTGAAGAACATAAGAACCTGCGACGCAAGAATGGCAACGACGGCGGCGAGCAAGAATCCCCAATGCCCAAGGAAGGTCTGCAAACCGTTGCTTTGGCGATGCGTGTCCATAGTGGCCTAACGAAGAAAATAAGCGACCGCCGCCGAGAGTGACGGTGGAGCGTGGCCGGGGCGTCCAAACTCTTTCTCGGCAAAGAGCGCAGAATTGCCGCGGCGGTTCGACTTCATTGCCTTGTTAGCTGAATTTCACTACCAGGAGCGACGGGCGTCTTTTGCACATGTCACTTCGACTTTGTGCGTGACATACTGGTCGGCAGACTTGTCAGCTAGACCCCGGACTCGAAATGTTGCATCAGAGTGCGGCTGCACAAAAAGAGAATAGTCGCTGTCGGAAAGCGTATCAATGAGCTGGCCTGCCGAATTGGAGAACCTCACCTGAAAGCGGATATCTTCCCACGCAGTATCGGTGTTGTTGCGAATTGTGCCGATGCAGGAAACATGAGGAATATCCTTCTCGACGCCGTAATGAACCTTCGACTCGATAACGGAAAAGGACTCCGAGGGGCGAAATTCCGAACTTCGTTTATGCGGTAAGTCGTAGAGAATCGACCCCATGGGGATTAGCAACATTCCGCCGAATACAACGATGAGCGCGATCCAAGTGGCCGGATGAAACCAAGCGGTGTACATCCGGTACTGCCAACTGCGGCAGTGAAAACATTTCTTCGCGCCTTCCAGGATCGGCTGGCCACACGCGATGCAAGGTCTTTCGTTCTGAGCATTCATTCAGCTAACAGTGATTCTGCTTTCGCCGGTTAGTATATTGAAACGCAAAATCCCGATGCCGTGAACCCATGACCACCATCTTGCAAGAGGCAAAATCCGTGCAACCAATCCCTGAGTTCATGCGAAAAGCCTGGGGTTTTGCGCTGAAAAGTCAAGCGCGAAGGCCGGGCGTTGGAGCGGGTGACGGGAATCGAACCCGCGTGGCCAGTTTGGAAGACTGGAACTCTACCATTGAGCTACACCCGCCGCCGGACCAGCCCATATTACCGTGCCGCAGGGGGTTGTCAATCGGGCGCCTGGTATTTTCGATTTTTGAATTTTGATTTCGAAATGCAAGAGCCAAGGACAATCAAAGGTTCGAGCGTCGCTCAAATGGCGGCTGCTTTGGGTTTTGGAGATTAGCGGTCGGGAGACCGCCGAACTTGCCGACAAGAATGCCGGCGCTACCGAGCGGCCCGCTGCCACGGAGAGCGGGAGAATCGATGTCCGCACTTGGCGTTGTCATTGGGTCTGGGTTGTCCTGCGCTGTTCGCGGTTTCGGGACATGGTTTGCATGGCTTGTAATTTGCGGGGTTCATGTTTAGATAAGCCCATGGCTGATGCGAACTCATTGCTGCTGGTTGGCGGGCGGGTGATCGATCCGGCGGAGAAGCTGGATGCGGTGGCGGACGTGCTGATCTCCGTTGGCAAGATCGTTGCCGTGGGCAAAGACGCGGCGGCCAGGGCCCCGGCGAAGGTCGAGCGAATGGACGTGAAGGGACTGGTGGTTTGCCCCGGATTGATTGATCTGCACGTGCATTTGCGGGAACCGGGGCAGTCGGCGAAGGAGACGATTGCGACGGGAACGGCGGCGGCGGCGCAGGGCGGGTTCACGTCGGTGGTGTGCATGCCGAACACGTCGCCGGCGATCGACAACGCGGGGACGGTGGCGTTGATCCGGGAGAAGGCGGCGCGGGAAGGGCTGGTGAACGTGTTCGTGGCGGGGGCGATCACCAAAAACATCGAGGGCGAGGAACTGGCGCCGATCGGGTCGCTGAAGCAGGCGGGGGTGGTGGCGATCACGGACGACGGGCATTGCGTGCAGAACAACGATGTGATGCGGCGGGCGCTGGAGTACGCGCGGATGTTTGATTTGACGGTGATGGACCATTGCCAGGATTACTCGCTCGTGACGGACGGGGTGATGCACGAGGGCTACTGGAGCACGGCGCTCGGTTTGCGGGGCTGGCCGGCGGCGGGGGAGGAGATGATCGTGGCGCGCAACATTTTGCTGGCGGAACTGACGGGGACGCGGGTGCATTGCCAGCATTTGAGCAGCGCGGGGAGCGTGGCGTTGCTGCGGGAGGCGAGGAAGCGGGGAGTGCCGGTCTCGGGCGAGGCATGTCCGCATCATTTCGTGCTGACGGACGCGACCATTGCGGGGAGTGAAAAATTTTGGAGCGCGGATGGCGCGGGGATATTTGGTTATGCGAAGGCCGGAGCGGAGCGGCCGGCCTGGCCAAATTATGACACGAACTTCAAAATGAACCCGCCATTGCGGTCGGCGCGGGACCGGGAGGCGATTTTGGAGGGGATTGTGGACGGGACGCTGGAGATTTTGTGCAGCGACCATGCGCCGCACTCTGATTACGAGAAAGAGGTGGAGTTCGATTATGCGCCGTTCGGGATCACGGGGCTGGAGACGGAACTGGCGCTGTCGCTGATGCAATTGTATCACACGAAGCGGCTCGGGTTGACGGAGTTGATCGAAAAATTCACGGTTGCGCCAGCGCGCCTGTTGCGGCTGGCGAAGGGAACGTTGAGAGCGGGCGCGGACGCGGATGTGACGGTGATGGACCCGGAGCGGGAATGGGTGTTCGAGCGGGAGTGGTCGGCGAGCAAATCATTTAACAGCCCGTTTTACGGCTGGCGGCTGAAGGGCCGGGCGGTGGCGACGATTGTCGGCGGCGAAATAGTCTGGCGTGAACGGGAAGCGGCGGTTAGTGTCAAACATGATAACACAAACAAATTAGCGGGGAGGAACGCATGAAAAAGTTAACGATACTGGGCGGGTTGGTTTGTTGGGCGGCGGTGATGCAAGCCGTTGCGGCGGAAGAAGGATGGATGACGGATCTGCCGAAAGCCGAGGCAAAGGCGAAGGCGGAAAAGAAGCTGGTGTTGATGGATTTCACGGGGTCGGATTGGTGCCCGCCCTGCAAGGCGTTGCACAAAAATGTGCTGACCTCGCCGGAGTTTGAGGCTTACGCGAAAACGAACCTGGTTTTGGTGGAAGTGGATTTTCCCCGTAACAAGACGCAGACGGAGGAATTAAAGAAAGCCAACCAGGAACTGTCGGAGAAGTTCAACATCGAAGGCTATCCCACGGTGATCGTGGTGGACGGGGATGGCCGGGAGTTGAGCAAGACGGTCGGGTACTCGGGCGAAAAGCCGAAAGAATTCATCGCCAGCTTGGAAAAGGCGAGAAAGAAAGCGGAGTAAGGCCGCGGTCTGAATTAATGAAGGCAATACTGGCATTGGAAGACGGCTCGGTGTTTCACGGAAAAGGCTTTGGCGCGCGCGCCATGGCCTGCGGCGAGGTTTGCTTCAACACCTCGATGACGGGGTATCAGGAGATTTTGACCGATCCCTCTTACAAGGGGCAGATCGTTTCGATGACCTATCCGCTCATCGGGAATTACGGAGTGAACGAGCAGGATGTGGAATCCTGGCGGCCTCACGTGGCGGGATTTGTCATCCGCGAGCTGTCGCCGGTGGTGAGCAACTGGCGGGCAAATTGTTCCCTGGCGGATTATCTCGAAAAGAACGGGATTCCAGGGATTGAACGGATCGACACCCGGGCGCTCACTAAAAAACTGCGGGTGCGGGGAGCGCTCAACGGTTTCATATCGACCGAGGGAACGCCGGAGGCGGAAGCGACGGCGCGGGCGAAGGCGTGGCCGGGTCTGGCCGGGGTGGATTACGTCAAGGAAGTGACTCACAAGGAATCGTTTCAATGGGATGAGAAAGACGAGCAAAGCGCGAATTTCATTCTTGCCCGTGGCCCGGAAAAGCCGGAGGGATCCAGGACGCGCGACCCACTGCCCCCGGCTGACATACCGATCGTGGCTTACGATTTTGGGATGAAATACAACATCCTGCGGCGGCTGCGGCAGCATGGCTTCAAGGTGCGGGTGGTGCCGGCAACAACGCCCGCCGCCGAGGCACTCCGGCACAAACCCGCCGGGATTTTTCTTTCGAACGGGCCGGGTGATCCCGCCGCTTTGGGATACGCCGTCCAGGCGGCCGGCGAGCTGGTGAGGACCGGCATTCCGATCTTTGGCATTTGCCTCGGGCACCAGATTTTGGGGCAGGCTTTTGGCGGCAGGACGTTCAAGCTGAAGTTTGGCCACCGCGGAGCCAACCAGCCGGTGAAGGATCTGGAGTCGGGCCGGGTGGAAATCACGTCGCAGAACCACGGATTTGCCGTTGATCCCGGGTCCCTGCCATCCGAGGTGAGTGTAAACCGGATCAACCTGAATGACCAGACGGTCGAGGGGATGCGGCACAAGAGCAGGCCGGTTTTCTGCGTGCAATATCATCCGGAGGCTTCGCCGGGGCCGCATGATTCGACGCCTTTGTTCGCGGAATTCCGGTCGCTCATCGCAAAGAGATGAAAGTAATTATTGCTGAACGGGCAGAAATCCATTTGACTAGACCCAGTTTGTCGGGATAAACCATTTGCACCGAACCAACCTATGGCGAAACTTGTAGTGCTGAGCGAAGGGATGACGGGGCAATCGTACGAGCTGAAGGTGGACAAGACCACCATCGGCCGGGTGGAGGACAACACCTTTCAGATTGCCCAGCCGTCGATCTCGAGCCATCACGCCGAAATTTTGCTGCGCGGGAGCGAAGTGGTCATCAAGGACCTCAATTCCACCAACGGCACCTTCATCAACAACCAGCAGATCACCGGTGAGGCGGTGCTGAAGCCGGGGCAGGTTCTGCGTTTGGGGCAGGTGGAAATCCGCCTGGAATCGGGCGCTCCGGCCGCGGCGTCCAAAAAGCCGGTGGACTCGACCATGGTGATTTCCAAGGGCGTGAGCCTCGAACAACTCGAGCAGGGGTTGCAAAGCAGATTTGACACCAGCAAAGGCGGCTTCTCGAAAAAAACCAACAAAACCAACAAGTATTTCATCATCGGTGGCGTCGCCTTTTTGCTGGTGATGGGGGTCCTCTTCTTGATCATTCTGAATTCGATGAAGAAATGAGCCGGTTGCCGCTCATGCCGCCGGTCAGTTTGTGACAGCGCTTTCAGACTCTGCTTCGCTACGTTTCCTTCAGCCAGCGCGCCACATCGGTCGCAGCGTAGGTGATCAAGATGTCCGCGCCCGCCCGGCGCATGGCCAGGAGGCCTTCCAGAGTCACGGCCCGTTCATCAATCCAGCCCTTGGCGGCGGCGGCCTTCACCATGGCATATTCGCCGCTCACGGCATAGGCGGCGGTGGGATAGCCAAACTCCATTTTCACCCGGTGCAGGATGTCGAGATAAGCCAGGGCGGGTTTGACCATGATGATGTCCGCGCCTTCCTGGATGTCGAGAGCGACTTCGCGCAAGGCTTCGCCGGCGTTGGCCGGGTCCATTTGGTAAGAGCGGCGATCACCGAATTGCGGGGCGGATTCGGCGGCTTCGCGGAAGGGACCGTAGAAAGCGGAGGCAAACTTGGCCGCGTAGGACATAATGGGAGTGTCGGTAAAGCCGAGCCGGTCCAGTTGCTCACGAATGGCGCGGACGCGGCCATCCATCATGTCGCTCGGCGCGACGATGTCCGCGCCGGCCTCGGCATGGCTGGCGGCGACGCGGGCAAGCAGCTTCAAGGTGGGGTCGTTCAGAACGCGGGCGCCGCGTTTGTCCCGCTGAACAATGCCGCAATGGCCATGTTCCATGTATTCGCAGAGACAGACGTCCGTGATGACCAGCAGTTCCGGCAACTCGCGCTTGAGGCGTCGCACGGCCTGTTGCACGATGCCGTTTGCGGCATAGGCGCCGGCGGCCCTGGCGTCCTTGGAATCGGGAATGCCGAACAACAAGACCGCCGGCACACCCTGCTCGTGTGCTTGAGCGGCTTCACGCACCAGTTCATCCGGCGAAAGCTGGAAGACCCCCGGCATGGCGTTGACGGGCCGGCGCCGCCCGCGGCCCGTCCGCACGAACAAGGGCAAAACCAACTGCGCGGTGCTGAGTTGCGTCTCGCTTACCAGACGGCGCAAGGCGGGCGACTGGCGCAAGCGGCGGGGCCGATAGCCGGGGAACCGCCCCATGGATTGCAAGTTCATGGGGATACTCTAAATTCAAAGCCGGAAGTTCAAAGCGGAAAGTTGCTCATTCCGGCTTTGCAAACCAGGCCGCGACGCTACACTGCCAGCATGCACAAAGCGCGCTTGGCTGGCGGGATCCTGCTCCTGGCGATTCTCGCCGGTTCGGTCCTGTTATTGTGGCACAGCCTGCCGCGCTTGCTGGTTTCAAATCCGCCTCCGCGCATCAGCAACACCGCCACCCTGCTCAAACAGGTGCAAACGCTCTCCCAGCTAGTCACGGTCAAGTATGTGGTGGAGAAAGTGATCATCGTCGAGGACGCGAAGTGGTATGAGCTCCAGTTCGGTGAAAGCCGCCTGCTCATGGTGGCGCATGGCGTGGTGAAAGCAGGCGTCGATTTAAGCGAACTGCGGCCCGGAGACCTTGAGTTGTCGCGAAATAAAATCATCTTCAAAATGCCCCAGGCGCGCATCACCGATCATTATCTGGATGACCGGCTGACGCAGGTGATCGAGCGCAAGACCGGGTTGCTGCGCAGTTTCGACAAGGACCTGGAGCAGAATGCCCGGGCACAGGCCGTGGAGGAAATCGACCGCGCCGCCCGCAATAACGGGATCTTGAAAGACGCGGATGAACGGGCCCGCGCCCAGTTGACGAATCTTTTCCGGCAGCTTGGCTTTGAAGAAGTGGAGTTTCGCCCCGGGCAAAAGGGAAAAGATTGATGCGTAAAAAATCGCGCCGGACACTGCCCTGATATGAGCCAGTGCCCGCCTTGCCGCGTTCCGTTCCAAAGCGGGACAATCCGGGGCATAAGCCAGACGCCAGGGGGCGAATTTGGTCAGGTATGGGTGATCTTCACCGGTTCGGGCTTTTGGTTTTCCCCATCCTGGGCATCGACTGGCACAAGCAGCTTGCGTTTTGGCAGTTGCAGTTGGGCGCCGGCGATGTGCGAGCGCAGTTCCAGGAGGTACAATCCCGCCGGCTTCGCGCCGCCGCGCCGGTTTGGGAGACGGCCCGGGGTATGCACTTCTTTGAGGAATTTGAGTGTCTTTGATTTCTTGGCCATATGCCGATTCCAAAATCTGCTAGTGCAATTCATGTGCCAAATCCCACTTGGCAGTCCGAAAGCGTTTTGTTTAGCTGTCCGCGCTCATGACAAAACCGCGCGCCTTCCTTTCAGTGCTCTTGCTCGGGGCCTCACTTGTCTTGACACAGGCGGCGGCGGAACCGCCAAAAGTAATCATCCGCTCGCCCACCGGGTTTGAAACGGACACCAACAACATTGCCACGATCACCAACGGGGTGACGGTCATTTATGGCGAAACTGTCCTGACCGCCGACAAAGCCACAGTCAATTTTAACACCGACGACATTTTCGCCGAGGGATCGGTCCGTCTCCAGCAGGACGATCAAACTTATGTCGGCGGGCACCTCCATTACAACTACGTCACGAAGCAAGTGGACGGGGAACAGTTCCGGACGGGCAAAGCCCCTCTCTTTGCGTCCGGCCAGGGGTTGCATGGCGATGTCTCGAACCGGACTTACTTCGCCACGAACGGAATGGTCACCCTGGACGACTATTACGAACCGCTTCTAAAAGTCCGCTCCAAGGAAATCAAAATCGTGCCAGGCCAGTACTTCGAGGCCCGCGACGCCATGGTGTACGTCGGGGATGTGCCGGTGTTTTATCTTCCCTACTACCGCCGCAACCTCGGCGGGCGGGACAACAGTTTTTCCTTTGTTCCCGGGTACCGCAGCCTGTTCGGACCTTATCTCTTGAGCAGCTATAATTGGTTTTGGGGGGATCGTCTCAGCGGCTCGGTGCATGCGGACTGGCGCGAGAAACGCGGCTTCGGCGCCGGGCCGGATTTTGATTATCATCTCGGCGCTTTCGGCGAGGGAACCCTCAAGTATTACTACACTCATGACGGGCAGCCGGGGCTGGATCTCAGCAATGTTCCCATCCCCGAAAACCGGCAGCGGTTATATTTTTCCTATGATGCCGCGCCGCTCACCAATTTGACGGTGAAATCGCAGGTGGCCTACCAGACCGATCCGTTTATCATTCGTGATTTCTTTGAATCCGAATACCG
>Ga0207074_1128_pt1 | contig 12216 bp, 12 predicted proteins | sample Alteio_BWMinHeat_66_FD_153567 | JGI IMG/M metagenome (GOLD analysis project Ga0207074, IMG submission 153567) | Enriched cells from forest soil in Barre Woods Harvard Forest LTER site, Petersham, Massachusetts, United States -... | ecosystem: Environmental > Terrestrial > Soil > Temperate forest >...
AAAAGAAAAATTGGTTAGAATCGTCCTTCCTGGGGTTTCTTGACACCGTAGCAGTAAGGTGTTACCCTTTATATATAAGGATGGAGAAATGGAGATTTATGTACGCAACTATTAAAAATAAATACGGCGAAGCAGAATCCTATGCCAAGCCGATTGTTCCCCGACCAATTCCCAAAGATGTTTTCATGGAAAACGTCAGGGAAGCTGTTGAAAAAATGTATGCTCGGTCTGATGTAACACGCAACAATTTCCGTATGAGAGCAAACATTCTTGGGCATTACCTTAATAAATATGGGATGAATGAGGTCACTCCCGATGAACAGTTTATTAAAAAAATGTGGGATAGGCTTAAAGAAAATGGTCAGTTTGAAGCCAGGGCCTATCAATGGGAGACCCGCAAGAAAGTCCCCCGATTTACAAGGGATGTTATCAATGACTTTTTCTTTTCTAAAGGTCTTGTCGAGAGACAAGTGTTGAAGGAAATCGTCAACCAACGGTATGAAAAGTTTCTTGAACTAACCCCTAATAGCCGTGAAGCTATTAAATGGTTTGAGGAAAATGGAAAACGAGTTGAAGCCATTCCTGTATATTTCGAAAATAACGGTGATATATCAAATCAACATATTCGTATGATGCACACTGTCACCAAAAGAGAATTAAAACCTGTGACCAAAAGTGGGAAGGTCGAACATGCTTTACGATTTCTTAAAGCGGTCAATAAAAATGGCTTTGAGTTCATTACCATTGAGGATGTAAAGAAATATGAAGAAATTTGTACTCAAAGAGGGGTAAAACAAAAAGAGGACTATCTGGCCCATGTGGCTACCTTCTTTATCAATATCCGCTCCAACGGGTTTATTAAGACCAACCCACTTTCTCACATATCATTAAAGATGAATGGCGGAGCTATAAAGAAAGATTTTATTACCGTTGAAGGGATGGAAAAATTAAGAAACCTATCAACCCTTAATTTTAAAAATAAAGAAGACGTAAGAGACCGTCTTGTTGTTCTATTGGGGTATGATTTGGCACTTAGAATCAGTGAACTGCTTGCTTTAGAGCTCACAGATTTTAAAAAAGATGAGCAGGGTGAATGGTTTGTTTCTTTACGACCTGATATTCAGAAAGGCCATAAGGATGAGGAAGTAATGTATTTTTTCTTTGAAGAAACCAAGAAATTGCTGGAACATTATTTGAAGACTTCTCGGAAAGAATTTACTCCCACAACTGATTATTTGATTTTATCAAACAAAAAGGGTAGCAATTTAAGTGCCGCCTATTGTTCAATACGTTTTAAAAATCTTTGTCAAAAGTTAGGTGTGCAGACTTATTATGGAGAAAGTCCTTCTCCGCATACGTTACGGCACTCTTTTGCGACGCTCAATATTGAACCTATTGGATTGGCTTTGCCGTTATACGAAATGGTGCAAAGATTAAGACACTCAAAGGTTGAGACGACTCGTCGGCACTATATTCACAATAACCCATATCTAAAGAAAATAAAACACGTCGCCCTTCGTAAGAATAACAAGAAAAGGACGCCGAAAGACATTCTTAATGAAATGCCTTTGTCGGATATTGAACATTGGCTGTCAGATAAATTGGCATTGGATTCATCTACTATTCGTCAGGTCAGGATAAGCCATAAAAAAGTTTTTCCTGAAACGCAAGAATCCCAGGTTGACAAAAAGGAAGTTGATAATACAATGTTCATATCTGAACAGGATGCGTTAGAGCGATTGAAAGACTTAAAGATTACTGACTTCGTTCTAAGAAATTACGCCTTGAAGAAGAACGCAGTGGATAGGGGTTTTTCAGGTACAAATCGCTACGGTAGCGGGTTTAGATACCGCAAAGAGTTAATCGAGGATTTAGCGACTAATTGGGTTTTAGCTGACGCATATCGGGAAAGACACGATATGAATAAGATGAAATTCTACCGAACGCTAAGAACCGAGAAGTGGCGGAATTTAAGGTTAGGTAAATTCCTTTACGTAAATAAATTTGATTGTGTATAATGACAACAATCAAGTAACATTTTTCACCACAATCAAGTAACAATACGAAAAATGAACAAATGCACCGAACGGTGGTAAGTGAATGGTAGGAAGACAGTTACGAGAATTGAAACAAACCAGACAAACCCCAAGATTAAAACTACAATGGTATGACAACGAATGGGGATATAGCAATCGTGTCGTCGATCTCGTACGTTATATCTCTAAGAAATAATTAGGGTTATGTAAATAGCATCAATGAGTAGGAGTTTGAAAAGGACAAAAACAACACGAAGTTCGCGGGTTTGACAGCACGAACTTCGCGGTCACAAGAATAGTACCATTACGAAAGGCCAGTACGCTAATACCGTAACTGGCCTTTTTATTGATTGACTTTTTCTATATAAAGAAGTATTCTTATCAAATCCAGTGGTCGTGGTGCAGTTTGAAGGGATAAATCCGCCACGTTAAAAATCACAAACCTTCGTTGGACGGATATCGTCTGACGGAGGTTTTTTGCTTATGATGCGTACATATCCTCAAAAAGTCAGAGATAATATTTTGCCTCTATCGATAGCAGGCACTTTGCCGGAAGCATTCAAGGAATGGTCTTTTACTGATAACACAATTGATCATGAAGAAGCTGTAGAGACCTGTCAACTATGTGAACATGAGGAAATTCGTTATCATTTTGAGATTTAAAATGCTCTTACAAGTAAGACGTTATGGGTCGGCTCACAATGCATTCTTAAATTTCATTTGTCCGTGTTTGAGGATGATGTTTTATTGACACAAATTCAGGCCCAAAAGAAGCTTGAGCGTATGATGCAAAAAATGAGGCTTGAATCGTGTCTAAAAGCCTTAAAGAAACTTACTGAGACAGAGGATAATGATATTTTAAGTAATGCGCTTGAATTCTACGAAAAAAATAAATTTTTAACACCTAAGTATGCTTTTGTCGTGTTGTGGAGGCTTCGTCGCCATAAAATTGATCATAATAGTTCATTTTTCAAAGTTAATTTAAAAAGGTCAAAATATAAAGACGATTTAAGAAACATGGAAATAGGTCGTGTCCACATAATATGGCCTGCTCTTACGTCCGCACAAAGAAAACAAGCTATAAGAATGGGACATTTACCACCTAGTAGGATATAAAAATGCCTCGCGAGAAAACCAACCGAATAAATCTTTATAAAGTCTCCGAAAAATATAATTTTTCAGATCTACGTTTTCTTGGTGATGGGTATATTCAGGAATTTGAGGACTCTACTCGTAAGCTTTATATTCAACGGAAGAAAACAGGCGTTCCAGGTTGGGTAAACTATCTTAAGCCTTTAATTTCGGAAGACCCAGATGGTATAACCAATCATAGCTCCAGTTTTATTCTATTAGTTCAACATAATGGAAGTATTTATGCTCTGTGTGGAGGAAGTGGGTATGCGAGACTTGAGGAATATATTGAAGAAGATTTTGGTATGCGTCTGGCATTAAGGATGATTGGAGAGAAAGATATTTTAGCTTTAAATCAGCGCTCTTTAAAAGGAGCGACTCGACAAATTTATAGAGCGGTCGTAGGTTATGATCCCATATTTGACAAAGAAAATTTTACACGTGTTTTGAATTCTATAGCTGGCAAAGGTGAATTTGAAGGCAAGACTTTTCGTATTGATGGTAAGGCTTCTCTGGTGTTGCGTACCGTGAAAGACATATCAAGGTTATCTGAAGTATTGACGGAAATTGAGGCGATTTCCTCGCAATCTGAAAAAATAATTTTCCCAAAATCTTTTGTCGTAGAAAAAGATAAGACTGTCTTGAGAGATTTAGATGCAACTATGCTTCAAATGGTGCAGGGATTTTGGAGTGGCGCATCTGGTAGGGATAGGCTCTATTTAGAATTTAAAGATATTTTTGTGCAATTCCGATGTGAACGCTTTGAGGGAGAGTATGGCAAAATAGGTATTAAATTTACTGAATTTGATTTGGATGTGATCAAAGAAGCTTTTATTAGAGAGGGGTTGAATGCGATTAATTCAATCGATGATTTAGGGAAGATAATGATCACTGGTTTTAATGAAAATGGTTATGATGAAATCTATGAAAATCTTCTTGGTCTTATAGTTTGTGAGGTTGATAAAGATGGCCATTCATTTATTAAAATAGGAGGACGCTGGTTAAGAATTCTTTCGGAGATACAGGAGTTTATAAACAGTGAGTTGAAAACTATAAATCTCCTACCTGTATTTTTGCCGGAATGGAACAGGAGCGCTCATCCGAAAGAGTTAGATTATAATAAATTCGTTGCTACTCAGAATGCTTGGGTATGTATGGATCAAGAATTTATCCATGATGGGACATCTAAAATAGAAGTTTGTGATGTTTATGATAAAGCTGAAAAGAAATTTTTTCATATTAAAGAAACATGGGGGAGTAAATCATCTTATTTGTTTGTTCAGGGCAGTACTGCTGCCGAATTTTTCTATAATTCTGATTCTTTCAGAAAAAAGTGTGAAGAAAAATGGCCTGCGCAATTTGATGGACGTATAAATTATAAGATCGTATTTGGTATTGCAGCCGATAAGGCGAATGAAGCAGAGTTCCCTTTAAATATGACTTTTTTTGCTAAACTTAGTTTATACAATGCTGTTTCCATCCTAAAACAAATAGGATATATTGCTTATCTGACACCGATAAGAATTATTAATAGTTGAGGGAAAATATGTTGGAGAGGGATTTATTTTGAGTAAACCTTCAATTGAAAGTTTAGAGAACGAACCAGGGCACTGAGAGGAGAAGGGAAATTGGAACAGATAAAAGCGATTACCAAAAAGATCAGGAAATTTAGGGATGATAGGGATTGGAAACAATTTCATAATCATAAGGACGTGGCTCTTTCTTTAGTCTTGGAATCGGCAGAGGTTTTAGAACACTTTCAATGGAAATCACCACAAGAGGTTGATTTACATGCCAAAGAACACAAAGATGGACTTTCTGATGAATTGGCAGATGTAGCAATATATCTTTTTGAGCTTGCAGATAATTTAGATATTGACCTTTCGCGTGCCATTGAACAGAAAATGATAAAAAATGCAAAAAAATATCCAATCGAAAAGGCCAAAGGCAAGCATACAAAGTATGACAAACTTTAAGCCCTAGTTTCTGGACAAAATACAGTAAGCAGCGTATTATACAAATAATGAAAATAAAAATAAAAAAGCAGATCGAGCAGTTTGTCAATGAACATATTGGGGCTTTTCATGCCAACAGAATTGAAGGCCTTAAAGCACTCCGACTGAACAATCTTATTAAAAGAAAAAATCCCTATCTATTTCGTGCAAAGAATTTAAATTTATCGACGAGTTTGATTACGGCTGTCTTAGAAGCACATCTGTCTTCTTCAGAAGAGGGATCATTTGGTGGGTTCCTGGAAAAACTTGCTATTTATGTTGCTGAAATTACAGGTGGTGGCCACAAGTCTGCTGCAGAAGGGATTGATATTGAACTTATGCGGGACTCAACCCGGTATCTCATTGCTGTTAAGTCAGGTAAGAATTGGGCAAATTCTAGTTCAAGTAGAGACCAGAAAAAGAATTTTAAAACAGCAGTCCAGGTCATAAAACAATCAGACAAAAAGACCCCGTTGCAGCCAACATTGGGGATTTGTTATGGAAATTTTAAGACAGTAAATAATGGCGAGTATCTCCATATTGGAGGGCAAAGTTTTTGGCATTTGATTTCTGGAGACAAAGATTTGTATGTCGACCTTGTGGAACCGCTTGGACACAATGCAGATGAACATGATGCGACTTTTAAAGAAGAAAAAGCCAATGCATATAATAGATTGCTCAGGGAGTTTACTAATGACTATTGTGAACCTTCCGGGGCCATAAATTGGCAAAAATTGGTCCAATTTGTAAGTGGTAATATAGACAAAAAGTAGTTGAAGTTAAATATTGAGGTTTATAAATGACATATAAGGCAATATCTCTTTTTTCTGGTGGGATGGGGCTTGATTTGGGGCTTGAAAAAGTTGGCATTGATGTCCGTCTATGCTTAGATTTTGACAAATTTTGTTGTGAAACAATCCGTAAGAACCGTCCTAACATCCCGGTATTAGAAGGAAAAATAGAAGATTATACATCTAAAGAGATTTTAAAGGCTGCCGGGTTAAAGTCTTCTGAAGTTTTTCTCTTGCATGGTGGCCCACCTTGTCAGGCATTTAGTACCGCCGGTGGCCGTAAATCTTTGCAAGATATCAGAGGGAATTGTGTTCTTGAGTTTGCCAAAAAGGTGGTTGAAATCCAACCTCGTTATTTTATCATGGAGAACGTAAGGGGATTGTTGTCTGCTGCCATTTCGCCTTCCATTAACGAGAAGAATGTTTTACCAGAAGAAATGCCCGGAAGTGTCATTCGATACGTACTTGATTTATTTAACGATGCTGGCTACACAGTGAGCTTTGCCCTTTTTGACAGTGCCAATTATGGTGTACCTCAAAAACGAGAGAGGGTCGTGTTTTTTGGCAATCGTGGTAAGACTAGGATACCTTTGCCTCAACCTACCCATTCCAAAGAAGGCACCAGGGGTACCAAAAAATGGGTGGGCATCAAAGAGGTTTTAAAGCACTTGAATGGCATTAAACATGACCACGTTGATTTTAGTGAGAACAGGAAAAAATATTATAAGCTTTTAAAAGCTGGACAGCACTGGAGACACCTTCCTGAAGATCTCCAAGAAGAAGCAATGGGGCTTTCCTATCATCTTGGTGGAGGGAAAACAGGTTTCTACAGAAGGTTGTCTTGGGATGATCCTTCACCGACACTCGTAACGAGGCCGAACATGCCAGCAACTGATCTTTGCCATCCTGATGAATTAAGGCCTTTGAGTGTCCAAGAATACAAGGCCATTCAACAATTCCCCATTGACTGGTGGTTTGCTGGAAACATACTTGAACAATACAAGCAAATAGGTAATGCTGTTCCAGTTGGGTTGGGCTACATGGCAGGCAAGACGATCATTGATTTTCATACAGGCAAGACGACAAAAGAAGAGCAGAACATTGTTAGGTATTCACGTTACAATGGGACAACTGATATTGATTTTGAAGGCAAGCAGTTAGAATTGGCGTTCAATAAATGATGTTGCTTTGAACTTCCTTTTTACGTAGAATTTCCATATCTCCTATGGAAAGAAAACTTAAACTCAAATTAAAGAGGGGTGTTTTTTCCAATGTCTCTCCCGAGCGTTCTAAGATCATGAGCGCCATCAGGGGAAAGCACAATAAATCCACTGAATTGAAATTAAGGATGGCATTGGTCAAGGCCGGTATAAAAGGATGGGTCTTGCATCCTCCAGATGTGTTTGGAAAACCGGACATATTTTTTACCAAAAAGAAATTGGCTATCTTTGTAGATGGGTGCTTTTGGCATGGTTGTGCTTCATGTGGGCATATTCCCCAAACAAGGTCCGCATTTTGGAGAACAAAGTTTGAACGTAATCGAGAACGGGCCAGCCTTGTTAAAAGAAATTTACGTCGAAAATCCATTAAGATCATAAGGATATGGGAACACTCATTGAAAAAAGACCTCAATACAAAAAATTTAATTAGAACCATTACTTCTTATTTGTAAGTTAGGGCAATTTAGTAATTTCATAGTGGATTAAAACTGATCCAAAGATCAAAAGGGTCTTGGACAAACTTTCCAGACATGATAATATGTCTTTGTTGCCAGTGATTGTGGAATTGGCGGCCAAAGTCGATAAGTTTGAGAAAACATATGGGAATGTTTAATGTAATTTATGCTGATCTTTTATGTCCCGTCAAAAAGGAAATCAGTAAAAATACACAGATTCAAATTAAATGGCAGAAGCGGGAAGTAAGAGTTCTAAATGTTTATCATAAGGGAGATTTTTTAGAGGACATCGAAGAAGAGTGGGATAACAATTGGATACGGACAGATTATATCTGCAATGTTTGTTCAAAACAAAGTCGCTATAAGGATGATTTTTATATTAAAGTTGAAGACCAGCAGAGGCATTTAATTTTTGTGAATCTAGAGCAAGGGTGGATCAAGGAAATATTGCCGGAAAATGAGTTTAAAAGGCTGGGTATTGATAGATTCATTGAATATAATTAAGTCCAAAGTTATATGGCTAAGCAAAAAATTGATCAGTTGACAGTTTCTTATGATAAAGATGCCGATGTGCTTTATATTACCGATGGCAAGCCAAGGAAAGCTATTGGAGAAATGATGGAAGACGGTATCATTGTTCGCCGAGATTTTAAAACAAAAGAGATCATTGGCTTTACCATTGTGGATTTCACGGAACATTTACCTGTTAAAGCATAACTTTTGTATTTTTGACAACAACACGAACTTCGCGCTTTTCACCACACGAAATTCGCTATTGAAAATGTACGGTAATATACCAACTGGTATTAAAGTATTGGTACTAAACCGTTTAAATAAAATAAAAAATACCATTGGCTCCGATTTTTGGGCTGGCCTGGTATGACAATGAGTGGGGTTATTCCAACCGCGTGGTTGATTTGGTGAGGTATATCTCTAAAAAATAGACGAAACAATCACATCTACTGGATGGATTTTGTTAAGGGTATAGAAATGCAGGCCGGGGGCGCCTCCTTGGAGGAGTTCCCGGCTTTGTTTTAGGCAAAAATCAATTCCCGCAGCCAATGTCTTTTCACGGTCCTCTGCAATGGGCTTGAAAATATCATGCACTTTCTGAGGAATGGAAGACCCGCACATCAAACAGAAGCGCACCAAAGCCGGATAATCAGTGATCGGCAAAATCCCGGGGATGATGCGGGAAGTGACCCCTAATTTCTTTAAACGCACCACATAATCAAAATAATCCTGATTATTGAAAAAAAGCTGGGTGATGGCATAATCAGCACCCTTGGTAATTTTATTTTTTAAATATTGGGCATCTAGTTCACGGTCAGGGCAAAGAATGTGCCCCTCAGGAAATCCAGCCACCCCGATGCTGAAATAGTCTTTAAAATATTCACGGATAAAAGCAACTAATTCCCAGCTGTATTTAAAATTATCTTTTCCTGGCACCCAGTTTGGATTATCTTTGGGCGCATCTCCCCGTAACGCCAATACATTACAAACACCGCGTTGTTTGATATCGGTTAAGATGGCTTTGATCTCATCTTTCGTATGCATGACACAGGTCAGGTGCGCTACCGAGCTGATTTGGTGATGTTTTTGGATGTGCTCAACAATGTCCAGGGTTTTTTCACGGTTGCCGCCGCCAGCCCCATAGGTGCATGAAATAAAATCTGGCTTTAAGTCACAGAGCTGATGTATGGTATTGAGCAGTTTTAAATAACCCTCCTCTGTTTTAGGCGGAAAAAGCTCGAAAGAAAGAGTCATTTTTTTCTGGGCAAAAAATGTCAGTGATTTTTGTCATGGGGGACATTATATCTCAATTTATTTTTTTTGGCGCTAATTTTTGATTTAGCCAAATGCCGATGCATATTAAATATAGCGGGGCAATGGGCAAAGCATAACGGGTGAGGATAAAGAAGAATGAGAAGAATGATATATAAAGGAAGATCAGTAAACCTATTAGAAAGCCGATGGGAGAGCTTGGGGGCCTTAAAGATTGAAACCATACCACCACGACAGCTGCTAGAGAAATCAAAGATACAAGGAAGCGCAGGCCATTGTTGAATATTCTAGTGTCATAAATTTTTTGAAGCCAATGAGGATAACTGACAAATCCGATTTGGGTGGATTCCCAAAAGAACATTTTTAAACCTTCAATGGCAGTCAAGAGCGTGTATTGAAAAGGGTTGTGTAGGGCTTTTTGAGTAGACAGATTGATCAGGGTTGCACTTGAATCGTTTGATTTTGCATATCCAAATTCATCAGATTTTCTATAAGACCAGAAATCACATTCTTGGGCCCCAAAAAGACTATTACAAACACCTTCTCCTGGGGCATAAGCCAATGCTTCTGCAAATCTTTTAAAAGTCAATGGCTCCATCCGCCGGGCGGTACTTCCGTAAAGCGCCCAAGAGCCGCGGTTGGTGATGGCAAAATTGCCATTATAATGCAAATTGAGCCATTTATAACCAGTGATAGGAACATAGAAAAAGCTGAATGCAGCGGCCAAACAAAACAGTAGTGTAGTTATTCTTTTAAAAGATTGCTTCGCTTCGCTCGCAATGACACATGCAAAGAAAATAATCAAATAAACCGGAGTGATGCATTCAAAAGCAGCTTTGACGAAGGTTGCCAGCGTTAATATCATTCCTAATAATGCGCCATAAATTAAAGCCTCTTGCCGTTTATTTTTTGTAATCGCCTCCCACGCAACAGCACTTGTCATGATTATCCCCAATATAATAGGAAGAGCAGTAATTTCCGAATATAGGCTGAACGAGGCATTATTTAAAGCAGGGGACAAGGCAAAATAAGACAACACCAACACACATATACCAGTCCCAATATTTAATATCCGTAATATTCTATAGGTCAAGACTTGAGTCAAAAACATGATCAATACGCCGAATATAGCCATGATTTTAACATAAGCTAGGCCAGTGATCTGTTCAATGGCCATGGATGCTGAAACCAGAAAAGGATACAAAGGCTCACGGTTAGGCCCGTTTTTAAAATAAGCGAGAAAACCATGGTTTTGGATAAGTCGACCCAGGTCCTGGTAGTTTATGGAATCAAAGCAGATAATCATCTGGGTGTTAAAAGCCAGATAAAACCAATAGGCCAGGGAGAGTAAAAAAACAGTTAGGATACTGGAAGGTAGTTGAGGTTGTTTCATTATTTAGGTTGCAATACAGCAGCTTATCTTTTAATATTTGTTATCTTATCAACAGGCCAAGCCTCGTGCAAGCATATACATTGAAACCAAATCTGATATGAAAGATCCTTTCTTGAAGTTTTTTGCTGCCTTTGTGATTGTTGCGGTTTTTATCTTCGGAATATGTAATTTTATCAATCAAATGCATCACGCGCAGGGTAAAGAATTTTGGGGGGATGAGACATTTTCCCTCAAAAATACCGTTCAGGGAATCAGCTATTCAGGACTGATCGCCAAAGAAGCTGTGCGCTCTGAAGCCAATGCCGCTCCGTTAGATTATCTTTTTACCAAGGTATTCGATGACATAAAGCCTGCTGTTAAATCGTTTGGTCTTTCTGACAAGGTTTATTACCGGCTTTGGGCAAATTTTGTAATGGTATTTTGCGGTTTTTTAGTTATTTGCTGGTTTGTTAAAGATATCCTCCGCTCTTCGTCTTCAAATCTGGTCCGAACATACCAATTAATATTACTTTTGTGCCTTCCTTTATTATATCTATACCGCCCAATGACCTATCATTATGCAGCTGAAGTGAGGCCGTATTCTTTATGGTTTGCCTTATGGTTCATTTCAATCGGAGTTTGTTCTCGGATACATACGCGCAAATTCATCTTGTCGCTGTGTTTAAGCTTGATGGCCATGACAATGGTTGGGAGCGTTTTTCAGATTATTTCGATGGGGATAGCCTTTTTTGCGGTCCGTTGGTTACAAAACGGATGGAAAGAGGCCTTGAGGGATTCTTTACTAGTTTTTACAGTGCCATTAATTCTGGTGGTATTTTATGCTTATCCAGCGGCATATGGCAATCGGGCAGAAGAGCCCTGGCCAGTTTCGTGGCATCGGTTTCAGGAATTATGGGGACATGAGGCGATCATTATCCCGCTTCTTTTATTCTCGATCATATCACTGTACCAGTCAAAACAGACACAATCTATGATCATAGGGCCTTTAGCAGTTCTTATCGTTTTCTTGATGGGACCGCTGATTCTTATGATGACGCTTGGGAGGGGTTATTTTTTTACGGAACGCCAGTACATCTATTATGATGCCCACCGGGCGGTTTTTTTGGTTAAGTCTGATCAATGTCTTGCCATTTTATTTGGAAAAGATAAAGGACCGCAAGAAACAGGTATTAACGATGATTATAATCTTTATCTTGTGGGTTCCGTATGTTTTTCCAAAGAAAACAATAGTTTATATCCAAAATGTGGTCTGCAACTCAATGTCTAATCAACAGTCATTCCCTTGAGATTGAAGGTAGTTATTATCTTGCCTCGAATCCGTTGATTGATGGTGTATTTCTTTTTGAATGCGATTGCTTTTTCTATCCGGTCTTGCCGTAGGCTTTTAAGAATGGGTGTTAAGTGCCCATCA
>Ga0207074_1129_pt1 | contig 12193 bp, 15 predicted proteins | sample Alteio_BWMinHeat_66_FD_153567 | JGI IMG/M metagenome (GOLD analysis project Ga0207074, IMG submission 153567) | Enriched cells from forest soil in Barre Woods Harvard Forest LTER site, Petersham, Massachusetts, United States -... | ecosystem: Environmental > Terrestrial > Soil > Temperate forest >...
GCAGGCGAAGAGATTGATTTGAGCCAGCGCTTAAAACGACTGGCGAAAAAGAACGGCAAGCGGATGATCATCCTTCATCGGCATCCGCTGGTGACATCAGCCCGCAAGCTCCATCTTTACACGCCTCGGGAACATCTCCGATTTTGGACAAGGGCCATATTACGGTCGCGGCGCACGCTGACGGACCGCGATGCATGCCACACCTGGTACGATGGACGGCGGTGAGTTGAATTCCGGCAATCTCCCGGCAATCTCCCCGCTTGCCAAGCGAAGCCGTGGTTTGTTTAATTCCCGGTGTGCTACAGCAGCAAACGATCAGCCGGCCCGCCAGTTATTCGGGGATTGGCCTGCACAGTGGAAACCGGGTCAACATGACTTTCCTGCCAGCGGAGCCGGACAGCGGCATCCGCTTTCGGCGCGTGGACTTGGAAGGACGGCCGGAAATTGAGGCGCGGGTGGATAATGTGATTGAAACCAACCGCTCCACCACGCTGGGCAAGGGCAACACCAAGATCCATACCGTGGAGCATGTGCTCGCCACGTTCGCCGGTTTTGGCATTGATAACGCCATTGTCGAACTGGACGCCAACGAGCCGCCCATCGCCGACGGCAGCGCCCGGGAATATTGCAAAATGATCGAGGAGGCAGGGATCGTGCCGCAGCCGGAAAGACGCGACGCCTACACGGTCAGCGAGCCGATCGAATTGCAGATGGGCGAGACGGAAATGGCCATTTTCCCGGACGACGTCCTCAAGATCACCTGCACCAGCTCGGACAAACAGGGGCGGTTCACGCAATTCTTCAGCGTCGAGATTTCCCCCAAAAGCTGGGAGCGGGATCTGGCTCACGCGCGGACTTTTTGCTTTTACGAGGAGATCGAGTTCCTGATCAAGAACGGTTTGATCAAAGGCGGAAGCCTTGAGAACGCCGTTGTGGTGCGGGATGATGCGATCCTGACCACCGAGCCATTGCGCTATCCCAATGAGTTCGTGCGGCACAAGATGCTCGACATTCTCGGAGATATCTCTTTGCTGGGCCGTCCGCTCTGCGGGCATTTGATCGCGGTGAAACCGAGCCATACCGCGAATTGCGAACTTGCCCGGCAGATCAGCGCCCAGATGCGCAAACCACTGATCATCGCGCAAACCTTTGCCCCGCCGCCGGCCCCGCCGAGAAACGGATTGTCGCCCGAGGCTGCCGCCCGCGAGAATTTAGTGCGGGATGGCGCCACGCTGGACACCATGCAGATCATGAAGGTGCTGCCGCATCGCTACCCGTTTCTGATGGTGGACAAAGTGACCAAGATTCTGGACAACAAAATCACCGCGGTCAAAAACGTCAGTGTCAACGAGCCTTATTTTCAAGGACACTTTCCCAACCACCCGATCATGCCAGGGGTGTTGCAATTGGAGGCGATTGCGCAGGTGGCCGGGCTTCTGACCCTCAAACAGGCCGAGAATCTCGGCAAACTGGCCTATTTCATGGCGGCGGACGGCGTGAAATGGCGCAAGCCGGTGCGCCCGGGCGACACACTCGTCATTGACGTGGAATTGACCAAGGCCCGCGGCCGGGTGTGCAAAGCCAAGGGCGTCTGCTCGGTGGACGGGGAGGCGGTCAGCGAGGCCGAGGTCACTTTCATGCTGGTGGACGCTTGAAATCCGAGATTTGCATGATTCATCCCACGGCGGTCATTCATCGGCGCGCGGAGATCGGCGCGGATTGCCTCATCGGGCCGTATTGCGTCATTGGCGAGAATGTTTCCCTGGGCAGCGGCTGCCGGTTGCACTCACATGTCGTGATTGACGGCCATACCCGCCTGGGGCGGGGGAATGAGATTTTTCCTTTTGCAAGCATCGGGCTCAAGACCCAGGATTTAAAGTGGAAGGGGGGCGTCACCCGGACAAACATCGGCGAGCACAACACGTTTCGCGAATACGTCACTGTCCACAGCGCCACGGGCGACGGTGAGGCCACCGTCATTGGTTCTCATAACAATTTCCTGGCTTACTCCCATGTCGCGCACAACGTCGTCCTGGGCGACCATGTCATCATCTCGAACGTGGGCACTCTGGCAGGGCACGTGATCGTGGAGGATTACGCCATCCTCAGCGGCCTGGCGGCCGTGCATCAATTCTGCCGCGTTGGAAAAATGTCGATCATCGGCGGGTGTTCCAAGGTTGTGCAAGACGTGCCGCCGTTCATGCTGGCCGATGGCAATCCGGCGGAGACGCGCACGATCAACAAAGTGGGGATGGAGCGCAACGGAGTTCCGGACCAGACGCAGGGGGTGCTGCGCCAGGCGTTCAAGATATTATTTCGCGAGGGATTGACGATTCCCAATGCCCTGGCCCGCATCGAGAAAGAACTGCCCTCTTCGGCGGAGTTGCAGCATCTCGTGCAGTTCGCACGGACAAGCGAGCGGGGCATCAGCAAGTGACCCTGATAAAAGACCGGCACCACCCGGTGCCGGCCGCTTCGTTTTTACTAACCCCATCGACTAGGACGACCGGGGTTGCCGACTTGTTCCAGAGTTTCGGTGAAATAAAAAGGAATCCGGCATGCCCATGGAAAAAAAATACGGGTTGTGCGCAACACAACCCGTACCAACCAACTTACCAATGATGTCCGTCGCCAAAACCTTTAAAAGCAACGGCAAGCGACTGTAAGCAGAAACCGGGCCATCAATTGGGAGGTGTGACAACAAGCCTGAAAGCCGCGGCGGGGTCTTTTCCTCCGTGATTTGCAATCCAAGAAAGAAACAGAACGGTGTCCATAATTCAGACAGGAAGATTTGTCGTCGAAAAATGGAGGGAGAGCAATTTCGATGCGCCATACGCAATGTCGTTCGCGGTACGGTGGGCTTTTGAAGTGGTGCCAGAGGCCGGGATTGAACCGGCGACCAAAGGCTTATGAGTCCTCTGCTCTACCGCTGAGCTACTCTGGCGCGGCCAAACTGCCGGCCACAATCACCTGGCGCGAAACAATACGCCAGGATATTTGAGCTGCGCAAGCGCAGAATTCGGAACCCAAGGAAGTCAGAAAGAGAAAATGGCCGGTTCTTGACTCATGAATTGCGCATGATTACCGTTGCTTGTGAAAAAAGTAACAAAGCGGGACGGTGACGCATGACGGAATCCAATCCCTACCTGCTGATCGTGGTGTTTTTGGCGGCGGCGGCGCTTTTTGCCGTTGCGCCGCTGATCGCGGCTTATTTTTGGGCGAGATGGTTTTCCCCCGGGAAACCCGGCCCCGACAAAAACGCCGTGTACGAATGCGGATTGGAATCCAAGGGAGACGCCTGGATGCAATTCAGGTCCGAGTATTATCTCTACGGCATCATCTTCCTAATTTTCGACGTTGAAACCATTTTTCTGCTGCCCTTTGCGGTGGCTTTCACAGGACTGCCGGCGGGCGCTTTTGCCGCAATGCTGGTGTTTCTCCTGTTGCTGGTCGAGGGGCTCGTGTGGGCCTGGCGGAAAGGGGTCTTGACGTGGATCTGATTTTGAAACCTGACCGACACTAAATTGCCCATGGAAGAAGGACTGCGCAGCGAACTCAGCAAGCAGGGCATCTTCACGACGAAGCTGGCGGACTTGTACAATTGGGGTCGCAAGAACTCCGTGTGGCCCTTGCAGTTCGGACTGGCTTGCTGCGCCATCGAGATGATCGCGACGACCATGGCGCGCTACGATCTGGCGCGCTTCGGGGCGGAGGTGTTTCGCCCTTCGCCGCGCCAGGCGGATTTGATGATCGTGGCGGGTACTGTGACCAAAAAAATGGCGCCGCAGGTGGTCCGGCTTTACAACCAGATGCCGGAGCCGAAATATGTGATCGCCATGGGCGCTTGCGCAATTTCCGGCGGGCCGTTCAAGCAGGGATACAACGTATTGAAGGGGATTGACCGCTACATTCCCGTGGACGTGCATATTCCCGGGTGTCCGCCGCGGCCGGAGGCGTTGATTCATGCATTCATGACGCTGCAAAATAAAATCGACGCGCAAAGACTGACCGGCCCGGCCCGGCCCCGCCACCTGAACGCGGACGCGCCGAGTGAATTTCCCGTTCCGCAGTTTGGGGAGCATGATTTGGTGCCGCCGAGCAATCCGGAGGTCTGGCAGCCGCCGAAGCTGGCGCGGGTGGAATGAAAATCGTTAACTAATCAAAACATTGCAAAGTAACGATCAAAGTGGAATCGCTGGAACAAATCAAAGCGCGCATTGAAGCGGCGGTCCCCGGCGCGCGCGTGGAGTTGGTCCCGAATGACAGCCCCTCGGGCCAGCGTTCCTTGCGGTTGGATGCGGCGAACGGTTGCGCCGTCGCCTTGTTTCTGCGCGATGATCCGCAGTTGAGGCTTGATTACTGTTCAAACGTCACGGGGGTGGACTGGCTGGACGCGGAGCTTTCGGAGAAGGTGAAAGTCAAAAAAATCGTGGGCGGCGTGGATAAGGAGGTCGAGGAGATGAGGAAGACGAAACGCCCGGGCTGTCTTGAGGCGGTGTATCATCTCTATTCCATGGCGCTCAAGCAGGGGCCGGTCATTGTGCGCGTGCGGACGGAAAACCGCGCGGACAAGAATCATTTGCCGTCGTTGACTCCCGTCTGGCGCGCGGCGGAATTTCAGGAGCGGGAGATATTCGACCTTTATGGGATTATCTTCGACGGCCATCCCGATTTGCGGCGTTTGTTGATGTGGGAAGGGTATCGAGATCACCCGATGCGCAAGGATTACGTCGATCCGGACGATTACGAATACGAGCCGACGCCGCATGATGAAGTGCTGGAAAAGGCGAGGCGGCATGCGGCGCAGGAGGCTGGGTCATGACAGATGGGGATGGAGGACAGGTCATGGAAGAAGGCATGGCGCCATACGCGTCGCTTGCCGAGGAGTTGTATCGGGAGCGCGTGGTGAGGGCGCGGCGCGCATTGCCGGCTGAAAAACTCCTGGCCGGGCAGCGCCTTTTTGAGTCCGCCTGCGAAATCACACTGGCGGGCATCCGCCATCAATTCCCCGCCGAATCCGAAGAGCGGCACCGGCAGATTTTGCGGGAGCGGCTGGCCTTGCGCCGGTGGATGGAGGAGGCGGAATGAAGTACGGGAATGGAACAGCAGCACGCCATGCGCGTCGTCTTTCATTGTCACCAGTCCAATATTCGAATAAGATTCTATTATGAGCAGCAAAGAAATTGCAATTGAGGTGATACGCAAACTGCCAGACGAAGCGTCTTTGATGGACATAGCCCAGGAGCTGGAATTTGTGGCCGGCATTCGGGAAGGAGCTGCGGAACTCGACCGTGGCGAATACATGACCGCGGAAGAAATCCTCAAGCGGATTCCTCAATGGGCCAAACCCACAAAGCAATATTCGCCCCCCAGTCGACTCGTGACATCGAGATGATTGTTCGCTACATCGCCCGGCAGAATGGCTCAGAAGTTGCCATGCGTTTTGGGACGGACTTGGTGGAAAAGGCCCTGACGTTGTCCTCATTTCCAGAGCGTGGAAGGATTGTTCCTGAAGCGGGTGAACCTTCTCACGAAATCATTTTCCGGAGTTACCGCATCGTTTACCGTTTGAAACCCGCCGTTGTTGAAGTCCTCCGCTTCTGGCATGCGGCGCGCGGTGTTCCTCAAATCGATTCGGATGACTTCGGCGCGAAGGCGTGATCTTTTGTCATGGACAGCACAGTTTACGCTCCAGAATCGAAATACGAAATCCTGCCGAAAGCCAATGCGGACGGCGCGGCCGAAGGCGAGTTGCTCGAAGTCGCCATGGGCCCGCATCATCCCTCGACGCACGGGGTGTTCCGCATGGACGTGGCGCTGGACGGCGAGCAGGTGGTGAAACTCAAGCCGGTGTTCGGCTATTTGCATCGCAACCATGAGAAGATCGCGGAAAACACGACCTATCTGGGATCGATGCCCTACACGGACCGGCTCGATTACTTTTGTTCGATGACCAACAATTGGGCCTACGCGTTGAGCGTGGAAAAATTGAGCGGACTGCAACCGCCTGAACGCGCCGAATACATCCGCATCATCACGGCGGAGTTGACGCGGTTGGTCAATCACACCTGTCTAGTTGGGTTTCTGTTGCAGGACATGGGCGCGTTGGGAACGCCGCTCATGTACGCCTTTCGCGAACGTGAGACGATTCTCGATCTTTTCGAGGCCTTGAGTGGATCGCGGCTGATGTGCAATTACATGCGGTTCGGCGGCTGCCGGGTCGATTTGTCGGCGGAATGGATCGGACAAGCGAAGACGGCGGTGGAGCGTTACCCGCTCTTTCTGGATGCGTTCGAGAAATTGTTGACGGAGAACGAAATTTTGATCGCGCGCACGCAGGGGATTGGCGTGCTGCCGCCAGAACTGGCCGTCAACGCCGGCATCACCGGGCCGATGTTGCGGGCTAGCGGCGTGAATTATGACATTCGCAAAGCGGACCGATACGGAATTTATGACCGCTTCAACTTCCGCGTGCCGCTTGGCGATCATGGGGACGTGTATGACCGTTACATGGTCCGGTTGTTGGAGATGCGCGAGTCGCTGAAAATCCTCGATCAGGCATTGCGTGATATTCCGGACGGCCCCATCATGGATCCGAAGGCGAAGATTCGCGGGTTTCGTCCGAAGGCGGGGGAGGCGTACGGGCGCATTGAGGGGCCGAAAGGCGAGCTGGGCTTTTATCTCATCAGCGACGGCTCGGCCAATCCATACCGGTATCGCGTGCGGCCGCCGAGCCTGATCAACCTGACGGTGCTCGAGGACATGTGCCTGGGGGAAACGGTGGCGGATGTGGTGGTCATTTTGGGCAGTGTGGATATTGTCTTGGGCGAAGTGGACCGGTGAAGATGGAATTTTGAGAGATTGAACTGATTTTATGCTGGGCGAAGGCATCCTCAAAGGCATGGCGGAGACGGCCAGGAATTTCATTGGCAGTTACCATGATCCTGAGCGGCTGACGACGGTGGAATTTCCAGAAAAAAGAATTCCGGCGAAACAGAACGCGCGCAATTTCCCGTTCCTCGTTTATGACGGCGTTGATCCCGACATGGGTTTGCGGTGTGTGGCCTGCCAGATTTGCGAGAAAGAATGTCCGCCGCAATGCATTTACATCGTCAAGGACGCCGCCAAAAAGCCGGATTATCTGGGCAAGATGCAGTTTCAACCCAAGGTGTTCGACATTGATGTCTCGGTATGCATGAGCTGCCAGATTTGCGTGGAGGTCTGTCCGTTCGAGGCCATCAAGATGGACACCGATTTTGAACTGAGCAATCCGGACCGGTTCGGCGGTTTGTTGCAGGACAAGCATCGACTGTCCAGGCCGAACGAGTATTATCATAAAATCCATCCGACGGAAGCGTCCGAAGTGGACGCGCGCCTGGCCGCCGAAAAGGCGAAGGCCGAAGCCAAGGCCAGGGCTGATGCAGAAGCCAAAGCCAAGGCCGCGGCGGCGGCATCCACGGCGAAGCCGGCCAATCCACCCCAGCCCGCAACTGCGAAATGATGGGGGATTTTTTCAAGGGATTGTTGGTGATGATCTGGCGGGTGATGACCGACCAGCCGGATCCGAAGGCTGAATTCCTTTCAGTATTTCCTGGCGGCCTCCAACCGCTGGTTTCGGCGGTCTTGTCTGTCAGCCCAATCATTTTAGTTTTTGCCACGCTCTTTGCGCTCACCACCTGGCTCGAGCGAAAAGGGTTGGGGCGCATCCAGAACCGGCTCGGTCCGAACCGCGTGGGGCCCTACGGGCTGTTTCAGCCGATCGCGGACGGATTGAAGATGCTGACCAAGGAGGACATCGTTCCGCGCAGCGCGGACAAGGTGGTCCATTTTCTTGCGCCGATCGCATTTTTGGTTCCGACGCTGCTGGCGTATGCCGTGCTGCCTTACGGTCGCAATCTCGTGCCGGTCAATTTCGACGCGGGCATATTGTTTTTCTTCGCGGTCGGGGCCTCGACGGAATTATCCATTTTCATGGCAGGGTGGTCGAGCCGGAACAAGTATTCATTGTTGGGCGCGATGCGCGCCATCGCCCAGATGATCAGTTACGAAATCCCGCTGATCCTTTCCTCCGTGACAGTCATCATGATCGCAGGATCGCTTTCGTTAGTGGAAATCGTGGAGCAACAGGGCGGTTATCAATTTGGCTGGCTGCCCGGGTGGTTTGTGTTCACGCCGTGGGGTCTGGCTGGATTCGTTATTTTTCTCATCGCGTCCCTGGCGGAGTCGAACCGCTCGCCATTCGACATTCCGGAGGCCGAGTCCGAACTGATTGCCGGTCATCTCACCGAGTATTCCGGCTTTAAATATGCGCTTTTTTTTCTGGCGGAATATCTCGGGATGTTTGCCGTGAGCGGCCTGGCGGCGACGCTTTTCCTGGGCGGTTGGCGCGCGCCGTCGCCGTTTCTCGAATGGGTTCCTTCTTATGTATGGTTTTTAAGCAAGTTGGTGTCGCTGGTCTGTCTGTTCATCTGGATTCGCGGAACGGTGCCGCGCCTGCGGGTGGATCAACTGCTCAACTTTGCCTGGAAATTCATGCTGCCGATGTCGCTCCTCAACCTCCTGGCGGCGGCGGCATGGCATTTCACGGCCACGTGGAATTTTATCGGCGCGGGCCCGGGGCGATGGCTGCTGTGCGCGGCGATGATCGCGGTTCCGTACGTGTTGCTCGGACGCGCCCTGACCGGGGGCAAGAAATGGACGCGGCGGACATACCGATTCGCGGAATGAAATTTTTGCCGGAATTCACAAAATTATCGAGATGCAGATTGCCTTTGCCATATTGGTCGCTTTGACGCTGGCGAGCGCGATTGCCGCGGTGAGTCTGCGCAACCTCGTGCATTGCGCATTATGTCTGGCGCTGGCGTTTGCCGGACTGGCCGCGCTTTATCTCCAATTGGGGGCGCAATTTGTCGGCTTCGCGCAAATCCTGGTTTATGTCGGGGCGGTGGCGATTTTGGTGGTGTTCGCCATTTTGCTGACCCGCGGCGGGGAATCGGCGCCGCAGCCGGTCATCTCGCGGTCCTGGGTGGCGGGCATTGCCGTGGCAGTGCTGGTTTTCGGCGTGCTGACCAAAGCCATGTTGTCCAGTTCCCTTGCCCACCGCGAACCGCCGCCCAAACCAGGGCCGGCGGTCCGGGAGATCGGGAACCAATTAATGACGCGATACGTGCTGCCGCTGGAGGCGGTCGGCTTGCTGCTGACCGCGGCGACGATCGGGGCTTCGATCATTGCCATGCAGGACGCCGGCAGAAAGCAGCCAGATCCGCAAAGCGTCGCGTCAAAACCGGCCAATGCCCGGTTGCGTCGCGATGCCGAAGAATTTGAGACACCGACCGGCTGACAAACCCACCATGATTCCGCTTTATTATTATTTGATGGTCTCGGCGGTGCTGTTTTCCGTGGGGTTGGCCGGCGCGCTGACACGTCGCAATGCGATCCTGGTGCTGATCGGTGTCGAACTGATGCTCAACGCGGCCAACCTGAATTTCATCGCCTTCTGGCGTTACAGTCCGAATCCGGAGGCGATCACCGGGATGATGTTCGTGATTTTTTCCATTGCGATCGCGGCGGCGGAAGCGGCGGTGGGCCTGGCGCTTATCATCGCGATTTACCGGCACTGCAAAACCACCAATCTCGAGAGGATGGATTCGTTGAAGGGATGAATTGGATCGTCCAATATCTCTGGTTGATTCCCGTGCTGCCGCTGGCGGCGGCGGGGGCGCTGGCGGTGACGACGCGGCCACATCGCCGGTTCGGGGCCGGGTTGACGATTCTGGCGATGTCAGCTTCGTTCCTGCTTTCCTGCGTGGCGTTCGCGAGCACGCTGGGGAAAACGACGGCGACGGGTCCCTTGCACGAGGCCCTCAATTTCCCCTGGTTGCAAATCGGCGAATCCACATTGCGGCTTGGCTGGGTGCTGGATCCGCTCTCGGCGGTGATGCTGGTGATGGTGACTTTCGTCAGCCTGCTGATTTTCATCTATAGCGCCGGTTACATGGCGCAGGACGAAAACTTCACCCGGTTCTTCTGTTTTCTCTCTTTCTTCGCCGCTGCGATGCTCGGCTTGGTGATTGCGAACAACCTGCTGCTCTTCTTTGTTTGCTGGGAACTGGTGGGGCTGGCTTCGTATCTCCTGATTGGCTTCTGGTACCAAAAACCAAGCGCGGCGGCGGCTGCCAAGAAGGCGTTCATCACCACGCGAATTGGAGATGTCGTTTTTTTTCTCGGAATTCTCTGGCTGTATTCACAAGGCGGCACGCTGCTGTTTTACGACCGTGGCGCCGGGTGTCTCGAAGAAACGGTCATTTCCGACCTGGTCGGACGGACGACCATCGGCGGGATGGCGGTGACGACGGGCATCGGGCTGCTGATCTTTTGCGGCGCAATGGGCAAATCGGGCCAGGTGCCACTGCACGTCTGGCTGCCGGATGCGATGGAAGGGCCGACACCGGTGAGCGCGTTGATCCATGCCGCCACGATGGTGGCGGCGGGTGTGTTCCTTATCGCGCGGGTGTTTCCGTTGCTGGATCCGAGTGTCATCGAGGTGACAGGCAGCGCCGCGGCCTTGACCGTGGTGACTTGGGTGGGAGTGATCACGGCGGTGTTCGCGGCGTGCATCGCGGTGGCGCAGACGGACATTAAACGCATCCTGGCTTACTCGACGGTTTCGCAACTGGGATTTATGATGATGGGTCTGGGCGTGGGTGGCGTGGCGGTGGGAATGTTCCATTTGATCACGCACGCGTTTTTCAAGGCCCTCCTGTTTCTCGGCGCGGGCTCGGTGATTCACGGCTGCCACGAGGAGCAGGACATCCGCAACATGGGGGGCTTGAAAAAATTCATGCCGGTGACCTTTGCGACTTACGCGGCGGCCATGATGGCGCTGTCCGGAGTGCCGGTCTTTTTTTCCGGATTTTGGAGCAAGGACGAAATTCTGCACGCGGCGCATGGCTGGAGCATTTCCCGCTGGCCGTTTTATCTGGGCGTGTTTGGCGCGCTGCTGACGGCGTTCTACATGACCCGGCAGATTTGCCTCGTCTTTTTTGGATCGAATCGCGGCAAGGCGAATTCGGCTGAATCTCACGAGCACGCGGATCCGGCGCACAGTCCGCATGAGAGTCCCGCGGTGATGACCGTGCCGCTGGTCATTCTGGCGGCGTTTGCGGTGCTTCTGGGATTCATCGGCACGCCAGCCTGGCCGTGGTTTCAAAAGTATCTGAGTGGCAGGGAGCCAGAGTTCGACACGGACGCGTTGTTCCATTCCGAAGTGCTCTCCACGCTCCTGCTTTCGAGCGTGATCGTCGCCGTCGGCATCGGGCTGGGCTGGTGGTTGTATGGACGCAAGCCCATGCGGAAAGCTGGTGAGGCGGACGTGCTGGAGCAAATGCGGCCGGATATTTTCGGATTGCTGAAAAACAAGTTTTACGTGGATGAGTTATACGAGACGACTGTCATCCGGTTAAACGCCTGGTTCGCGCAATTTTGCGCGGCGCTCGATCATTGGGTCTGGAACGGCGCGGTGCTGCTGGCGGGCTATCTGGTGCTGGGGCTTGCGTGGGTGAACCGGTTCTTCGACGAGTACGTGGTGAACGCGGGATTCGATGAAGGGTGCCGCGAGATTCGACGGGGCGGAAAATTACTGTCGCGGCTGCAAAACGGTCGGGTGCAAAGTTATTTGCGGGTGATCGGGGTGGCGCTGGCGGCGCTGGTGCTGTTCCTGATGTGGGGGTGCAGGGCCTCATGATCCATTTCCCGATCATCACGGTTCTGACCGCCACGCCGCTGGTTGGCGCGGTGCTGCTGGCGGGGTTGAACGCCGGGAGCAAACGGCTGGCGCGGGGAGGGGCGCTCGCGTTCAGCGCGGCCGGTCTGGTTTGGGTGGCGCTGCTTTGGAAGCATTTCGATTCCGGCTCGATTGACCTTCAATTCGTCGAGGACCATGATTGGATTCCCTCGCTGGGTGTCCGGTATTTCGTGGGAGTGGACGGGTTAAGCCTGCTGATGGTGCTGCTCACGGCCATCGTGACGCCGATCGCCATGCTGGCTTCGCGGGGAATCGAGGAAAAAGTCCCGCTTTACTTTTCGATGATTCTATTCCTGCAAGCCGGGCTGTTTGGAACTTTCACGGCCTTGAATTTCGTCCATTGGTTCATGTTTTGGGAACTCAGCCTGGTGCCGGCGTTTTTTCTGATCA
>Ga0207074_1130_pt1 | contig 12039 bp, 10 predicted proteins | sample Alteio_BWMinHeat_66_FD_153567 | JGI IMG/M metagenome (GOLD analysis project Ga0207074, IMG submission 153567) | Enriched cells from forest soil in Barre Woods Harvard Forest LTER site, Petersham, Massachusetts, United States -... | ecosystem: Environmental > Terrestrial > Soil > Temperate forest >...
TCCGGAATGAGAGTTGGGCTGTTTGTCACCACAGAGATCACCCGAATCGGCGGGGGAGTGACATTCGAGAGGCAGCTGGTTAGTGATCTATTAAAACAGGCGCGTGGATCGGAGCATCAGTTCATTGTGTTCTCACCCGACCGGTACCCGACGCTGGAATCGGGCGAACCTATAGCAGGGACCGTGAGAGTGGAATGGAGCTTTTTTCGAAGGGCCCTTGGGAGCATTGCAAATGTCATTAATCTCCTCTTCGCTCGGGTGTTGCTCCTGCCATATCCCTTGCCTTACGAGGGTTGGTTGGATCGGCTTCTTTTCAAACATCGTGTCGAGTTCTTTGTGAATCTTACGCCATCGACGATCACGAAGGAGATACCATACTTAACCTGCGTTTGGGATCTTCAGCACCGATTGCAGCCGTTCTTCCCGGAAGTGAGTGGTCGAGGCAGGTGGATGCGATCGGAGAGCATTTTCACCACGCTTCTGAGGAGAGCCGCCTGCGTGGTTGTGCTCGGCCCCCAGGGCAAACGGGAAGTGAAGGAGTTCTACGGAATTTCTGAGGAGCGAATCAAGGTGTTAAGTCTTCCGACGCCTCAATTTGCCCTTGCAGCGGCCAAGAACAACAAGGTCAACTTGCCAACGCAATATGCATTGGAGCCGGGCTATCTTTTCTACCCGGCCCAGTTCTGGCCGCACAAAAACCATGTATCAATTGTTTGGGCGCTGAAAATACTGCGTGAGAGGTACTCCTATTGCCCCACCGTCGTTTTCGTGGGAGCCGACGCAGGTAATCTTGCCCATGTGATGGCGTTAGCCGAGAAACTCGAAGTGCAAAGTCAGGTACGTTGTCTGGGTTTTGTGTCTCGGGGCGATCTTGTGGCTTTGTACCAAAATGCGCTGGGGCTGGTTTTCCCCTCTATCTTCGGCCCGGAGAATTTCCCCCCACTTGAAGCTTTTGCTCTGGGGTGTCCGGTGATTGCGTCCGCGGTTCCTGGCGCGGAAAACCAACTCGGCAATGCCGCCTTGCTTGTGGACCCCACCGATTATACGGCTCTTGCAGAGACAATCTATCGGTTGTACACTACGCCGGAGCTGAGAAGCGAACTCGTTGGCCGCGGCCGCGCTCGGGCCTTGGTTTATACGGGAGAGGACTTCGCGCGGGCTGTGATTTCTTTCCTCGACGAGTTCGCAGCGCGAAGACGGTGCTGGTCCGGAGATCACAGGTATAGTCCTGGCTTCAGTTGGAAAAAACTTCTCAGGGGATGATCCAATACACCGAGTCATACCGGACATCGAAGAGCGAGAGGCCGCTGGTTTCAGGTGCTTCCCTATCTGCCTTAACGTCTGTTCCACGGCGGCATTCCGCAACTGAAAGCTAACCTGCGATGAAGTTCATAAAATTGACGACGAACTATCCCCAATACACACAGGACTTCTATTCTCGGCACGTGGGGTTAGAGAAAGCGCCATTCGCGCAACAGAGAGCCATGCTTGAGGCAGACGCGTTTGGGGGGAATGGCGGCTGGGGACCGGCTCTTGAGGCCCTGGGACATGAGTACGTGGAGATTGTCGCCAACGTAAGGCCTTTACAAAAATCCTGGGCGGTCGAATATGGGGCGCCCTGGTCGGAGGTGTCCTGGAAGACATCCGTGCCCTGCTTTCAGGCGGAAGCGTTTAAGCCGGAGATCGTCTTCATGGATGCACCCCGCGATTTCGATGTAGCCTGGCTCAAGCATCTACGCGAGCGGTGTCCTTCCATCAGGCTCATTCTGGGCTGGTCGCAGTCGCCGTGCGATGAGTTTGATGTTCTACGCTATTACGATGCGCTCTTGTCTGGTTCGCATTTCATGCTGGATCATTATAGTAAGAAGGGGTGCCGTACCGCCTTTCTTCGTCTGGGCTTCAACAGGAAGGTACTGACGCAGCTGCCGCCTCCCGCCATCGAGGAGGATCCTTCGATAACCTTTTCAGGCGGCGTGGCTCGCGGAAAGGACAGGCATGGCGAACGCGAGCGCTTGCTGGAAGCAATCGTCCAATCTTCGGTACCGTTGCGGCTGTACTCTGCGCCACCCGGAGTTACACCGATCAGGGATGCTCTAAGTACTACGGCAAGACGCGGGGCTTACGGCGCGATGCAGATGCTGGCTGCGATCGGCGTGAGCCCTCGAACGCGACGCCGGCTACCAGTTATTGGCAAAGCAGCAACGTGGACGTCCATGCCGCTGAGCCAGATCTCCAAATCCTTGTGGCCACACATGAGACCATCGGTGTACGGACTGGAAATGTACAAGGTTCTTCGGCAATCGGCGGTTTCCCTCAATACTCATATTGATTGCACCGGGCCGGATGCGGCGAATCTCAGGCTTTATGAAGCAACTGGCGTCGGTTCTTGTTTGCTGACCGACTCTAAATCCAACCTCTGCGAATTGTTTGAGCTGGATAAAGAAGTGGTTGCCTATCGCTCTGCTGATGAATGCATAGAAAAGGGCAAGTGGCTTCTGGAGCACCCTCAGGAGCGGCGCGCGATCGCCGCAGCCGGGCAATCCCGCACACTTCGAGACCATACGATGGAGAATCGCGCGGTAGAATTGGACGCCATTGTTACTCGTCTGCTGGCAGCAACGTCTGCCTCGCTGGCTTATTGAGAGAATCAGCTCTTCCGAAATGTGGTCAATGATCCGGCTGCCAATTCCAAGATAGTGACATATTTCAAGAAGCTTGCGGCGCGTGTGCTGCCGGGTGAATTGAGGTTGAATCTAGCTCTCTTGACCGGAGCCACAGCGCTTTCACAAGGTTTTGTTGTTCTCGCTTCCCCATTGATTACGCGCCTCTACACGAGCACCGATTTTGGATACCTGCAAGTCTATCTCTCCACGTCCGTATTTTTCGCGGTGGTGGTGGCGTTACGTTATGAGGCTGCTGTCTTGCTTCCCCCGGATGATGAAACTGCCGCAAATCTGGTGGTCCTGTCGTTGACCGCCATTTTGGCGATGGGATTGCTTTTCTCCGGGGCGATCTGGCTGACGCGCGACAGCGTCATTTTCGGCGCACGCACGGCGGGGATCCGGCCATACTTGTGGATCATTCCGGTTAGTGCATGCGGCTCCGGAGTCTATCAAACTCTGGTTTCTTGGGCTTTGCGTAAGAAACAGTTTCGAGATGTAGCTGCGACTAAGATAACACAGGCCGCCGGCAACATCAGCACTCAGTTGATTCTCGGGTTCGGGCACGTTGGTGTGGTTGGTCTATTGCTGGGGGAAGTGGTGGGGCGTGCGAGTGGTATCCTCCGATTGGGCCGGGCGGCTTGGCACGAATCGGAGCCGGTCTTTCGGCAAGTCAGCTTGGGCAAGATGCGGCGTGCGGGAGTACGATACAAACAGTTCCCACTCGTGAACACCTGCTCCGCTCTCATCAACACGGCGGGGTTTTCTATTCCCGTTCTTCTCATAGGCAGCTTTCATGGGGCCGCGGTGCTTGGGTGGTTCGCGTTGGCGGATCGTGTCGTGCAGACACCCTCGGCCCTAGTGGGTACCGCAATGTCGCAAGTCTACATGGCTTCTGCAGCGCGTCTCGTCCACGAGGACCCTGCCGCGCTTCTCAGTCTTTTCAAGAAGACCTCTGTGCGCCTCTTCATCGTCGGAATTGTCCCATGTCTACTGTTCGTTTGCTTAGGGCCAGGTCTTTTCTCCCTGGCTTTTGGAGCGCACTGGCGCGAAGCTGGTCTTTACGCAAGGCTCCTGGCCGGCGTTGATATCGTCGGCTTCACTGCGTGGCCCCTGATACCGACTCTGGTTATTCTGGGACAACAACCGCTACAGCTGGCGTGGGATACAACGCGTGTGCTCGCTACATGCACTGTTCTTTATGGCGCACATTGGTCTGGTTGGTCTCCGCAGTCGTCTATTGCGGTTTACGCCGCAACGATGGCAACGTTTTACGGCGCGCACCTCCTGTTATCGTACCGTGCATTGGCAGACCGCGTGCGCCGTTCGCAAACCGAGCCTATGCCGCTTTCGACGATAGCGTGACAGTCTCTTCCTGGGAACTCGGGTCGGCTTGCCGTCGGCCCCTTGCGGAGCAATTTGTGAATGACAACACTCAGTCGACTGGCACTAGCCACTACGGCTTGTAGGGAACTCCGATGTGTTCGATCGCAGTCATCGATTGGTGAATTGGCGGGCTGAGCCAATCTAACGGAAGTTACGCTTCGAGAGCAAGTCGCACTTCCCCGCTGAGTGAAAGCGGTGCCATATCTTAAGATGAACCCCCGTTCCGTAAGAAAAGTAACTCGCGAAGCGCTAAAAACAAGAGCGCTCATCTTCGCAGGGATTATCGTGTACCTGATCCAATTTGAGTGGATGTACCGCGAGTTGATCTCTCCCGCATGGGCATATCTCGGCCTTCGGTACGAGACTCCATCGTCGTTAGCCACTGCCATCGGATGGGCAGGATCGTTGCTTCCCGTATTGTGGATGCCCCTTACGCTGCGAAGGCCTTCGCAAGCAATATACTGGCTGCTTTACCTGACCGTTTATATCCCATCGATGCTGGTGCCGTACTATTTGAATCTCCAGCCGGTTTCTGAACTCGCGGAGATTAGCCTATACTTTCTTGGTGGCTTTGCCCTCATCAACATGAGTTTTCGGATTCCGCTGCCAGTACAGATACGGATGGAACTCAGGCAGAAAGACTTTTGGGTAATGTTCTGGTTGTTGTATGTAACCATGACGTTGGTTTTCATGGCGGCACTCGGAAGCACCCTCCGGCTGGTAAGTTTCGCTGAGCGCTATGACCTGCGCCTTGCGTCGCGGCAAGTTGAGTCGGGTGCGTTGGTCGAGTATTTTCGGAATTGGTTGGCATTCTGCTTAAACCCATTCCTGCTAGCCATGGGGTGTTTGCGTAAGCGCCCGACCCTGTTCCTGGCCGGAGTGGCCGGGGGGATTCTACTCTACAGCTCGGCGGCAGCAAGAGCCTGGCTCGCCGGAATCTTCTATATTCCCGTCCTATATTTTGCGCTGCAAGGAAAAAGGAAAGGCACGTATTTCGGTCTGCGCATGGTCCTATTTACTTGCGCCATGTTCCTCCTTCCGATCGTGCTGCACGTAGCCGAATCGCCTTTCGAGGGTATTATCTTGGATCCGTTCGTTATTCGGAACCACGTGAACTCAGGGGCCATGACGGGGCTGTACGCGAAGTTCTTTTCGGAGAATCCACTCACCTATGGTTCTCAAATCACGGGAATAGACCTGCTTCTCAAATATCCATATTCGATGCCGATCCCGTTTCTCATGGGAGTCTATATCGCGGACGCGCCTGACAGTTCGGCCAACGCGCACCTTTGGGCGGATGGAATAGCTTCATTCGGTCCAGTTGGCGTGCTCATTCTTTCGATCCTCCTCGCCGGTGTATTCTTTGTGCTGGACTTCTGTTGCCAACATCTCGACCCCGTTAAAGTTGCGTTGGTGGTAGGGATCCATTATGCCAACCTCTCAAATGTCGCCCTCTCCTCATCCTTTTTCGGCGGCGGCCTGGCCTTTTCGATTGTGCTGCTGATGCTGATGCCGCGCTCGCTGCTCGAACCGGCGGGCCAGAGGAAGCGCCGTTTTCCTCTCTATAAATTGAATCGGTTGCCAACGGCGTCTCCATCCGAGATGGGTATTCCATCTGTCGGCTCCTAGGTACAGATTTGAACACAAGCCGTCGTGCCAGTTTTCTGGTGGGCTGGAAGATCGTTTTCGATCTTCGGATGTTGCCCGATTGTGCGACACGAAACTTATCCTGTGCCGAAAGCGATGGATCCAAGGGCGATTCTGCCTAAACCGCAATATTGAGGTCGCGTGCAGGAACGCAACGTATACAGGCTCGCGGGACATTTCGTTCGGAGCAAGCTGCGACGCTTGTTTGGCCCCGGCAAGCTTCGAAGAGCAGCGTCATCACCACCCATACGGCTCGTGATTGGGGCATCGGGAGTTTCGCAGCCGAACTGGACGGTGACTAATATCGAATACCTCAATATAACGATGGAACGGCACTGGGAGAGATATTTTTCGCCCGGTACGATTCATGCGATGCTTGCGGAGCATGTCTGGGAGCACCTCTCAGCAGCCGACGCCATCGAGGCGACTAGGCTTTGCCGGCTTTATCTCCGGCCCGGCGGGTACTTACGTGTCGCGGTTCCAGACGGATTTCATCCAGACCCCCGGTACATAGAGTATGTCAAACCCGGGGGGACGGGTCCTGGCGCTAGCGACCACAGGAGCCTGTTTACCTATAAGACGTTCCGCGCTCTTTTCGAGAACGCAGGTTTCATCGTAAACCTGCTCGAGTACTTCGACGAGCACGGTAAGTTCCATTTTGTAGAGTGGTCCACTGCCGAAGGCCTCATCAACCGCTCCAGGCTTTTCGACGAACGAAATGCTTCGGGGTCTCTCAACTACACGTCGATTATCCTTGACGCCAGCGTCCCGAGCGGACCGGTGAATGCTCATTAACAGTCGGGCCAACGAAGCCGCTTACGAGTACGCCGCGGCCAAGCACTCGCGTTGTGGAGACAACTGAAGACAACAGGATAGAGTAAGTGAGGAACCACGATTGAATCTGAAGAGAGGGGTTTCCCCGGATCATCGCGGATTCCCAAGCCGATCTCAAGTCGAAGGGGGCAAGATCCGGTGTTCGGAATTTGTGAAGAAGTATTATGGCATTGCTCTTAAACGCTTGCGAAGACGGAATACCTGCCTACGGCATCTTCCGAAAGAATTTAAGGCTCTACTTGCACATAGGAGCCGATACTGAATGAATCCACGCCGTGCAATCAAGGCGATTCTGGCCACGCCACCCTTGGTTGGGGTATATGCGCGCTACCTGTCCCGTCGATCTCCCAAGAGCCAAACCGACGAGAGCGTGCTACTGAGACAAATTGTCGGCGCTCACAATATCCCTCGATCATTTGTGGAATTTGGATTCCACGCGAAGGAATTTAACTGCTCCGCGCTGACCGGAGACTTTGATGGGTTACTGATTGATGGGAACCATGCGACCGTTGCGCTGGCAACATCGCTTCTACCGCGCAAGATTTCGGCCGTTAACAGGCTCCTAGACTTGGACAATCTGAATGTGATCCTGGATTATTGCGAAGGGAAACCGTTCGGCGTTCTCTCTGTGGATGTAGACGGAAATGATTGCTGGTTTGTTGAGCGACTGATCGCGCTTAAACCAGCCGTGATAGTCGCTGAATATAACGCCTCCCTTGGCCTTCGCCCGATCACGGTCCCATATAGCCCAATCTTCGATCGGCATGCCGAACACAAGAGCGGCTGGTATCACGGTGCTTCACTGACGGCGCTGCATGGACTTTGCGCGAGCCGTGGGTATTCGCTGGCGGCTGTATCCGCTGGCGGCTGCAACGCCTTCTTTCTGCGAAATGATCTGAAGGGTTCCGACCTTGCCCCGGCTTCGGCATATCGTAAAAACACGCTGCGAAACCAATGGTCAAAATCGACAGCCGCGCAACAGTGGGAAGCAGATCAAACACATGCCATTCATCGAAAGGACAGGGGCAGGTCAACGCTAACCGCCAGACCACTTGGAAGTCGTGGCTGCCAGGGTTGGGGACGGAGAACTTCTGGGCGGAACACCGTCAGGTAAGGGAGTATGCGGATAGCTATTCTCAGTCAGTACTTCGATCCGGAGCCCAGCTGCATCAAGCTGAGTACGCTGGTAAAGAGGCTGGTTTCCGCCGGACACGATGTTCAGGTGCTCACGTCACTGCCGAACCTACCGCTCGGAAAGCTGTACAAGGGTTACCACTACACGTTCTGGCACCGTGAAACACGCATGGGCGCCAGCGTTACGCGTGCCTTCGTGTGGCCCTATCGCGGCAACCGGCTGATAAAGCGGTTCGTACACTTTCTTAGCTTTATGGTCTCGGTGACGATCTGTGGACTAACGCTGAAGCCCTTTGATCTGCTCTACGTCTATCACCCGCCGCTCACCATCGTGTTCCCCGCGTTGGTTTTGTCATGGGTTTACCGGGTCCGCTTTCTCTATGATGTCCAGGATCTATGGCCCGAAGCCGGCATAGCCGCAGGCGCGATTCGACCGGGCCTTCTAACGCGGATCATGCATAAGATCGCCGGTTTGGCCTATTCCCGTGCCAAACACCTGACCGTTATTGCGCCGGAATTCAAGGAAGTTCTGGCTGATCTTGGTACACCGAGTAACAAGATAAGCGTCATTCCGAACTGGACGGACGAGGTTTGTTACTACCCGCGTCCGGCCGCCGGCGTCCGAGAACGCTATGGGCTGCCCGAGGGCGTGTTTTTGGTTATGTATGCGGGCAATTTCGGGTCGAGTCACGGAGTTGGCTGCGTGCTCGAAAGCGCCAAGCTTCTTCGGAACAACCCAGGCATCGCTTTTGCGTTTCTTGGGAGTGGCGCAGAGTATCCGCATCTACGGCATCTCGCCGCGGAGATGGGACTCCCGAACGTCCACTTCCTCGGCTACATCGACAGTAATGATGAGATGCCCTATCTGTTCTCGGCGGCCGACATCATGGTAGTGCATTTGCGCGGATCTACGTCCGGGGCCGTCTCGCTGCCGTCGCGTATGGCTAGCTATATGGCCTGTGCCCGGCCGATTCTGGTAGCGAGCCGGGGTGCGCCAAAAAACCTGGTTGAGGCTGCGGGTTGCGGTTTAACCTGCGAGCCGGATGACCCGGAGGCGCTCGCAGCCGCGATACTGGCTGTTTCACGCCGCAGCGATCTGGCGGCACTTGGCGCCAGCGGCCGCCGTTATTATTTTGAGCATCTCTGCGAGCAGATCTCCAGCGATCGCCTGGTCCGATTGATCGAGCAATTATGCGTGACTTGAGGCTCATTCTATACCCGTTCCGTTCGGGTACAGCCGCCGTTGACCGGCGCATCACACCCGTTGACAAGGTCGTGCGCAAGTACAAACTCGATGAGCTTATCCAACTGTGGAATGTCCTCAAGGGCGATATGAGCTTTGTCGGACCGCGGCCACAGGTCATGATCGACGTTGGGCTCTATTCGGAGGCCGAAAAGCGTATGCTCGCGGGCCGTCCCGGTATCGCGGACCTCGCATCCATCGTTTTCTTCGACGAGGGGGACATTCTTAAGGGCAGTTCGAGCCCGGGCCGGCTCTACAATCAGATCATTCGCCCCTGGAAGGGCCGGTTGGCTCTGCTCTATATCGATAAGCGGAGTTTGCTCATCGACGTCTGGCTGATCCTGCTAACCATCGTCCCGCGTCGGACGGCCCTCAAAGTAGTCCAGCGGCTTCTTCGGCGCTGGGGAGCAGATCTTCTGCTGCTGCGCATGGCTCGTCGCGATGACACCCTACTGCCTTACCCGTCCCTAGGCGCGACCGAAGTCGTCGCGCAATATCACTAATCGCTTCCTGCAGGACCATGTCTAAAACCAAGATCCTTCTTCTCCGCCTTCTAGACGGCCTCCAAGCGATGGAACATGTTCCCCGCCTGATCGTTTGGCTAGTGCAAGGGAGCATTTTCGTCTTCTCGGGCCTTGCCGCCTTCCTCATCCGTTTTGAGTTCACGATACCGGCCGTTTACGTCCAACATCTTCTATGGGCTCTTCCAATCTGGCTGATTGCCAAGGCCATCGTCTTTCGCCTAGGCGGCCTCGATCGCGGTTGGTGGCGCTTCGTCTCCATCCACGACGTCAGCCGTCTCGTCACCAGCAACTTCATCGGCTCGGCGGCCAGTACGGGCCTCATTCTGTTGCTCGCGCCCCCAGGCTTCCCCCGCTCGCTCTACTTCTTGGACCTCCTCATTTGTCTTCTGGCCACCACCGGTGTGCGCGTCTTCACCAGAATTGTTCAAGACTCGCTTCAGAACGGCAGCGAAACTGCCGTTGAAAAAGCAGTCTTCATCTACGGGGCCGGTGCCGCTGGCGTTACCCTCTTGCGCGAGATCCAGTCCAACACTGCCCTCCACTACAAAGTTCTTGGCTTCGTAGACGACAATCCCCAGAAGCGCGACATCGTGCTGCAGGGAGTGAAAGTGCTCGGCTCTGGCAATGCTCTGGCTGCTCTCATCTTGAAGCACAAGATTGAGGAAATCCTCATCGCCCTGCCCTCTGCCACCGGTCAGGAGATGACCACTGTCCTCACCCGATGCCGCCAAGCCGGTGTTCGTTGCCGTACCATCCCCGCTCTGGCTGAGATGATCGAAGGCCGGGCTCTGGCCAACCAAATCCGCGACGTTGCCGTCGAAGATCTCCTCGGCCGCACGCCCGTGCGTTTGGCGGAAAACCAGATTCGCGCCACGCTCGAAGGCAAGATGATCCTAGTCACAGGTGCCGCCGGGTCAATCGGCTCCGAGCTCTGCCGCCAGATCGCACGTTTCCACCCTGCTGGGATCGTAGGATTCGAGATGGCCGAATCCCCCCTGTTCGAAATCGACCGCGAAATGCGCCGGGCCTTCCCCCGGACGCCCTTCTACCCCGAGATCGGGAGCATACAGAATCGCACTCGCTTGGACGAAGTCCTACGCCGGTACTCGCCGTCGGTGGTCTATCACGCCGCCGCCTACAAGCACGTTCCGATGATGGAGGCGCACGTCTTCGAAGCGATCGAGAACAACGTCTTCGGTACCTACAACGTGGCCATGGCGGCGGCGGAGCACGGAGTGGAAGACTTCGTCATGATCTCCTCCGACAAGGCGGTGCGGCCTGCCAATGTCATGGGGGCCACCAAGCGCGTGGCGGAACTACTGCTTCTGGGGCTACAGAACGGGCGGACCAAATACGTCGCCGTGCGCTTCGGCAATGTGCTCGGCTCGAACGGAAGCGTCATCCCGATCTTCAAGAGACAGATCGCAACGGGTGGACCGGTGACGGTGACGCATCCTGAAATGCGTCGTTTCTTCATGACCATTCCAGAAGCCTGCCAGCTCGTGCTGCAAGCCGCAGTCATCGGAGAAGGCGGCCAGATCTGCGTCCTGGATATGGGCGAGCCGGTCAAGATCGTGGATCTGGCCCGAAACTTGATCCTGCTTTCGGGGCTGAGACCGGATGAAGACATTAAGATCGAATTCACCGGCATGCGCCCCGGCGAAAAACTCTACGAAGAGCTGAGCACGCTCCTTGAGGACACCGCCCCCACCGCCCACGAGAAGATTCGCATTTTCGTAGGCAACGGCATATTGGAAGGCGATGTGGCGACGTGGCTCGAATGCCTCCATGAGATCCACGAAACTCGCGATGTCGGTCGCTTGATCGTGGCGCTGAAAGAGATCGTGCCCGACTACAGTCCGAGCACTCATTTACTGAAACGCGTCATCGAGACTCGGGGCCTCTCCGCCCTCGCAACCGCAACTCATGGAAGGTTTGCGAGTGTTGCCCCGTTTGCGCCCATGCACCTTGGCGACAAACAGGAACGATAACCTCCAGGGCGGCGTGCTACAGTCAGGGGCATAAAATGCCCAGTTGGTTGGATGCCAACTGAAGAGGGGCACGGCGTCTCTTGCCTCGGTTTGGCCGGGTGCTGCGCTGGCAGCCGAAGCTGTCTGTATTGGTGGGGCGCGCAATTGAGTGATCACCTAGCGGGTGTTGGCCTGGGCGCAAATCTGGAGTTCTGGCGACCTTTGGGCCGTAGAGCATGAACCGTAGAACGAAGCTGTGTCTATCAAGTCTGGTCTTGATTATCGGCATGGCCTGGTTCGGGAGGGATATCTGGCTTGAGGCTCTTGGGCGATCTCTCACTGCTACAAGCGCAGAACCCAGTTCGAGTGCGGACTATGCCGTAGTTCCAGCGTCAGACTACATCCGGGCTGATGTGCGCGTGGAGACGCTCGAAGAAGCGGTGCGGCTGCTGCGCACCGGCAGGGTGAAGCATATCGTCATGAACTGTCCAGATTTGTACGGCGTCAGTGAATGCGAGCTCGGGGAGACAGCGTTGCAGGACCGAGGATATTTGGCAGCTCGCATCGAATGGTTGCGAACAGAGCGTCTGCCGGATGAGATGGAGGCAGATATGGCAATCCGGTGGCTCAGGGAGCGCGGT
>Ga0207074_1131_pt1 | contig 12004 bp, 12 predicted proteins | sample Alteio_BWMinHeat_66_FD_153567 | JGI IMG/M metagenome (GOLD analysis project Ga0207074, IMG submission 153567) | Enriched cells from forest soil in Barre Woods Harvard Forest LTER site, Petersham, Massachusetts, United States -... | ecosystem: Environmental > Terrestrial > Soil > Temperate forest >...
GGGTTACAAACAACTTTTGTCTCTTGGGTATACACTAAAAAACAGCCTGCCAGAAAATGTACTAAATACACCTTGGTCTTATGTGGTCCGCTTTTCAACATCTGATGGTTATTTTTATTTGAAGCACACACCGGAACTGTTTCGGTAACTTCCAGTACTTTTATAACCCATGACTCAATTTCTTCTGCGACTTGTCCGGTAACTTGTCCGATAATGCAGCATAAGCACTTCTCTTGACGCGGATAAATACTTTTTACTAGCTATAAAACTTCAGCCAGTATGATTATTTTTTATAAAATCATAACCTATTGATATACATAGATATAAAATGATAATATTGTCGTATTTTTGCTTGCAGAATTGTCGTATTTTTGTTATGCTCCATATAGGAGTGTATCAGATATGGCCAGAAAAGTATCCCTTGAACGACAGGTTGAAGTCAAAATATCTCGTTGTTGGAAACGGAATGTATTTGCACGTAAGGATTTCGTCACTCTAGGTGATTATGACCAAGTAGGTCGAGCACTTTTAAACTTAACTAGGGAAGGTAAGCTTATTCGTCTTGGGTACGGTTTATATGCAAAAGCTCGTGTCAATCGCATTACTGGGCTACCCATGATTGCCGCTGCGGGTGGTTTTGATCAAGTTGCGAAGGAAGCTTTAACTTTACTTGGTGTTAAATGGCAGCCAAGTATAGCTGAACAGAATTATAATGCCGGATTCACCACACAAGTCCCCGCTAATACACAAGTGTTGATTAAAGATAGATTTAATCGTACCATTGGTACCAATCAGATCAAATTACAGGTACAACGCAATTGACAACATTTGATCCCAGCTTATTTCCAGATATTGCAAATGCTATTGGATTGCCCAGTCCAGCTTTCGTTGAGAAAGACGATTACGCTGTACAATTATTAAAAGTCATTTCAGAAATACAAATGTCTGAGGGTAAATTTATATTTGCAGGAGGAACTTGTTTAACCAAGGCACATTTGCCTACCTTCAGAATGTCGGAAGACATAGATATCAAATTTTTACCTACAGAACACTTTCTTAATCAATCAGAGAGCCAGAAAAGAAAAAATCGAAGCAGTCTTGCTAAATCAATTCTTGATACAATAGAAAAATCTCATTTGTTTTCTTTAGCCAATAAGGAGTCAAGGAGCGAGGGTCTGACAACGAGGATGAGGCGTTAATACGCCACGTATATGATTTACACTTGATCAATACAAGCAACAGAGATTTAACTGGCATTCCACAAGTATTCAAAAAAATTGTTTCGCGTGATGTGGATCAGTTTGGTATGAGACATAAAGAGTTCAAAAAAAATCCACACGATGAATTATTATATGGCATGCAACTTTTACTAAATGATATTAAACACAGAGATAGATATCAATCTTTTTTAGGGCCTTTAGTTTACAACTCTAATCCTCCATCATGGGAGCAAGGAATTAAATCTTTAGAGTCTTTATCTAAAATATTGATTGAAGTTTATCAGTGAACTATTCACGAACACTAGCATATGGTGGCAGCGAAATTGGAAGCCAGTAAGTTGCACGATGATCAAAAATTTACGATATAAAGGACGATAATCATGGGCATTATTGTAAACCTCGAGGTGATCTTGGCTAAACGAAAAATGAAGCTACAAGATCTAGCAGAAGTTGTCGGCATTACTGTACAAAACTTATCCATTTTAAAAACAGGAAAGGCTAAAGCCATACGTTAACTCTTACTTTATTTATCAACAACATAGTGCCTCTTATTTCAGCAGTATACTATCATCTAAAAGAAGGAAAAAGTTAAATTTTAGTATCTAACAAAGTACACATCATAGATTAATTAATTCCTGCATCTCCGGTTGATAATATTCTGCATTTCCTGTTTGAACAGTTAAATTATCCAAAGGCTTATAATTTGCTTTGCCATGAGTATGTCCACATAATACTAAAAAATCAATAAAGGGGTTTTCTTCTGCAACTTGCTTTATTACTTCCCCCATTGCCTTTGAGCTAAAGTAAGGTAACCAATTATCATCACTAATCTTCCCATTATACATGCAAGCTTCTTTAAAAGGGGGAACGTGCGTTAATATAATAATTCTTTTTGGGTTTTGACTAATTGCTTGAGTCAAATCATTCTGCAATTGCATTGCATCTGTATCCGCTAACTGCTGCATCTTTTTTAGCAATTGGAACTTTCCAAGACTCTTTGCTTGAAATAAATCTTTAATCAAACGACTGTCATTAAGAACTATCTTACTATTCTGATAATCACCCAATCGACCGTCTGCCCATCCATCTTGGCCTAATAATAGAGTGTCTTTAGTTAATACTTGGATTCCTGAAGCTGGCAACCAAAATAATCTATCATGTGCCTTAGTTGTTTCAGTGATCGCATCTCGGACTTCATTGATTTTCCCCCTATAATAATCATGATTACCCAACACGAAATAAATCGGCTTATTAACATAAGCAGCCATTTCATTTAATATATCAATTAAACAAGGCGCTTCTGCAATGTCACCACTTATTACCAGGGAATCACAATGGCAATTGATTTCCTGATAAAATAATTTTCGCTCCTCATCGTCAAGAAAATCAAGGTGAATATCGGTCAACCAGGCTAATTTCATCTGTGCATCCTTAACTGGTTTCAACTATCTTTTTAATGCGGGATTTAACTGTTTGCACTCGTTGCATTGTAACTGGACCATCGCTTACATGTCCAGGCAAAACAAGTTCAAACTGATCATTTCTCAACATTTCTTCAAAAAATTTCTTTAGATGTGACCTCAGCTTATCACTTGCTAACGATATTTCATCCGCAATCTCAACTCGACCTGCGATAATAGTAATAATATCTTCGAAGTCATGGCTATCTAATAAATCATTGTTGCCTCTCGTCCTAAATGCCTCTATTTTTGTTGCTATAAAATACGGTGCCATAACGGATTTGACCATCAAATCCTCAGAAATTTTGTGAGAAACGGCATGTTCTAATGCTTCTTGATACCAAGGATTTCCAAAACCTAATATTTTTTCATCCGTAGGCATCACATCTAGAATAATATCATCGTAATGCCAACGGCAAATAATATCATCTTCCATTGATTTTTTAAACCCTCTCTTATTCAATTCACTTTCAAATTTATGATACTCTCCTAATGAAATGACATCGATAATACAATCTACATCTAGCGTAGGACGGACATCCAAGGATAGCGAATCATTAATAAATAATGCGGTAGCACAACCGCCTAAGTATACTACTTCTTCATTAAGCCTCCCCAGTTTTTTGGCTACTATCTCTAGCATTGCTAAATTTGATGTCGCTCGGATGCGTCGGTTATTCATAATTAATTCTATCCTTTAATAATTTGGCCGCAATATTTCGCTCTCGTGCTCGTCCAGAACGAAGCGCATCAACTAATACTAGTAACTCATAAAAAAGTGGATCGGGATACTGTGTAATTGACTGAGGAACAGATCGGTAAAGCGGCTCCAAAGCCAAACCACGCTGATCACCTTCTGCATACGGCCATACCGGAATAGGATCATTACCTATAGAAATATGCTTCGCAAAAATAGGTGCGGCATAGCTGGTAGCAATACCGCGCGTGTACGCACCAGACTCAATCGGAAAATAATATTTTACCCCCGAAATCAAACATTCTTCACAAGCAGCTGTTATTGGCAAAAATCTAACTTTGTTTGGATCAACACCTGCCTTGGGACCCAACAAACCCGATAAATTTAATCGTTTAAGCCCTGCATGAACTTCTGAAACACTCATACACAAATGTAGAGCGATTTTATTTTGTGGCCATATCTCGCCCTGACTATCTTTTGACAAGCTTCTTGATAGAATCTTTAAAAGAATAACGATATCTTGTGGCTTCAACATAAATTAGTTCCTAAGCACTCTGGAGGTATAGTTTAAGTATAGCACAACTTATTCGCGAATCGCGAATCGCGAAGTAAAATAGGTGTAAAAAAACCGCCCCCAAGCCATTGGAGGGACGATAAGGTAGGCTTCTATAAATAAGCTTGTATATACAATTAAAGGCGTATGTTCTTATTTGATCTTGCCTCACTTTAGTGGAAACTTCGAAAAGCAACTTTGTTACAATCAATGTAAGTTAGATATATGTCTATTATGTCAAAAAGGTAAAGAAAATTCTATTTGTGGAACAACAGCCTTGCAAGTAATCTTTGAGGAAAAATTAAGAAAAAATCTCTATTTTATCTGAGTAATACCAATCGAACATATCACGTCTCAGTTTTGCCATGTAGGTTTTATTCTCATCGCGACGTTTCAAATTATAAAAAATCACTCCTTCAGCAAAGACAGCATTTTCATAACCAACTCGCTTTGAATGATGTGTCCGGTATAGACAATGATTTATATGGTGCCGAAGAGAGGAGTCGAACCTCCGACCTACTGATTACGAATCAGTTGCTCTACCAACTGAGCTACCCCGGCATTTGGGGAAGTGAGTTGCCGATTATAGAATACCTAGCCCCTTGGGTGCAACAACAGGTGTATATGGCAAAAAACTGCAGGCAGTTAAACAATATACTCAAAATTTTGAGCTATCTCATATTCCTCCGGCGTATTAATTTCCAATGTTCTCTCTTCTGTTAAACAAACCCGTATTTTATAACCATGTTCTATTGCTCTTAACTGTTCTAATGACTCTGCTTTTTCTAGCGGTGTTTGTGGGAGATTACGGTATCGTAAAAGGAAATCGCGACGAAAAGCATACACGCCCATATGGTGATAAACTGGGGCATTGACTTCTTCCCTAAAGCAAGGGATAGGAGAACGCGAGAAATAAATCGCATTACCCTTTAAGTCGGTAATAACCTTAACTGCTCCTGGATTATTATAGTTTTTTTCTCTATCTAAAGGATAAGCTAAAGTCGTCATTTCAGGAGTATCTCCTGCAAGATAAGGGCTTACCAATTGCTCTAACATTCTCGGTTTAATAAAAGGCTCATCACCCTGCAGATTAATAACAATTTCCATCTCAGGCATGCTTTCTGCAACAACGGCTACTCGATCACTTCCGGTTGGTAAGGCAGAGTCGGTCATGACTACGTTTCCATTAATTGCATGGATAACCTCTGCAATTTCTTCACTATCCGTGGCAACGACTACTTTCGTTAAGGTTTTACAACGACTGGCATTTTCATATACCCACTGAATCATTGGTTTTCCCTGGATAAGAGAAAGCGGTTTTCGCGGCATACGGGTTGAACCAATACGGCTGGGAATAACACACAGAATATTCATTTTTCATTCTCCCCTTAAACAAAGATCTCAAGTTTAACACAGGAATGAGCGAGCTGGAACTACCTACCTGACGAAAAGCCCCCTAGCTTAGTCACATTTCCGCCTACCTTTAGCCGATCCCCATCCCATTGAACGTAGATAAGGCAGGGTTTTTGCAAAAAAAGACCTTGTTCAATCCGAAACTTTCGCGTGGGATTAAGTTCGACAAAACAGGAAACCAGTGCTGCTGCAGCGATACCCGTTGCAACATCTTCATCCAACCCAGATAACGGATTGAAATTTCGAGCATGAAAATCCGCCGATTTATCTTCCGTTTCTGCTGTATAGACATAGAAACCCTTAACCGCGTTTTCCTGGCTCCACTTGGCTATGTGATCAAATTGCGGTTTTAACTCCCCTAAAATGGATAAATCTGCCACCGGGATGAGAACCTTAGGGCTACCAGCAGAAGCAATCTTAAAAGGCAAAGATAAATCTAAATCTGAATCATCAATGCCTAACAGGGATAACACTTCATCTTCATTAAAAGCCTTATCCAAGGGAGGAACGGGATTTAAAGTTATAAAAACCCGATCTTGTTCTTTGCTTAAGTGTAACGCTTCGTTATCTTTATTAATAACCGTACAGACTTTTGAAGATTTTCCATTTAATAAATGTTCAGCAGCCGCTAACGCACCATGCACACAAATATTGGTTTCATAATTAGGATAAAAAAATCTAATCTTGGGAAAAGAATCCTTTTCTGCCGGGACTAAGCACACCAATATGGGAAAATTTTCTGCCTTAGCGTAGGCTTGAAATTCGGCGAGGTTCTGTTCAGCGGTATCCAGCACCAACGCAGGATTGCCTGAATTAGGATGACTCGAACAAAAAACCGCGTATTTACTCAAATGTTCTAAATGCAACATATTTTAACCTTTAAGTTGTCTTTCAAAAAAGAAATATCATGATATCAAAATAATTTATTGAAGACAAAGATAGTTATTCGTTTAACTTTTTTGCAACATCCTCACCAATCACCCATACTTTAGAGCACAACATCATATGGAGCGTTTAAAATGATGGATCTAGCTTACATCGGTGTTACCGGAGTCTTCTTTATTCTGTGCTATCTCCTCATCCGATTGTTTACCTTACTTTCAGGAAATCCAGAATGAATGAACTTTATCTTATTTCCGGCATCATTGTCCTCGGTCTATTTATTTACCTTCTTGTTGCCCTTTTTAAACCAGAAATCTTCTGATTAAGGAACCGCTAAGATGGATGGAAATAGCATTTTACAGATAGCAGCGCTTTTCTCCTGTATTGGACTTTTGATCAAACCACTCGGTCTTTATATGGCAACTGTGTACGAAAGAAAACCCTGTTTTCTGGATAACACCTTAAAACCCGTAGAAATCTGGTTTTACAAAATCGCAACAATTGATCCCGAACAAGAAATGAATTGGAAAGAATATGCGTGTTCGATGTTAATTTTTAATTTTTTTGGATTTCTGGCGCTCTACGCCTTACAAAGATTACAAATTTTTCTACCATTAAATCCAGAGACTTTTTCTTCTCCCACGCCCGACCTTGCCTTTAATACCGCGGTTAGCTTTATCACCAACGCAAACTGGCAGGCCTACAGTGGCGAAAACAGTTTAAGCTATTTAACGCAAATGTTGGGGCTAACGGTACAAAATTTTTTATCCGCAGCTACCGGGATGTCCATATTAATTGCCTTTATACGCGGTTTACAAAGACGAGAAACTTCTGGGCTGGGTAATTTTTGGGTAGACACCCTACGTTGCATTCTATACGTACTTTTACCACTTTCAATTCTGTTTGCAATCTTATTAGCTTCAGAAGGGGTGATTCAAAATTTAAACGACTATCAAAAAATAGAATTGACAGAGAAAATTCAATATACGGAAGAAAATCCACAAAAACCCAATGCGGCACCACAAACAAAAATTTTAACAGAACAATTAGTCCCTATGGGTCCCGTGGCTTCCCAGGTAGCCATCAAGCAATTGGGAACCAATGGCGGGGGTTTTTTTGGCGCTAATTCAGCACATCCTTTTGAAAATCCAACGCCCTTTTCAAACTTTTTAGAAATGTTGGCGATTCTTTTAATTCCAGCTTCACTTTGCTACACCTATGGTGTCATGATAAAAAATAGGCGGCAAGGATTGGCGATTCTCGCTACCATGTTTTTACTCCTGATCCCGCCTCTCTTTATCGACATCACACTAGAAAAAAATGGCACTCCAAATTTAAGCAAAATAAACGATAGCCAAGTATTAATCTCCAATGGCAATCTAGAAGGAAAAGAAACGCGTTTTGGGCCTCTCTCTTCTGCTTTATGGGCAACCATCACCACCGCAACCGCAAATGGTTCTGTCAATGCCTCACTTGATTCATTTACACCCCTTGGCGGCCTAATCTCGATGTGGTTAATAGACTTAGGAGAAGTGATTTTTGGGGGCGTAGGATCAGGGTTATACCAAATGCTTTTATTTATCATCATTGCGGTTTTTGTTTCCGGGCTCATGGTGGGGCGAACCCCAGAATATTTAGGAAAAAAAATAGAAGCCTATGAAATCAAAATGGCATCGTTCGCAATCATCGTTATGCCCATTACAGTGTTAACCTGTACTGCAATCTGCATCGTCTTAGAAGTAGGACAATCTGCAATTTCAAATCCAGGCGCACATGGATTTACTGAAATTTTATATGCTTTTTCTTCAATGGCCAACAATAATGGCAGCGCTTTTGCAGGCCTCAATGCAAATACGCCGTTTTTTAATACTGTAGGCGGAATCGCAATTCTGATGGGACGATATTGGATAGCAATTCCGGTATTAGCCATTGCCGGGTCTTTAGCAAGAAAAAAGACAACCCCCTTTGGTCCTGGAACATTACCAACAGACAGTCCTTTGTTTATTGCGGTATTGATCGGCGTCATCGTGATTATTGGCGCTCTTATCTTTTTCCCAGCATTTTCTCTAGGCCCAATTATTGAACACTTGATGATCGTGAATCCATGAAACCGATTATGAACTTATTTAATTTCTCAAATTTTCATTGGACCTTAAGAACTTCCCTGCTTGCCGCACTGTTAAAGCTTAGCCCATTACACCAAACCCGAAACCCCGTGATGTTTACCGTTTATATTTTCAGACTATTGACCACAGGCTTATTTATACAATCGCTGGTTGGCAAAGGAGAAACAGAGTCTGGATTTATCTTGGCAATTACTTCCGGGTTGTGGTTTACGTTACTTTTTTCAAATTTCGCAGAAGCCATGGCAGAGGCGCGTGGAAAAGCGCAAGCAGAATCGCTGCGTAAAGCCCGTCGCGAAGTCCAAGCAAAAAAATTGGCCTCCGCCAGCCATCTCTCAAGCATTCGTTTGGAAAAATCTGCTGATTTAAAAATCGGTGACCACGTATTAGTTGAAAAAGGAGATTATATTCCCTGTGATGGCGAAGTCGTAGAAGGCATCGCCTCGGTCAATGAAAGCGCAATAACCGGCGAAAGTGCGCCGGTTATCCGAGAAAGCGGAGGGGATCGTAGCGCGGTAACGGGTGGAACGCGTATCATTTCAGACTGGTTAGTCATTAAAATTACGGCAAACCCCGGACAAACCTTTTTGGATCATATGATTTCCCTGGTAGAAGGTGCCAAAAGGCAAAAAACGCCGAATGAAATTGCTTTAAATATTATGCTGGCAACTTTGACCATTATTTTTTTATTGGTATGCACAAGTTTATTACCCTATTCCTTTTATAGTGTATCCTCCATGAAATCTGGAACCGTTGTGAGTGTAACGGTTCTAGCAGCGCTTTTTGTCTGTCTTGCCCCGACCACCATTGGGGGATTAATGTCTGCCATCGGCATTGCGGGCATGGATCGTATGATCCAACGCAATGTCATCGCTTTTTCCGGCCGAGCAATTGAAGCAGCAGGAGACGTGAATGTATTGCTTTTAGATAAAACCGGCACTATTACACTGGGTAATCGTCAAGCCACCGAATTTATCCCCATTGGCGAAATTGGCGTGGGGAGTTTAGCGGATAGTGCACAATTGTCTTCTTTAGCAGATGAAACGGCAGAAGGTCGAAGTATTGTTATTTTAGCCAAAGAAAAGCACGGTATCCGCGGCAGAAATATCCAAAGTCTCGGTGCAGTTTTTATTCCCTTTAGTGCGAAAACACGTATGAGCGGCGTAGATTTTCAAAATCGTCAGATTCGAAAAGGCGCGCCAGATGCCATTGAAGCTTATGTAAAAAAAATGGGCGGGCAGATCCCAGAATCGGTGCAAATGTTAGTCGAAAACATTGCCAGACAAGGTTCTACGCCTCTATTAGTAGCTGAAGGCAGCAAGATTATTGGCGTAATTCGACTCAAGGATATTGTAAAAGGCGGGATCAAAGAACGTTTTGCAGAACTACGCCGAATGGGAATTAAAACAATCATGATAACTGGAGACAACCATTTAACGGCTACTGCGATTGCTGCAGAAGCTGGCGTAGATGATTTCCTAGCAGAAGCAACGCCTGAACACAAACTAAATCTTATTAAAACCCTACAAAAAGAAGGGAGATTGGTGGCAATGACCGGAGATGGAACCAACGATGCACCCGCACTTGCACAAGCGGATGTGGCGGTCGCGATGAATACCGGTACGCAAATTGCTAAAGAAGCCGGTAACATGGTCGATTTAGATTCCAATCCTACCAAATTAATTGAGATCGTCGAAATTGGTAAACAGCTCTTGATGACGCGAGGCTCTATTACGACTTTTAGTATTGCAAACGATATTGCCAAATACTTTGCCATCTTGCCTGCAGCTTTTTCCAGCACATATCCTGCCTTAAATCAACTGAACATTATGCACTTGTCCAGTCCGCAACATGCCATTTTATCTGCCGTTATTTTTAATGCGTTGATCATTATTCTCTTAATTCCATTGGCCCTTCGAGGCGTTCGATATCGCCGGGTCTCAGCAACTCAATTACTTCGCACCAATATTTTGATTTATGGAATAGGGGGTATTATTGTTCCTTTTATTGGTATAAAACTTATTGATCTCCTTTTAGAAGGCATAAGCAGATTATGAAAAAGAAAAATACCGGGATGACTCCTCTTTATAGTCAATTGAAAAGAAGTCTGATATCCCTGATAAGCTTTATGATACTGACTGGGCTTTTATATCCATTATTTATAACCGCGATTGCACAAGTTCTGTTTCCCTCTAAAGCAAATGGTGGGCTTTTGATTCAGGATCAAAAGCGAATTGGTTTTGAATTAATGGGCCAATCCTTTGAAGATCCAAAATATTTTTGGGGGCGACCCAGTGCAACAACACCCCACCCCTATAATACACTCAACTCGACAGGGTCAAATCTTTCTCCAACCAACCCTAAGTTTTTAGACGCTGTTAAAAAACGGGTTGAAAAAATCCAGCACGAAACCTCTGAAAATCGTACCCCCATACCCGTTGAGCTTCTCACCAGTTCTGGCAGTGGGCTCGATCCTCATATCAGCCCATCGGGTGCTTTCTACCAAATACCCCGCATCGCAAAAAATCGTCATTTGCCTGAAGAAAAGCTAAAAGCCTTAGTCGAACAATCCATTGAAAAACGTCAGTTTCGGTTTTTAGGCGAATCTAGAGTCAATGTTTTAAAACTCAATTTAGCATTAGACAAACTTACCGATAAACCAAAACCGCCAATTGCTCAAAAATAAAATGGACAAACGCCGCGATCCAAAAGAATTACTCAAATACATTCAAAAAGAAGAGCTGCGCCAAGGACAGGGCAAACTCAAAATCTATCTTGGCATGGCGCCTGGTGTTGGTAAAACCTATGCAATGCTTGAAGACGGCATCGAAAGATTGAACCAAGGCATAGATGTGGTGGCTGGCATTGTAGAAACGCATGGTAGAAAAGAAACCAACTCCCTGCTTCAGAAATTTGAAATACTTCCACAAATCATGATTGAATATCGCGACAAAAAGTTAGAGGACTTTGACTTAGATGCAGCGCTAAAACGACACCCAATATTAGTCGACGAAATGGCTCACACCAATGTTCCTGGTACTCGACATGATAAACGTTGGCAAGATATTTTGGAATTATTAGATTGCGGCATCGATGTTAATACAACTTTAAACGTCCAGCATATCGAAAGCTTAAATAACATTATCTCTCAAATTACAGGCATCGTGGTGCGTGAAACCGTGCCGGACACTATTTTAGAAAAGGCCCATGCCATTGAATTAATTGATTTAACCCCAGAAGATCTCTTAAAGCGCCTAACAGAGGGAAAAGTCTATGTACCTGACGAAGTAGGAACTGCGATTGATCATTTTTTCCGAAAAAGCAACTTAACTGCCCTTCGAGAATTAGCCCTACGTATTACTGCAGAACAAGTAAATACAGAAATTCTTTTACATCGCAAAGGCGAATCTATCGAGAAAATTTGGCCAACCAACGAACGCTTATTAGTTTGTATTGGTCCGAGCTCCAATGCCCCGAGGCACATACGCACGACTTATAGAATGGCGAAAAGCCTACATGCTGAATGGTTCGCAATCTATATCGAAAAGCCCGAAACAACATTGTCTGAAAAGGACAATCAGCACCTTATCCAACATTTGAGGTTGGTGGAAGAGTTAGGCGGTGAAACACATATTATCCAAGGCAACAATTTAGTC
>Ga0207074_1132_pt1 | contig 11933 bp, 11 predicted proteins | sample Alteio_BWMinHeat_66_FD_153567 | JGI IMG/M metagenome (GOLD analysis project Ga0207074, IMG submission 153567) | Enriched cells from forest soil in Barre Woods Harvard Forest LTER site, Petersham, Massachusetts, United States -... | ecosystem: Environmental > Terrestrial > Soil > Temperate forest >...
GCTCAGCCTGACTATCTTGTCTGACAAGCTGGATGGAGGTCCGCACTCACCAACGGACGGCAAAGAACTCGATGGTTTTGAGGTCATACGTTGCTGGGAATTCAATCGCCCGACTAATCCGCTCAAGATCCTGCGCGAAGTCCGCAGGATCAAGCCGGACATCGTCTGGTTCAACCTGGTTTTTTCGTCTTACGGAACGCCGGACCACCCGGTGTCGGCGTTTCTAGGGCTATGCACGCCGGCATTCCTGCGGTTCTGCGGCTATTACACGCACATCACGTTGCATCACTTGATGGAGCATGTCGATTTCAGCCACGCCAACATTTCCGGCTTGAAGGAGCGCTTATACCGTTTTGCCAGTTCCGTGACCACGCGCATCCTGCTGATGGCGAATTCTCTCAGCGTACTGCTTCCCGGATATCGCCAGACCCTAGTCAACAAATATCGCGGCGAGAACGTGCATTTTCGCACTCACGGGATCTTTTCTGTCCCGCAGGAGCCGGTTTTCTCGCGGCGCAATGATCCCGACCAGCGCATCATGGCCATTGGACACTGGGGAACCTACAAGCGCCTGGAGCTATTGCTGGAAGCCTTTCCTAGGATCGCTGAGCGCTGCCCGAATGCACGTTTGGTGATCGCCGGTGGCGATCATCACACCACACCGACTTATTCCAAAGACCTTGCGGAAAAGTACAAGCACGACACGCGCATCACCTTCAAAGGCTACGTGCCCGAGGACGACATTCCGGATCTTTTTGCCACGTCCACCGTTCTTGCCATGCCGTATTCTTCCGCCACAGGTTCGAGCGGTCCCGCGCACCAGGCTTGCGAGTTCGGTGTGCCCATTGTCTGCGCAGACCTGCCTGACTTCCGCGAGATGGCCGATTACGAAGGCATGGCCGCCGATTTCTATCGCACCGGAGACGTGAATGACCTGGCGGAGAAAATGGTGGCTGTGCTGCAAGACCCTGAAAAGCAGCGCCAGATGTCAGAGCAGAATTTTTCCGCCGGCCTGCGCATGACGATGCCGGAGGTCATGCATCGCTACCTGAGAACGTTCGATTTCCATCGTCGCGCCAAACTGCTGGCAGGTCTCTCTCGTTTCCGCTACTTGCCGCAATGGATCCCGACACGATCGCTGACCTTCCGGGCGGCATCACCGGATTTCATGGACTGGAGCTAATGTTCTTTGAGCGCCACTCTGCGCCGCTTCTCGGCCAACCACCAGCAACTCTGCACCATCCCAATAGCGGGACTTGGATTCATTATGCCTATCAGACGCAAAAGCTGGACCTCATTCGTGGGGAGTGCTCTTCTGCTCGCCGCCGCTATATTTCTTCCCGGCTGCCGGGGACTCAACGGCGGGACTGGGGGGACTGTCGCTACCACGGCTGATCTCAAGTCCTCGGTCAACCACGTCGTCATCATGCTGCAGGAGAACCGGTCATTCGACCACTACTTCGGCAAGCTCAATGACTATCGATTGAGGAACGGTCTCGGCGCGGATGTTGACGGGCTTCCCGCCAATGCCAGCAATAGGAATTATTCGAACACTGCCACCATCAATGCCTATCACTTGACCACCACGTGCACGGAGAACCCCAGCCCGTCATGGGATGAGACGCACGCTGACATCAATCGCAGCTCGCCGGGCAATACTACCGTCACTCCGATGGACGGGTTTGCGTTCACTGCCGGGACATATTCGCGCGCGAACGGTGGGACTGACGTGGAAGGCGTGCGCGCCATGGGCTACTACACGGACAACGAACTCCCGTACTACTACTTCATGGCCAGCCAGTTCGCGACTTCAGACCGTTTCTTTTCCCCCGCGCCCACCCGCACCCAGCCCAACCGTCTTTATCTGCTGAGCGCGACCTCGGCCGGTCACGCCTATCCGCCTACCACCGAAGCCACGCAGACCAACATCTTCGCATTGCTTCAGAACGCCGGCGTCTCCTGGAAGGTGTACGTCACCGATCCCGGCGGGACTTACCTGAACAACTTCACGACCTTCGCCAATGCGCACCAGGCAAACATCGTGCCGGTCTCGCAGTACTTCACAGATGTGCAGGCCGGCACGTTGCCCTCGGTCGCGTTGATCGAAAGTGGATATGAATCCGGCCGTGACGAACACGCACCCGGCAGCGTCCAGGTCGGCGCAGCTTACGCCGCCAGCATCATTAATCCATTGATGGCCAGCCCGTCATGGAAGGACACGATCTTCTTCCTGTCATTCGACGAAGGCGGCGGATATTACGATCATGTGCCGCCCGTGCCTGCCGTCCAGCCCGACGGCATCGCTCCCACCGATCTGCAACCCGGCGACCCGGCTGGCGATTTCACCATCACCGGTTTCCGCATCCCGTTGATCGTGATCTCGCCTTTCACCCGCAAGGGATTCGTCTCACACACGAATGCCGACTACACGGCCATGTTGAAGTTGATTGAGCAGCGTTTCAATCTGCCCAATCTCACCAAGCGCGATGCGGCCCAGCCGGATATGCTGGAGTATTTTGATTTCAGCGGTGCGCCCTGGGCCACTCCGCCATCGCCGCCGGCGCAGCCGACGAACGCCCCCTGTTACCTCGACCATCTACCTTAACTATCTGCCCAGGCGCGTGGCTCGCGGCAATGCAGCGCTTGTATTGTCCGCCGGTTGCACCGTCGTGGTCGAACCGGCAAGCCTTGGCGCAAGCGTTGTCGTGCCAGAGGTAGTACGGCTGCCTCGCGGCGCGATCGATCCCGCGGCCACATTGAGAGTCACGGAAGAGCTGATGATGTGGCCGGTGTTGTCCCATGCCTTCACTTGCAACACATGCGTACCCGTCGTCACCGTGAGGTAAATGTCCAGGCTGCTGGCGTGATTGCCGTAAATCCCAACGTTGTCCAGGTATACCCACATCCCGGTGATCGGGCGGCCGGAGACCGCGGAAGCGACAACGTGCAGCGGAGTGGCCGCGTTCGGTTGCGTCGAAGGCAGCGTGATCGTCACGGCCGCGGGTGCAACGGTCACTGTGCTGCTAGTGGACGCCTTCGTGCCCAGGGTGTCTGTCACTGTCGCCGTTACGGTATATGTTCCCGCGTTTGCGTATTGATGGTTCGCGGTCACAGCGGGGACGACTGTGCCATCGCCGAAATCGATCTGCGTGGAAGCGATCGCGCCTCCGCTCTCAGACGAGCCCGCCGCAGATGCGCTCACCGTCGTCGGCGTATATCCGCTGTTCGGTGTAAGGCTCAGTGTCGCCACAGGTACGGAGCTCGTCTTCGTAAAGGTGACCGCATTGGACATTTGGTTCTTCAGTGACGCCTTGCCCACGGCCTTCACGTAGAGCGTGTAATTTCCCCCCGCGAGATTGAATTGCGAAAGGTCGAGTGAATAAGTTCCGGTGGGGACGTCACCCAAGGACATCAGGTTCTCGCCATCGGTCGAGATAAAAGCCGTGTAGTGGTCGATGGTGTTCTCCAGGCCCGCGCCGCTGAGCTGCCATTGCAAGGATGTGCCGGAGGTGGTCGCATTCACGGTCACGCAGTTATCGATGCCGCTCTCGATGGTCGTACCTTCTTCGTAGTCATTCCACGTGGGGATCTGCAGATAGGGAAGTTGGTTGGTCGCTGAATAGTACTTGCTCAACTCCGCCATGCTGGCAAGCCAGGTCTGTCCGCATTGTTGGTCGACTACGCGGTTCTGTGTCCACGACGCCAGAACATCATTGAATCCCTTCCATCCGTCGGCCATCGCCATCTTGCTTGGGTTCTGCTCCGCGATCTTGTTGAAGTAGTCCGTGTATGCCAACCCGCTTGCCGGTCCCCAGGAATATCCACCAAAGGCGTTCACGTTGGTGAATGCGGGAGGGTTGCGGAAGAAGAACACTGGATTGCCCTGGATGCTGGCCATCACTCGCGTCCAGTCGATGGGCCATGCTTCCAGGTCGAACTCGAGCACGATCGGCCGCCCATTGATCTTCGCGTAAGCCGGAGAGGAATAGTAGTTCTGCGCCATGTAGTTCAAGTGCGCGATCAGCGCGTCAGTGGGCGCCAGTCCATGGGAATACCACTGGATCGCGCCCTGGTCGATCATCAGGATGAACGAAAAATTCTGGTGTGCCTCGGCCTGCGCCTTGAGCTGCTGTGCGGTCACGTCTTCATAGGAGCCTTGTCCATACCATGCCTCGATCGCTCCATCGATCCCGCGACTCTGCATGTCTTCCACCTGCTTCTTCACCTGTGCCGGGTCTTGCGAGTTGTACCCCACGCTGATGTGGCCGGACTTGCCAAACCACCCCATCAACGCGGCATAGATCTTCGGCGTTGCGCCGGAATACAGCAGTGATTTGATCGGCAGCTTGCTCATGTTCCCGGAAACCGCATAGCCGCGCGTAGTGGCATTGATCGCATCCGGCGCGCTGGTATTGTTGCTGGTCTCTGCGGTGTGCGTCGTCGACGGCACGATCTGCAGGTTCGCGGCCGCTGCATTTGTGCAGAGCGCAATGACACTCGCGATCGCAAACGAAGAAAAACGCAAGGGGAGATGCGCAAGAAGATTCCGGACCACGTAGCCTCCCGACGGGCGAGGCTCATGGGGAACGAGGCCTGCCTGTCCTCTGGGTTACGTAGTTGTAACAGTGAGTAGTAAGGAAGCTAATACGCGGAATGCCCTATATGCTTGTATCGAAAGTGCTTGGCCCAGGCAGAGGGTGTTAAGGCTTATTGCGCAACTTTAGTTCCTAGCCAGGGAAAAAGTGGGTAGAACGGCTGTCCTGAGCGGAAAAAATGTAAAGTCTGGCTGCGTTCGGTCCGTCTGTCACCCTGAGCGGACGGCGGCCGGAGTCGAAGGGAAATGCTGTTGACTTTGACTCTTAGAGTGCCCGCAGGCATGACACTGCATTTCTAGAAACTAGAAACTAGAAACGAGAAACTAGAAACGAGAAACTATCGCTTCGCCACAACCACCGCCGCCTTCTCATCCGCAGCCGACAGCACAACCTTCCATCCCGCATCGACAGGTGGCAACTTCGGGCCCTTAAGATTCGCGATGACCATTACTTTCGGCGAGGCCACCGGGAGCTTCATTGTGATCACGCCATCATTCGCCTGCGCCGTACAACTTCGCTCCGAGGGGATCACCAGCTCTTTGCGCAAGCGGATAAGGGCCTTGTACCAATCCAGCGCCGGATTCTCACTGTGGCGCAGGTTCCAGTCCAGCTTTGATCGCGTGAACGTCTCCGCATCCTGCGGATCCGGTACCTCATTCCAGGCGAAATCCTTGAACTCCTCCCGGCGCCCTTTGCGCACCGCGCTCGCCAGCGTGGGATCGGTGAAGCTGGTGAAGAACAGGAACGGTGCGGTCTCGTCCCATTCTTGTCCCATGAAGATAAGCGGCGTGTGCGGCGCCAGGAGGAGCAGCGCCGCCGCGGCTTGTCGCTGCGCAAAAGAGCACAACACGCTCAACCGCTCGCCTTTCGCGCGATTGCCGACTTGGTCGTGGTTCTGTATGCAGATCACGTTCGCGGGTAGCGGCACGTCGCCGGCGGAAGTCCCGCGCGGACGCTTCCAGAAGGCGAACTCCTCGCCTTGGAAGACGTACCCCTCACTCAGCGCCTTCGCCAATTGCTCCAGCTTTCCAAAGTCCTGGTAATAACCGGAGCGCTCGCCGGTCACCAGCGTGTGGACACAATGATGAAAGTCGTCACTCCAAAAGGCGTCCGATCCATAGCCACCGCGCAAAGGCGGCCTGACTAGCCGCGAATCGTTCTCATCCGACTCCGCCATCACGCAGATCTCCCGCCCACTCTCCTTCGAAAACTCTGTGGCCTGCTCTTTGATCTCCGCCAAGATGTGCTTCGGCGAATCGTCCTGGATGGTCTGCACCGCGTCCAGCCGTAGTCCGTCGATGTGGTATTCGCGCAACCAATACAGCGTGTTCTCCACGACGAAGCGGCGCACGCCTTCTGAACCCGGCGCATCATAATTGACCGCCTCACCCCACGGCGTCTGGTGCAGATCAGTGAAATACGGCCCAAAATTCCGAAGATAATTTCCTTCGTTGCCCAGGTGGTTGTAAACCACATCCAGGACGACCGCCAATCCGATCTGGTGGGCGGCGTTCACCAACCGCTTCAACCCATCAGGTCCGCCATAGCTCGCCTGCACGGCGTAGAGAGAAACGCCGTCATATCCCCAATTCCGCTCGCCGGGGAAGGCTGCGACCGGCATGATCTCGATCGCGGTCACGCCTAATTCATTCTTCAAATATCCGAGCTTCGTGATGGCCGCATCGAATGTGCTTTCCGGCGTGAATGTGCCGACATGAAGCTCATAAATGATGTAGTCACGCAGCGGGAGGCCGCGCCAATGTTCGTCCGACCACGCGAATGCATCCGCATCCACGATCTCCGTCGACCCATGCACGCCATCGGGCAGCAACCGCGACACCGGATCTGGCAGTGGCGATCCCGCATCCACCATGTACGCGTACTTATCTCCTGCTGCGACTTTCGTCCGCAGGGAGAAATACCCGCCGTCCTCGCGCTGCATCGCGATGACCTCCGCCTGCTCGTTGTCCGCAGTCTTACGTTGCAGCTTCAACTCGACGCGTTGCGCCTTCGGCGCCCACACACGGAAATGGCATGTGCCGCTCGCGTCGAGGTTCCCGCCAAGCGCAAGTTTTCCGCTGGTGGTCGCATTATCGGATGTGATTGCCTGGGCCATCCCCAAATAAGATGCAGTTTTTGCCTGGGCCTCGCAGCTTTTCTGGAAACTAGAAACGAGAAACTAGAAACGAGAAACTCATTTTTGCATTAACCTCAAAGCATGTTAGTGCTGGCCTCATCCTCGCCGCGACGCAGCGAACTCTTGCACAACGCCCAGGTCCCGTTCGAGGTCCAGGCGGCCGACGTTCCCGAAGTCCCCAAGAAAGGCGAACGGCCGCTCGAATTCGCCATGCGGCTGGCGCGCGCCAAAGCTGATGCCGTCGCGCAATTGCGCCCTGGCGCCTTCGTCCTTGGCGCCGACACCATCGTCGTGGTCGACAACAAGATCCTCGGCAAGCCCGCGGATGCCGCCGACGCCGCGCGCATGTTGCGCCTGCTCTCCGATCGCGCCCACGACGTGACCACGGCCATCTGCCTGGTGATGCCACAATTGCGCGAACGCATCACCACACAAGAGACCACGCGCGTGCATTTCTCTTTGCTCACCGACGAAGACATCGCCGGTTACGTCGCCAGTGGCGAGCCCATGGACAAAGCCGGCGCGTATGCCATCCAGGGCATTGCAGGAAGATGGATCGAGAAGATCGAAGGCGATTACTTCAACGTGGTCGGATTGCCCGTCGCGAAGGTCTATCGCATCCTGCGCCAGAGCGGGGCGTTGAAGTAAAAGCAAAAGCCAAGCAAAGCCTTCAACACAAAGTACACCAAGTCCACGAAGAGCACTAAGAAACCAATGCTAAAGAGGACAAAAAGAAAAAACCAAAAAACTTTGTGCCCTTTGTGTCCTCTGTGTTTCAAGCTTTTGATCTTGCTGCAAAATACAAAAGCCCGCGCCATCGCGCAGGCTTATCGAACTCAATGATCGCTGAAACTACTTCTTGTCGGCGTTGGTGTCGGCGTCTTTCTCGCCTTCTTTCATCGCTCCCTTGAAATTCTTGATGCCTTCGCCTAGTCCCTTGCCCAGCTCAGACAACTTGCTCGGGCCAAAGATCAGCAGCGCGATGATCAACAGTACTATGAGCTCCGGAACGCCTAACTTCCCACCAAACATACTGCCTCCAAATGAATGCTTTACCTATTCTAACACTCGCCCAGCCTGGGAGTTGCCTTGCTTTTGTAGCCTCTTTCGTGTGGCTCACCACTAGATGCTCGCTGCTAGCCACTCGCGATCAGCCCCGCCAGTAGCGCCGTCCGGCGCGGGACCTCCGCCAGTATCACTGACTCGTGCACCGCATGCGCGCCTTCGCCTACGCCGCCCAGGCCGTCTAAGGTAGGAACACCCAGGGCGGCGGTAAAATTCCCGTCGGAGCCGCCTCCGGTCGATTTTTCTTCCAGCGCCCACTTCTTGTCCAACGCCGCCGCAATCCGCCGCGCCTCCTTATATAGGCGGACGACCTTGTCCGTCCGCTCCATCGGCGGACGATTCACTCCGCCGCTCACCTCCAGCCGGCATTTCTTGTTGAACGGCTTCAGGCCGCGAAACTTCTTGTCCAGCAGCTTCGCATCTTTGATCTTGGCGATGCGCACATCCACATCCACTTCCGCCTCGGCCGCGATCACGTTCGTCCGCGTGCCGCCGCGCACGATCCCCGGATTCACCGTCATGCCGCGTTTCAGGTCAGTGAATTTTGCGATGGCGCCGATCTGCCGCGCCAACTCGAGTATCGCGCTCTCACCCTTTTCGAAGTCCACGCCTGAGTGCGAAGCCTTGCCGGTCACGCGCACAGCGTAATCGCCCACGCCCTTGCGCGCCGTCTTCACGGCGCCGGTGATGCCTTGCGACGGCTCCATCACGAACACCGCCGAGCATTCTTTTGCCAGCTTCTCCGTCATCCGGCGTGACGATTCGCTGCCTACTTCCTCGTCCGTCACCAGCCATATGCGCACTGGACGCGGAAGCGCGCCGCCATTGGCCTCGCGCAGCGCGCGCACCGCGTGCATCATCATCACGATCCCGATCTTCATGTCATACACGCCCGGGCCCCACACGCGCCCGCGTTCCACTTTGAACGGCATCTCCGCCAGCGTGCCTGTTTCCCAAACCGTGTCGAAGTGGCCGAGCAACAGTACCGGTTTCCCATTCTTGCCCGCGAAGTCTACCTGCAGATGGTCGCCGTAGCTCACCGCCGGATGAATGGTCACACCGCCGCCAATACGTTCGAATTCTCGCAGCAAGTGCCCGCCGAGCAAGTCCACCGCCGCTTTGCTCGAACTGGGCGACTCCATCTCCACCAGCGTCTGCAACTGGCGCAGCATCTCGCCCTGCCGCTGTTCGATCAATGCCAGCGCGCCGCGCGCCAGTGCTCCCGGATCATTTTTCATCTTTGTCATCAATTACAAATCGTTGGGTGCCCCACGCTCGCGAAGCTAGCGTGGGGATTTCAGTTGAAATCAAGAATGACGGCTTATCCTTTATAATTTGCGTCCACTAATATAAGTCATCGCCATCGCAATCATGACTCAGCCCATTAAGACCGCCGAACCACCAGGGGATAAAACGTCGCCTACTAAACGCTTCGATCCCACCGCCGACGAGAACGCCACGCCGCCCATGCCCATGTCCGTTACGGACATCATGGCCATCCTGCCGCACCGTTATCCCTTGCTCATGATCGACCGCATCGTGGAGATGACGCGCCGCAAGCGCATCGTCGCGCTCAAGAACGTGACCGCGAACGAAGGATTCTTTGCCGGCCACTTTCCCGGCTATCCCGTGATGCCCGGCGTGCTCATCGTGGAAGCCATGGCCCAGGCCGGCGCCACGCTGCTGCTTAGCGAATTCGCTGACCGCGAAAAGAAACTGGTCTTCTTCACCGGCATCGAGCGCGCCAAGTTCCGCAAACCCGTTCTGCCCGGCGACCAGCTGCGCATCGAGGTTGACGTCCTCGTCTGGCGCACCACCGCAGGCAAGATGGAAGGCAAAGCCTTCGTCGACGGCAAGCTCGCCTGCGAAGCGGTGATCAGCTGCGCGGTGGTGAATAAGTAGCTTGAATTTGCGATTGCCATGATCACCCCGAATTTGTGATCGCCGCGATTTGTGATCGCCGTGATTAAAAACCAGCCGCACGAACGAAGTTAATCTTGGCAATCACAAATCATGGCAATCACCAATTCTAGAAACTAGAAACGAGAAACCAGCAACTTGCCTATACATCAAGCCGCCATCGTCGACTCCGCCGCCCGCGTCCACTCTTCCGCCATCGTCGGGCCATTCTGCGTCATCGGCCCTGAGGTCGAGATTGGCGAGGGCTGCGAGCTCATCTCCCACGTCGCCGTCCAGGGCCCGACGAAGATCGGCGCGCGCAACCGCATCTTCCCCTTCAGCGCCATCGGCTTTGAGCCGCAGGACGTCACCTTCAAGGGCCAGCACGTCTCGCTGGAGATCGGTGACAGCAACATCATCCGTGAGAGCGTGACCATCAGCCGCGGCACGGAGAAGGGCGGGGGAGTGACCCGCATCGGCAGCCACACATTCATCATGGCCTATGCGCACGTCGGGCATGACTGCCAGATCGCCGACCACGCCATGCTCATCAACAACGCCACGCTCGCCGGACACGTCATCATCGAGGAGCACGCCGTGGTGGGCGCCATGTCCGCGGTGCACCAATTCTGCCGCGTGGGCGCACATGCTTACATCGGCGGCGGCACCATCGTCACGCAGGACGTGCTGCCTTACGCCAAGACCTCCGCTCGTCGCGATGCCACCACCTTCGGCATCAACGCCATCGGACTGGAGCGCCGCGGATTCTCCAAGGAGCGCATCACCGCGCTGCAACGCGCCTATAAGATCATCAAGCGCAAGAACACCACCCAGGCGCTGGAAGAGCTGAAACAGGACGCCCACCCCACGGAGGACGTCGCATTGCTGATCAAGTTCCTGGAGCAGAGCGAGCGGGGAGTGATCCGGTGACGTGCTTTTGCTAGCCACTAACCCACTAACCACTAGCCACTGATCTCGCTCAGGGAGCCGTGCGTCTAAAATGAGGACGTGCGTCATGCCCTATAGCTTCGTAATTGACAAGCAGCATCGCCTGGTCATCACCACAGCGACGGGCGTTTTCACCACCGCGGAGGTGCTCGACCACGCGCAGCGGCTCAAGCGCGATCCCGATTTTTCCCCGGACCTCTTCCTTTTGTTTGACCTGACTGCGGTCACGGAACTGCGCATCAGCACTGACGACGTCCGCATCCTCTCTGCCATCTCCAACTTTTCCCCGACGTCCCGCCGTGCCATCGTTGCTCCCAGTCTGTTTTACTTCGGCATGGCAAGGATGTATGAACTCACCCGCAGCAGCTCGACTACCGCGCCGGAAGCCATCCAAGTCTTCTCAGACCGCTCCGAGGCCTTGCAATGGCTGGATTGCGGCCTTGAATAAAAGCCGGTTTCTAGTTTCTCGTTTCTTGCTTTCTCGCTCCAACCCTAGCCACTAACCACTAGCCACTAGCCACTAACCACTAACCACTAGCCACTAGCCACTGACTACCGCCTTCCAGCGTACTATTGCCTGAGGAACTTCCATGAAGAACGACCGCCTGCTGGTCATCTCGTCTCTGGTCTCCATCCTGCTGATCACGCTTCACCTTACCAGTGACGTGCTTCGCGCCAAGCCCGGCAATCCTGAAGGCGGCGGCTCGACCCTGGTTGCCGTGCCCCTGGTGGCTCTATGGCTCTACGCAACGCTCGTGTTCCCGCACAGGCGCTTCGGACAAGTCCTCATGCTGCTTCTCGCTCTCGCCGCCATCGTCATCCCGGTCATCCATGCGATGGGCCCAGCCGGCTTCTTCACCGGACAGATGGCCAGAGGCAACGGAGACTTCATCTTCGTCTGGGGACTTCACCTGCTCGGCGTGACCGGGATCTTCTCGCTCGCGCTGGCGATCCAGGCATTGTTGACGCCAGCGAAATGAAGAAAGACCCGCGCCGAACGGAACCATCCGGTGAAACGCTGTTAGCTATTAGCCTTTAGCTCTTAGCGTGAAGCCGCCAGCCATCAGCCCTCAGCCCTCAGCAAAACCTAACTCCTCAGTCGCCGTCATCCCGAACGCGCGTTTATTTTTTCGCGTTCTCTCCAGCGAAAACCGGGGTCCCCGACAGCTTTGCTGGCGGGGTGGCATAGCGCGGAGGGACCTGCTCTTGCTCGTGTGGCACAGTTCTTGAGCCTGCCCTGAGCGAAGTCGAAGGGCCCACGGCTGTGCGTTTTTTGCTCCGCTAGGAGC
>Ga0207074_1134_pt1 | contig 11859 bp, 10 predicted proteins | sample Alteio_BWMinHeat_66_FD_153567 | JGI IMG/M metagenome (GOLD analysis project Ga0207074, IMG submission 153567) | Enriched cells from forest soil in Barre Woods Harvard Forest LTER site, Petersham, Massachusetts, United States -... | ecosystem: Environmental > Terrestrial > Soil > Temperate forest >...
GAAGAACCAACTGCAAAGAATCCAAAAATAACTTCAGATGAAATGCCCAATAATTTTGAGGCTATTGATATTGCTCAGCATTTTAATTTTTTAGAAAGAAATCGTGAAGAGCTTGAATTTAATGATTCAATGTTAACCAAGTACAAAGAATTAATTAATCAGATGTCAGCAATGAGTCATCCAGAATTAAATTCGATATTATTTATAATTCATACACATTGTCAGGCATACTTTGAGTTGGGTGATTGTATTTTATTGAAAGACATAAATACATTATTATCTTTATTGATTAGATTATTTGATAATAAAGCAGAAAATACCTTTTACGCTATAGCTTCAGAAGAAGAACGCGAAGCTATCGGAAGACAAACACTAGCAATTAGTCAAGATGCGTACATATCTGAAATATATAATAAACATCTTAATCGTTTCTTAGAGATGCTGATACGAAATAATTTGTTACCTAGATTGGATCACGATATGGAAGACGGCATTCCATTTTTGGTAATACTTTTAAATCCTGCAATTAATCTTAATTTATTTAGTAAAATTCTCAATAAAGTCAAAACAGATAAAGATTCTTTTAGTAGTATTACGGCAATGCTAAATCAGGGTAAGGAAACAGTATTTAGCATTATTAAAGAACGAGGATCGCAAGATCATCTTAAAATTATAGAATTAACTTTTGGATCATTAAGAGAGCGTTGTGCTCGATGCATACTTGCAAATGAAATATCTACTGATGATTTATGTCAAGATCTTCAAGAATATTTAATGTCTATCCTAGTAAATGGCTATGTAATGGATTGAAAAAATACTTAAAAATTTGCGGTGATATACACTTGAAGAACTTAAGGAAATCTTAAGCGTAATTTCTAAAGTAGCAAAATTATTTCCACAAATATGTTATCAATTGCAATACAAGTTTCCTAATCTGCTTATAGTTATTTTTACGATACTTATTTCATTTATGATGACATAGTCTTGATAGCTCATATCAACATAAGATCAAACGGTTAAAGGTATACTTTGTCTCCATTTAAAAAGATTAAGTGGATCATATTTATTTTTAATTTGTACAAGTAATGGTACATTAGTTCCATAATAAGCATTGAGATAGGTATTACCCAATTCATAATCTACCAAATTTGCATATGAATAAGGTGATGTAAATGGTTCAAGGTCATTATAAATTGAGTTAATAGAATTTAATGCAGCAACAGTTTGGTCTTGGAAATTCCAATATAAAAATAAAAATAACCAAGCAAATGCTGAGCGTGGGAAATATGCGCTGTTTCCATTCAATAATGCTCCACCTCCAGAACCTAATTCAAGATAAAATAAATAGTGTGCTTGTTGTATTTGTAATTGATTTATATAATTTAAGATCACTGCTATGGCAGCATTAGAAAATGGAGTAAATAAGAATTTTGATCTTGCTTTTGAGAAAGGTTGAGTATATGAGCTGGCTGCCTGCGTAGCGCATTGCAAATAAGTACCAGTAGTTATGCTAACCATCGGTGAAAAACTAGAAAAGGCTGCTTGCCATTCAGTGAATGGTTCACCATTTGCTTTTAAAGCAGCAATAGAAAATCTTGGGTAACCATTTAGGACCCTAAATGTTAATTCAGAGGTAATTGAATTTGGTAATGTAGTTATCCATGTTTGCCATGTCTGAACAATTATGGGAATTAATGTTGTATCCCAAGGGAAAATTAGTTTTACAAAGGTAGCTTGAGGAATGTAATGCATATTAAAGGTCATTCCCAGGACTACACCATAGGAACCATTTCCAGCACCACATAACGCATAAAATAAATCAGAATATTGGTTTGTTGCAGTTGCTTCGATAATTTCAGAATTAGCGTTTATCATAGTAATACTTTTGATGCTATCAGAAGTCAATCCATATTGTCTTGCTAATAACCCTAAACCACCTCCTAATGCTAATCCTATTGCTCCTACCGATGAGCAACTGCCAGTTGGAATGGCAAAATTATAGTTTCCTAGCTTTTGAATAACTTCCCCTAATACTGCACCAGCACCTATAAATACTGTTTGATTTTCTATATCAAGATCGATTGCCCGAAAATTGGTTAAATCCAAAACATAGCCATTTGATAAAGATCCTGGTCCATAACAATGGCCCCCTGATCTTAAAGAAAATGGTAAGTTATATTTTTTAAAGATAGAAATAACATAAGCAACTTGTTCTATGCATTCGGGTTGGATTATAGCATGTGGAAAATAATTAAAGCGTTTATTATAGTTTAAACGAGCGGTATTATAGGCACAAAAATTGGTTGGATAAATAGCGTAACATAAATTTTGTAATTCTGTAGGAATTTGGTCTGTTAATAAACACATATTTTGATTGGTATATATTTGGCAAAGTGGATTACTTGTACAAACATTTCTAACGCAAGGTGACCCATATTTTTTTACTATGGCTTCGCTTAAGCAGGTTCTATCGACAGTATAATTAGTAAAAATATGGCCAAGCATGAGAGTTAAAAGTATGATCTTGATTTTCATAGAACATTCCAATACTATATGTTTCAGTTTAGATTAGATCCTGAATCTTAAAAAATAAAGAGAAAGCAATTTTTTACTTTGCATAGTCTTAGGCAAATAAATTAAAAATATGATTTAGACGGCCTTTTGGGCAAGGGATAGGTTTTGCGCTAATTTAGTTACTTTTATATTATTTGCGAGTGTCCATATCGCAAAATAGTGGAATCTATGAAATCTACTTTTCCATTAATATCTGATCAGAAAGAAATTGATCTACGTAATTTGCTTCTTGGTCCATATTGGTGCAATTTGCTTCTTCGCTTATGTTGGTATAATCTATTTCTTCATCGAATTTTCCTTTTTCAGATTCTTGGTCAGTAATATTGTAATCATAAGCATTAAATGGTATCTCTGTTATTTCTGGATTATTTTCTGCGAATGTTATTGATTTATGTTCATTATCAGTTGTATTCTCGACATCAATATCATAAACAGTAAATGTTAAAGTTGATGATTCCTGCACATTTTCGGAATCCCCATCTGCAGCCAATATTAAACTTATAGATTGAGTTGCATTTTGTATATTTGTATTGGGTTCAGACTCGAGTATATTTACTATATCTATAAAACCATTTTTTACAGCTAACGTTACAGGTGTATCGCCATTCTGCTCTGGTATAGTTTTATCAGCGCCAGATTCAAGCAAGATTCGTACTATTTCTTGATAATTATTTTTTACTGCCCAGATTAAAGCTGTTTGTCCCATATAATCTTGTATATTTGCATTAGCACCATGATTAAGTAATGTGCATACTATTTCCAAATGATTGTATGCTGAAGCTGTCATTAATGCGGTATAACCCGTGGAGATATGCTGTGCGTTTATATTAATATTAGACGTATTTAATAAATTTCTTACAAGATCGGCATTGCCATAAACTACTGTGTCTAATAAAAATTGATTTGTGTATTGATTTGTTAGTAAATTAATTATTGCTTGACATTTATTTTGCTGCGCAAAATATAAAGCGGTTTTTCCCTGATTGTTTTGGGTATCTAGATTAGCACCAGCCTTAAGCAATACCTCTACTATCATTTGTGCTTTAGGATGGTTCTTTCGTGTAGTCAAGATTATAGCGGTATTTCCATTGTTATCTTGCATATTTGGGTTAGCGCCACATTTAAGTAATGCTTTAATTGCTACCACTATATATTGAGTATTTCTTTGTACTGCTAGCATTAAAGCAGTCTGTCCATTTTTTGCTTGTATATTGGGTAAAGCGCCTTTGCTACATAATAGTTCTACCATTGCTGCCCTATGTGTTTTCATTAGGGCTGTTTCGCCATTTAGATCTTGTGTATTTATAAAGGCGCCGCGCTCAAGTAATATAGGTATTAGTGTTGGTTTGCGTTTTTGCACGGCCTGCATTAAAGGGGTATAACCTTTAGGCTTTAGTATATTTGGATCAGCGCCAGCATTTAATAATCTTTCTGCTTCATCTGCTTTTTTAATAGTAAATAGCTTTAAGCTTAATTTGTTTTTATCTTGCATATCAATTGCTTCTTCATAAGTTTCTTCTTCTTCTTCCTCCTCTTCTTCGGCTTCTTGGTCAGTTTCCTGACGATCATTTTGCTGAGCAAAGGATAAAGCGGTCTTTCCCTGATTATTTTGTATATGTGGATCGGCGCCAGCCTGAAGCAATATCTCTGTTATTGTTTTTGCTTCAGGATGATTCTTTTGTATGGTCAAGATTAAAGCGGTATTCCCATTGTTATCTTGAATATTTGGGTTAGCGTTACATTTAAGTAATGCTTTAACTGCATTCAGTGTGTATTTATTATGTTTTTGCACTACTAGCATTAAAGCAGTCTGTCCATTTTTAGCTTGTATATTGGGCGAGGCATCCTTGTCACATAAAAGCTTTACTATTCTCGGACGAGATACTTTCATTAGGGCTGTTTCTCCCAGTAGATTTTGTGTGTCTGCAAGGGCACCATGGTCAAGTAATATAGTCATTAGCCTTCCGTTATTATTGTGTGCTGCCTGCATTAAAGGGGTATACCCGCTAGAATTTTGTATGTTTGGATCAGCACCAGCATTTAATAATTTTTCTGCTGCATCTGTGTTTTTAATAGTGAGTAACTTTAAGCTTAATTTGTTTTTATCTTCCATTCCCATAATAGGAAGTGTTCTTGCAATGCAGGCCAATATAAAAAGATATAATAAATTTGTAATCTGCATCTTAACCTCTTTTAATTTAATAATCCCATTTGTGTATTTTAGATACATAAATCATATAATATTTAACAAAATTGTCAAAAATGGGTTTGTATGCCTATTCATTTTTTCTTGGACAAGATTTCTCCTTCATCCCTACTTTGCTTTCTACTTCACTAAAGTTTCGAAGAATGAAAAAGTTTCGAAACTGGAAAGCTTCCTCTTTCGCACAAGGCTTCAGAGGACAAGTCGTAGGGTTTAGTTCTTCGAAGTTTTAACGCAGTAGCATAAAATTTCGGTGGCGCAGGGGACAAAAGCTTTATAATAATTTTACGTTAAACCTGCATTGATTAATTTTTAATGGGGTAATCCTAATATTCTCAATTAGAATTGTTTATATCATTACTTAATTATGTTATTATAAATGCTGAAATATTACATTATATTAAAATTATTAAATTAAATACGGTAATTGAAGATTTTCTAAGTAATTTGACTGGTCTATTTTGCAATACCAAAATAAAGATGATGCAGAAAGTTTAATTAAATGAGTAAAATTTTGGCTTTAGACCTAGGGGATCAATGGATAGGAATAGCAATTTCAGATGCAAGCAGATTTTTTGCAAGACCCCTAGAAACAGTAAATATTTTAGAGCTTGAATTACATTTATCCAAGCTTTTAGAAAAGGAAAAAATACAAGAAGTTGTTATTGGTAATCCTTTAACTATGAAGGGTTTAACAAGTAATCAAACTTACAAAGCTCAAAATTATAAAAAAGAACTAGAGTCAAAGTTTAATACTGTCAAATTCATTTTATGGGATGAGCGACTAAGTAGTAAGCGTGCCGAAGCTGTAAGAAGACCAAAAAATAAAGATGAAAAGATTAAATCTCATTCTATTGCAGCGGCTTTTATTTTAGATTCATATTTATCTTATCTTAAATTTCAATCATCAGAACTTGAATAATTGTTGTTCATGCAATAATATGCTCTTTTTGTTGACAATTAAAGGGTAATTGCTTTAAGGTTACAAATAGTAAGGGATCTTTTAAAAAAAAAGGAGTCTAGTAATGAAGTGTACAAAATGCTCCGGTCTAATGGTATCTCAATCTTTTTTCGACCAATTTTTAAATTTTGATGGGTATAAATGTTTAAATTGTGGTAAAATTATAACCATTAAGGAAAAAACAATAGAATTTGATAACTTTAGCATTTTTTATCAGCAACAGAAGTGCAATAATCGTCGATAATTTTTGTAAATGGAAAAATTTCTTGTATTTCATACACGGTATAAAGATGTTCAAATTGGTTATTTTGAATTGAATAATTTAATTGAGCTCTATGTATTAGATACTATTAAAGTTAGTAAATGTTTGTTGGTTACTATTGAAACAATATTTAAAAAATTTGATATATCATTAAAAAATATATCTTTTCTAGCAGCTCATTTAGGTCCGGCACCTTATACAACTTTACGTGTAGTTTTAGCTACTCTTAATGGTATAAATTTTAGTTTAGGAACTCCGTTGATTGGGGTTAATGGATTGATTGCTTTTCTAAAACATTTAGATAATGCCGAAACAAATATTATTTTATTGAATGCTTTTGGAAATGATCTTTATTATGGCATATCAAGCCCTAATTGTCCCACATATAGTTTTGGTTGTAAAAATGTTAATACATTATTAAAAGAAATTGACGAACAGATTACTGGTAACATTAATTTTTGGGGTAATGGGTCAATTATGTACAAGAATGATATTGATCAAATTTTTGGCTGTCGTGCATTAATGCATTTTGATGCAGAAATCGTTCCTATTGAATTTTTAGGCAAAGAAGCTCTTAGTAAATGGTACAACAAACAAAGTTCACAAGAGCTTTTGCCGATTTATTTAAAGTAATGTAAATTCGATAATCAAAAATAACCCAAAGCCGCTCGTGGTGAGCCTGTCGAACCATACGAGAGGAAAAAAACAAATTTCTATGTAATTGAGCTCGTATCCTTCAACAAGTTCAGGACGAGCGCATAGAAGATCTAAGGAAATTTATTGTTGATATAATTATTAAGTTTTTTACAAAGATTTTGCCGAACTCATGTTAAATTAAGCTCATAACAAGCTTCTAAATATACCAGTTGCTACAGCGACGGCTTGTTTAGCTCTCAAAACTGTTTCTGTTAATTTAATAAATTCAAAATTGTAATCCTTAAGAAGTTGCTTTTCCGCTCTTGTTAAATCACCTTCTGGACCGATAGCACATATAAAGGAAATTGATTCCTTTTGGTTTAAGTTTTTAATAACATTAGAAATATGTGATCCTACCGGGTCGAAAAAAAATTTTGACTTTACAGTTTTTAATTTCATCATCTCTAGAGCTTTTTCTAATGGTTGAACATTAAGAATATGTGGCAAAATAAACTGTTTAGATTGTTCTGCTGCTGTTATCATTATATTTTTTAATCTATAGGATTCAAGATAAGATGCAATTTGTTGCGATTTGCTCGTTATAATGGGTTGAATTTCTTGAGCTCCCATTTCAGTTAAAGTGTACAAACAATCTTCAAAAGCTTCCTTTTTTAATAAAGGTAACAACCAAAACATTGTTGGCAATAGTTTTTTATTGCGGCAAATTTGTTTCACTTTTATTGAAAATCGATCCTTGTTGATGGAAGAAATTAGGCATCGTACATTAAATGTTTCATTAAAGAATATTATGCTATCTTCAATTCGTATTCTTAATACTTTAATAATGCGATTATAAAGTTCTTTATTAGATATTTCTAAAGTATCTAATGTTTGTAAAATAGCTATATTGTTTGTGATTTCCGTATAAATCGCAAATTCATGATTTTCTCTATTAGTTTCTTTCATGTTTAGCTGAGCTTATACAAATTGATTCTTTGATATTATAGTATGTTTGAGCGAACCATGTTTTGATGCTGAAATATGTATAAGCTAGCTTAATGCCATATTCACGAATAAGTACTTTCCAAAGAGCAGGATTTTCGAATGAAGGTTCCGGAAGTATAGAATTTATTAATAAATCTTCAATTTCACTATCGGCTTTTATAGCCTTTTCTTCATTTTCGTGCTGTTCTATATTATCTCCCTGATTATTAGAATTGCAGGAAACATTTAGTGGTTGAAGGTTATATGCCAGTGCTAGGGTTATAATAATGGCTATATTATTAAGATTTTTTTTCATGTTTTTATATTCCTAATTAATGTAAAAATAAAAGAATGTATGACCATTCTATTTATTAATTTAATGTCTATTTTTTAATAAAGTATCAAACGTTGTCAAAGTGCTACAAGTTAATTTTTTAAATTTATTAAAATGCAAACTTTAGCAATAGCTTTATTGTATATAGAATTTTTACAAAAATAAATAATCTTTAATACTCTAAATCTTTTTTGTATTCTATAAACTCTTTGTTAGACCATAATTCTTTAAAGCCTGCTTTTTCATAAACAGCACGAGCTGATGAATTGGACATTCTTGTTAATATTTGGATGCTTATACATCCCATGCGCTTAAGATCATCGAGTGCATATTGTACTAATTTTTTAGCATAGCCTTTGCCTCTATATTGGTCATCGACAGCTAGAAACTGGATATATCCTTGATATAATTGTTTTTTGTAATAAGCAATAAATCCAATTGGTTGATTAGTTTCCAAATAAACTTTAATGATTAAATTTGCTTTATGTGAACCATCTGTATGAGTTAATGAAGATGTGTCGAGTATATTTTCAGGTGATAATTGATCATTAGCAGTAAGCCAGTACCAATTTTTTTTAAAAAGATCAAGTATGAATTGCCTATCTCTTGTTGGCTTATAATTTTGAATATTATTTTCGTAATAAATTTTTTTATATAATATCGTTGTGCCTATTATAGCTGATAATGTAAATAATATTGTAATGATATATTTAAAATAATTTGCTTTTGTTTGGGTCATGAGAAACTATTCCTTAAATTGCTTGTTGAATTGGTTACTATAGTAATAATTTTATTGTTTTTTTCATATTTATCAATTATTTAAAATTCTGTTTGTTAATTATTCTACGTCGCCAGAATACCAGGTATTTTAATACTTGGATGAATGGCATGTAGAGCCCTTCGAAGCTAGTTGCGAAAGCAACGCGTAGTAGGGTTGGCTACGAAGAATTGTGCGCGATATTATGGCTTTTAAGCCATAGTGCGCTTTATTGGATATGGTCATCATTCTATTGTGCCGATGTGGCTTTTCGTGTAAAGCTTAAAATTGTTATTGTATAGTCAATTGATGTCTATTAAAAAATTTTTGCTTTATAGATATATTGCTATATTAAATTTGACATATTTAGGCAGTTGGGCATAATAAATAGCAGAATTAGATAAATATTTACTCTCATAATTTCTTATATTAATTAAGTTTTAAATAGAGAAATATTGAGAAATGAAATATCAATATTAGGGTTACAATGTTTAAAAAAATTTTTAATTTTGTTTTTTTAGTGTCAGCGCTTTTGTCTTTTAATTATTTTGTAGAAGCTATGGAGCAACCTACTAAGAGAAGAAAGCTTGAACAAATTAATGAAAATGAGGAAAGTAAATCTGCAGAAGCAAATGGATTTAATTCTTTTAATTCCACAGATTATCTAGAAAAAATAAGATATGAGCTAGGGGAAAATGCCAGGATCTCTATGATTTTAGATAAGATAGATTCGGATGTACCAGAACACTTAAAAAAGGATTGTAAATCCTTAATCATAAATGAAAATTGTACAGTTTTGGAGCAACTTTTTAAAACAGAATGGCTTGAAAGGCTTAAATTAACAGAAGAAAATTTAGGCAATTATAGGAAATTGCTCCATGAAATGTTAGCTAAACAACATCCAGATTTCAACCTAATATTATCTATATTTGATAATTATTTTCAATTTTTGCTTAAGGGTTATGATGATGATGAAGATATTATTTTCTTAGAAGATATCAACATATTGTTGATGATACTAATTAGGGGTATTGTTGAAGGAAGAAGTGTTAGTTTTGATGCAATCGCTTCACAAGAAGAAAGAAAGGGCATTGAGAGAATAATATATGAAGCTATAATAGCTGGGTCATTGTGTAGCAGAGACCCTGTAATAAATAATGATTTATCTATACTTTTGCTAAAAAATAATTTGTTACCAGCATTAGATTACCATTTCTTTGAAACTTATGGTGAGAATACTAATTTTTTTATGATGATTGCACAAGGTTGTTATAATGCTGAGTTATTTAGTTCTATTATCGATAGAGAAAAATCTAAGGTTTATGATCGAGGATATTGGAATAGACTCTTTAGCACGTGTAATCATACAGGCGATACGGTATTACATTTTGCTACATATAGTAACTGTAAAAATAAATTTAAAGTTATTTTAAAGCTAATGGAAGAAAAAAAATTAGCTTTAGAGGATTTTATAAATATAAAAAGTAAATACAAGAAATCACCACTTGGCCTTGCATTAACAAATCATCACTTTGAAGCATTCCAATTATGCTATGATAAAGAAGAAGAAGTTAATTCATTGAGATTTTTAGCAGCATCAACAATTGTTCAACATAAACGAGATTTAATAAGCAATTTACCGCAAGAGCTGCAAGAATATTGTATTGTACTTGCCAAAATAAATGATCATTATGATTTTTTGAAGCAGTTTAAAGACAGTAAATATTATTTTCTTCAAATTACGTCAGAAAATTTAGAGTATTATAAAAAATTGCTTTATAGCCTATTGAACAAACAAAAATATACAATCGTAAATTTAATATTGAATGCATTTAATGAGCTTTTTGAAGATTCAATTAATTTTTGTCATAGGGATTTTTATACACGTTTTGGGGATATTATAAAATTTGTTCTTTTGATTAAAAATCGTGTAGAAAAAGTTTATGCTAGTGATATAGACTCGTCAGATTTGTCGGCATTATATTTTTATGCAGTTAAAAGCGCTAATGTCGATTTATGGGGCCTTTTAGCAATGTTTGATTTATTACCACCTTTGGGTTACTCTTACCAAGATACAGATGTATTTGAGCATGTTGTTTATTCCTTTGGGCATAATATTCAGCTTTTCAATTTTATTATTAATAAAGAAAAAGATAAAGCAATCTATAATTGGAAAAATCTTTTTAATATGCATAGGAACGGTTATACATTATTGCATTTAGCCGCTGTATGGGCATCTAAGGATGTATTTGAATCTATTCTAAATCTAATGAAATATGTACATTTAAATTTATATGATTTTATTAATTTAAAAGATAAATATGGTAGAACTCCGCTCATGATAGCAGCTTCTCAAGGTAATTCTGGAATAATTGAGTTATTGATTAATTATGGAGCTTTAGTAAATCTTAGGTCAAATGAAGGGTTAACGGCTTTAGATTATATAGAAAAATGTATTGAATATGTAAATAGTGAACAAAAATTACGACTTGCGCGTGGTTTAGCATTATTGACTGAAGCAAGAAATAATTGAGCCGTATTTGCGTTATTTATTCCTTCAGAATTAATTTAAAATGCCTCTAATATTAGAGGCATTTTAAATTTTTGTAATACCATTCTTTTTAATTTGATTAACTTTTTTCTGCGGTAGGAGCTTCTGCTGTATGAGTTTCTTCTTTTTTCCCAGAAATCATATTCTTTATTTTTTGTAGAACTTTTTTTGTTGTTTCTTTTGCTGAAGTCCAAGCATCTTGTACTACTTCTTTAGCCTTTTTCCAGCTAGTTTGTAAGCCATGCTTTGTTTCAGAAGCAGCTTTTTCTGCTCCAGTTTTTACTTCGTGTGTAACTGATTCGGTATGGGTTTTAGCATGCTCACCAAACTCTTTGGTTTTAGTTTTCAGTTTCTCTGTCGTTTCTTTGATTTTTTCAGAAGCTTCTTCTGCCATTTTTTCAGCTTTTTCTAATGCTTTTTTTGCACCTTTTTTAGTTGTATCCCATAAAGTTTCTTCAGTTGCTTTTGGTTCAGTTTTTTTAGCAGATTCTTCTATATGTGCACCAAATGCTAAGGTACTAAAAAATATTAGATTTAATCCTAAAACGATATTTATTTTCATAACAACTCCTTTTTTGTTGTTTAGTATGCTTTCAT
>Ga0207074_1123_pt2 | contig 11820 bp, 9 predicted proteins | sample Alteio_BWMinHeat_66_FD_153567 | JGI IMG/M metagenome (GOLD analysis project Ga0207074, IMG submission 153567) | Enriched cells from forest soil in Barre Woods Harvard Forest LTER site, Petersham, Massachusetts, United States -... | ecosystem: Environmental > Terrestrial > Soil > Temperate forest >...
TATCCGATGCCGCCTCATTCGAAAAACCCAAGCCGAATCCAAGGCTGCGACGGCGGTCCGGCATTGCCATGGGCTTGTTGCTCAAACAAGACCACGTCCGCCGGGACTGCCTCACGCCACGGCGCGTCAAGGCCCAGCCACGGAGACGGCGCGGTAGTAGCGGTGAGGCTGGGCGCCGGCGGGGTCGGTCAGGATCAAAACGCCGCCAGTGCCGGGGACGGGGGGCAGGATGGAGATCCAGTTGGGATCGGTCAGCGAATCTTTGTACTGGAGGGTGTAATTCATCCCGGGCACGCTCTTGATGGCCAGGGTGACTTTCTGCGAACCCACGGTCAGGTTCGCGAGGGAATTGGTGGGAATGTCCGGAATCTTCGGCAGCGAGAGGACGGTGAGCGTGGCGACGACACTGGTCACGGAGCCGACGAAATTGCTCACAAGGAGCGAGTAGCCGCCGTTTTGCGACAAGGCAAGGTTCGTGAGCGTCAGCAAGTTTGAGGTGGCCCCGATGATGTTCGTGCCGCTGATATTCGTGCCGTTGAACAGCCATTGATAACCCAGGGGCCCCGTGCCGCCCGCCGTGGCGAAGAAGGCGGCGTTCGAGGTCACAGTGCTCACGAGATTGGTCGGTTGCGTGATGATGAAGGGCTTCTGATTGACCGTGCTGATGTTGGTGGCCTGATTGTTGGCCGAATTGTAGTCGAGTGTGGTGCTGGTGACGCTGACGATGTTGGTGAGCGAGCCGGCAAAATTCGGATCCAAGTTCACGGTCACAGTGACGTTGGTGCCTGAGCCCGAGGTCAAACCGCCCAGATTGCAGGACACGCTGTTGGCGATGGGGTCAAACACGGAACCCGCCGAGCCGGAAACGAAGGTCAGGCCGGCCGGCAGAACGTCGGTGAATGTCACCCCGGTCGCCGGGTCCGGACCGAGGTTCATGATCGAGGCAGTGTAAACCAGGTTCGAGCCGGCGGTGGCTATTGCGGGCGAATGGGTCAGTTGGATGCCCACATCCGCGGAACTGCCGCAGCACGCGAACGCGCCGTCCGCGATCGAAATGGAATCAATATTCCAGCCGGAGACGAGGATGCTGTTTCCGTCGTCCGTGGCCAGGCGCCAGCGGAACGTGACATACTGGCCCGCCGCCGCCGCCGGCAGGTTGACGGTGGTGGTGATGTAGCCCCCGGAATTGCCGCTCCACGCCTTCCGCCCGACCAGCGGATTGTTGTAGTCGGCGCTGATGAAGGTGTTGTAACCGCCGGAGACAAAGCTGCCGCCCTGGGCGGTGATGTCCAGGAAGGCGCCGCCGCCGATGGACATTTCCAGCACGCCGCCATCAAAGGCTGCAATTGGTTTGCTGGGGCTGTTTTCCAAGTTGTAACTGTTCCGGAAGCTCAATTGCGCCGTTGGGGAGGCGATGGGAACGGTCGGCGAGATGAGGTCGCTGACGCCTCTGACGCCAATGTCCGGCACGAAAGCCGAGTTGTTGGGGGTGTCAGAATTGGTGCTGACCGTCACCCAATTGATCAATCCGGCGCCGCTGTTCTGAGTATCCCAGTTGAGGGGCAGGGCCGGGCTGGAAACAGCGTCAAAATTCTGGATATAGGGGGTGCTGGGCACGAACGTTCCGAGGGTGAGCGGAAAACTGACCGTGCCGATGCTGGCGCCGCCGTCCTGAAGCTGCAATGTGGCCATGACGGTGCCGCCGCACGGGCCATTGACCGCGAACGTGAACGGCTGGCTGACCGCCGCGCCGCCAGCCGGCAAGGCCCCGTAGGTCTGGCTTTGGGCGCCATTGGGGAAAATGGTGGAATTCGTGAGCAGGGTGGCCACGACATTGTTGCCGTCCACCGAGCCGATGTTTTGCAGGCTGAGATTCACCGTGACCGTCTCGCCGGGGTCAATCGCGCCGTTGGCGGGCGAGCAGCTTTCGGAAACGAGCGCGGTGCCGGCGTTCGCGATGATGGGCGCGGGAGTGTTGTCGGCATTGTAAATCACCAGGGCAAAATCCTGTTCGAGGGCGTTCGCGCTGTTGGGCACGCCGACGGAATTGATACTGGTGCCGTTGATGGTGACGACGAAGCCGCCGCTGGTGCCGGCGGGCAAGAAAACGCTTTCGACATTGTTGCGAGCGTCCGCCTGACCGCCGGGAGCCGAGTATTGGCCGTTGAAAACATTGCCTTTGTAAACATTGCCGCCCACCGTGACGCTCAGGTCGAGGTTGTTGTTGTAAGCGTTGCCCACGGTGCTGCCGGGGGCGTCCGTCCAGGCCACGGTCACGCGAAACGGTTTGGAGGAATCGGAAATCGTGCCGGTGAAGGTTCGGGACTGGCCGCTGGCGGTGAAGAGATCGGCGGCCTGTTGGTCGCGTAAAATGCGGGGCGTTCCATCGAAGGCGGTGCCGAGGTTCATCTCGCCCATGCCCTGGATCTGCGAGGGGAGGGTGTCATTGGCGGTGGCGCCCGTCAGATAGCGCGCGGAGTTCAAGAGGAAAGCCTTGGTCATGGCGGCGCTGGGCGGGGTTTGGGCATGGTTGATGAAGTATTGCCGCACCAGCGCGCAGCCGCCGGCCACGCAGGGCGCGGCATGACTGGTGCCGGAGGAGGCGGTGTAGTATTGCTGGCCAGCAGGGAAAAAGCGGTCGCCGCCGGGACCACCGGACACCTCGGGAAGGGAATTGAACAGGCAGGGCTCGGCCGTGCCGGTGCCGGCGGGATTCGGGAGCGCCTGGGACCACTGGGCCACTCCGCCGCTCACGTGGGTTCCGGGCGCCATGATGTCCGGCTTGGTGCGGCCATCCGCGCAAGGCCCGCGGCTGGAAAAGAAAATGACTTCGTTGGCGCTCGAGGAGCCGTCATCGCCAACCCCGCTGGCGTCCTCCCCGCCGAAGGGCTGCACGTTGTCGGCGGCGCCGACGGAGATCACATTCTTCGCGGTCGCAGGCGCGTCAACCGTCTCGAAACCGCCCTCGCCATCGTTGCCGGCCGCGAACACAATCACCATTTCCTGGTTCCCGGCCACAGGATAGGAGGAGCCGGCCGACTCGGCGTCCCGGACCAGGGCGTCGTAGGTCTGGGATTCCACGCCATACGCGCCCGCGGAATGAGAAGAACCCCAACTGTTGTTGCTGATGCGCGCTCCGCCATGATAGGCATCGGCTTGGAGTTTTTTATAATTGGGATAGTTGAAAGTCATGGGAATGTTGTCCGGATTGAAGATGACGGAGGAGCCCAGGTTGACAAAGGGACACACCCCCAGGCCGTAATGATAACCATTCGTGTCGGCGAAAGGAAAACCGGAGCGATTGTCATAACCGCCCACGATGTGTGCGTTGAGGGTGCCGTGTCCGTCACAGCCGGCCAGGGTCGTGAAAGCATCATTGGTGGTGGATTCCAAACGGGCATAAACGACGCGGCTGGCGGCCGCCAGATTGCCGTTCACATGGAGGCCGAAGTGCGCGGGCGAGGTCGTGCCCTCATCCACGCCGCTGTCCGAGATGTCCACCGCGAAACCGGAGGCCGTGAACTGCGCCTGGGTGAAACCTTTGCTCGCCAGCCAGGCAAGATACCCCGGGCCGGTGGGAACATTGTTCGTGAGATTGCCGGCCACGATCTGGTCCTGCCGTTCGCAGAATGGCTTGGGCGCGAAATAAGGCTGGATTGACACAACCTCCGGCCGCGCCGCGATCCGGTCGAGCGTCGCCGGGTCAAGTCGCGCGATGACGTTGAGATAATGCATCACCGCGTGCTGGGGCGGCAGCTTCTCCAGTTTCAATTGTTCGATCAGATTCAAAGTGTTCGTGTTGGCTTCCTCATCCGCCACAAGTTGGATCGCAAACATATCGGTGCCGACGTTGCGAAGTTTGCCCTTTTCATCCGTCGTCCGCGCCTTGGGATGGATCTTGTAGGAATCACTGTATGCGCCCTCCCACTGGATCTGGGGAGAAGTCGCGGCCAGGGCCTGGACTTTGGCGAGGCCGCTGGCATCGCCATAAACCAGATAAGCGTTCTCTGGAACATAGCTGATGATCTGGACACCGGTGGCGAGCAAATCCTCGCGCCACTGCGGCAGGATTGGGCCGGCGAAATGGATCAGGTGCATCCTTTTTCCCGAAAAACCGGCAACGGCTTTCCTCAACGACTTGATTTCAGGCTTCGTCGTGTCCAGCTGCCTGGCATTGAGCTGCACAAAGTTGTATTCATCGTGGATTTCCGCCTGGCTGTTTGTTTTCCAGCCACCGGCGCCTTCGGGCGCGTCATACAATTGATAACCGCCATAGTCGGCGATAAGCCGGCCGCCTTGAGTCGCAATCCCTTGCGCCAGAGCGGGATCACTGACCTTGACTTTATGTCGTCGGGGCGGCGTCTGGCTGCCTGCTTGAGCAACAGCAGGTTGTGCCGGCGCTCCCTGGCCGGCAATGGCCAGCGTGGAGATTGCCAGCAAACCCAGACAAATGGCCGAAAGGACGCTCCGTTGGTCAGCACACTTCACCGTCAAAAGACTTTTCATGGCAAGGGTGTCAGCTATTAATGTGCCAGCAATGGGTTTGCGACGGGGAGAGGCTGTTGAATGCGCTTTCTTGTGAAGGAGCCGCGCATCCATTTCCAGGCAATGACCGGCCACATTTTTGGTGAATGGTTGAAGTCAGGACGATGTAACGCCCCTTGTCACGATTTGAGGCATCGGGCGTTGCGCCATCGCCCTGTAGGACAAATGGTTAATAAGTTTCTCGACACGGCGCCGGGTGCTGCATACTGTGACGGCATCGTTTTCGATGCGAACCCTGAATTGCAGAATCAGCGGTATCGGGAAAGGCCGCCAGCGTCCGGCTTGCGAATTTGCCGGGCAGCCTGGCAAAGGGCTTAAGAACTGCTTCACCTGCTGAACTTCCGACGGGCTTTGAATGTCTGAAATGAAGAAATGAAGAGAATTCTCGTTATTGACGATGAAGAATGGCTGAGAGAAATGATCCAGCTCGCCTTGCGCCAGAAAGGCTATGAGGTCGTCGAGGCGGAGAACGGGGCGGTGGGCATCGAAAAGGCCCGCAAAATCCTGCCCGACCTGATCCTTTGCGATGTGAACATGGACAAGGTGGATGGTTATCTAACGCTTTCCTCGTTGCGGAACGAGCCCTCCACGGCGGCGATCCCCTTCATTTTGATGACCGGTCTGGCCGACAACGCCGGGATGCGTCACGGCATGGAACTGGGCGCGGATGATTACCTCCCCAAACCCTTCACGATTGATGCGTTATACGCCGCCGTCGAAGCGCGGCTGAAAAAGTCGCAGGCGCTGCGGGATGACGCGGAAAAGAAGCTGGCCGATTTGCGCGACAACATCAGCATGATGCTGCCGCATGAATTGCGCACGCCGCTGAACGGCATCCTGGCCTACGGCGAGATTCTAACCACGGATTCCGCCACGCTGCAGCCGGCGGAAATCGCCGAGATGGGTCAGATCATCCATGAATCCGGCAAGCGGTTGGAGCGGTTGATTGAGAACTTCCTGATTTATTCGCAAATCGAGCTAATCGGCACCGACCCGCAACGCGCCGGCGCCTTGCGGAAAAAGCAAACCCCGCAGCCGCGGAAAATTATCGAGGCCCGTGCTGTATTGCAGGCTCAGATGACCAGTCGGGCTGGGGACCTGAAACTGGACCTGAGCGACAAGCCGGTGGCCATTTCCGAGGAATACCTGACCAAAATTGCGGATGAGCTGATCCACAACGCCTTCAAATTCTCCAAGTCCGGCACTTCAATTCAAATCGCGCTTTTTCCCACCGATCGCAGCCTGACCCTGTCCATCAGCGATCATGGTCGCGGTTTGGGAACGGAGCACATCCGCAAAGTGGGCGCCTACATGCAGTTCGAGCGCAAACTGCACGAGCAACAGGGGTTGGGCCTCGGTCTGGCCATTGCCAAGCGGCTGACCGAACTGCACGGGGGCAGCCTGACCATCCGCAGCGAGCCCGGCGTGGGGACGTCGGTGATTGTGGAACTCCCGCTCGCCCAAGTCGCAGCCGGTTAGAGCCAATTTTAAAAAAGCTTAGAAGGGCAGAAACCTGGACAGCGGCTGGTGGGGAGGAAACTCTATGGCTGGCAGGCGGGAAAGCGGCTCGGTCACAAGAAAGACCAGCGCAATGGCGGCCAGCGGCAGGAAATCCACCCTGCCGAGGCGCAGCGGCGCCCAGCGCAGGGGGGAAAGCAGGTTGCGGGCGGTCACATCCACAAAACTCCAAACCGGATGCCTGCCCAGGTAAACATAACTGTGGAGCAGGTGCATAACCAGAATCGCCACGATCAAATACTTCCAGGCGAGATAAGTCCCGAGTCCAAGAATGACGGCCTGCTCGAACAACTGGCCGCTGGATTTCGTTTCCGGAACAATGGCAAGCCGCGCCAGCAGCGGGTGCAGCGCCAGCCAGAGCAAACCGCCCATGAGGAACGGCAGCATCAGTTTGAGCGCCGCCGGCCAGCCCTCCACCCGGGCGAAGTAAAGACGAACCAGCCGTTGCAGCGGGTCGGCATCGGGGACCCCGGCGTTGACCATCGAAAGCAACAACAGCGAGAGATAGAATATTCCCAGCGTGAAGCCGAAGCTCAGGAGCGAGAACAGGAGCATGTGTCCGTAATAATCGCTGCGAAAGGAGAGATCGATAAACTCCAGATCAAGCCGCGGCGTCCAATTGACCGCCGCGCCGATCTCCCAATAAATCACCGCGCGCAGCAGCAGCAGCGCGCTCAAACCGGCCAGGAATTTCCATCGCTTGGGGCCCGAGGCGCCGGCTTTTTTCAACGTGCCGACCAGGGAGGCGGCGGAGGTTTTGGTGAGCGGATCGAATTGGACGGAAAGCCAGGTTAACCAGAGCAACAGCCCGGCGATGTTCAAGATAAAATCGATGAGCGGCATGGGCCCGGGGGCGTCCAATCCCCTACATCATCCGCAAAAGCGTGTCGGCCATTTCGGAGGGCGTCGCGGCCACTCCGATTCCGGCATGTTTGAAGGCAGAAATTTTTGCCGCGGCCGTGCCTTTGCCGCCGCTGACGATCGCCCCGGCATGGCCCATGCGGCGTCCCGGTGGCGCGGTGGCGCCGGCGATGAAGCCGGCGACCGGCTTTTTACAATTCAGCTTGATCCACTCGGCGGCCTCTTCCTCGGCCGAGCCGCCGATTTCGCCGATCATGATGATGCCCTTGGTTTCCGGGTCGTCGTTGAACATCCGGATGATGTCGAGATGCGAAGTGCCGTTGACCGGGTCTCCGCCGATGCCGACACAGGTGGACTGGCCGACGCCGCGGCAGGTCAATTGCCAGACCGCCTCATAGGTCAGCGTGCCGCTGCGCGAGACGACGCCGATGTTGCCCTGCTTGTGAATATAGCCGGGGGCGATGCCGATGCGGCAGCCGCCATGGGAATCTTTGCCAGAACCGGGGGTGACGACCCCGGGGCAGTTCGGCCCGATGAGCCGTGTCTTCCCGCCCAGCATGGCGCGCCTGACTTTCACCATGTCGTTGACCGGAATGCCCTCGGTGATGCAAACGACCAGATCCAGCCCCGCGTCGGCCGCTTCCAAAATGGCGTCGGCGGCGAAAGGCGGGGGAACGAAGATCGCGGAGACGGTCGCCCCGGTCTGTCTGGCGGCTTCCGCCACCGTGTCGAAAATGGGGACCGTGTTTTCAAAAAGCTGGCCCCCTTTGCCGGGCGTGACGCCGGCGACGACCTGCGTGCCGTAGGCGAGGCTGAGTTGCGTGTGCCGCGCGCCAAAGCTGCCGGTGATGCCTTGGACCAGGATTTTCGTGTCAGGTTTGATGAGGATGGACATGGGATGAAATTAGTTGTGGATTACGAAGCGCGTTTCTGGGAATCAAATTTTTTTATCGTTTCTGTCTTTGATGATGCGAAGCTCCTTCACCGCTTCCAAATCGCGTCCGCGTCCGACGGCTTCTTTGGCCGCGATCAAGGCGTCGATGTCGAGGATGTGAAACGCGCCATACGACAAATGGTGGATTATGGATCGCTTCAAAGCCTGTTCGTAGTCGCCAACTCCAGCGACCTCACCAAGACAATCCAACATCCCAATGTCGGTCTGAAGACATAGATTTTTCAGGCGCGAGCACAGCTCATCGTTTAATTCGAGGGGCAGCTTGTTTGGCGTCATACGGTGAACGGGGTGCAAATCTTTCAGTGCATTTTCAATTCGCCGCAGATTTTCCGGCATGAACCGGCAGCACACGTCAAGGTCTTGCGTGACCAGGGAAATGCCATGGAAAACGCCGCAGACGCCGCCGATGATGACGAACTCAACCTGGTGCTCTTTGAGCCGGGACAAAAGGCCTTTGTCATTTTGCGGCATGCTTTTTGCCGGCTTCCCTCAATTCCAAGATCATGTCCAGCGCGTGTTGATGTCGCTCAAGCCTTTGCTCCGGCGTCAGTTTCAAATTTTCCTCGATGAGCGACACGTCAATGCCGGCTTCGTGCGCCTCGCGCCAGGCCGGTCCGGCATCCGGCGGACAAATGTAAGCCCCGTTCATTTGGGCTAAAACAGTTTCGTCAATCATGAAATTAGATTATCCTGCTTCGATGCGTTTGACCATCTTTTCGTTCCTGCTGGAAGGCAGATGTTGATGCGCCGCCCAGAGCTGCTTTGAGACGGATTGCTCGCTTGGCGACAGCGCTCATTTTTTCACTCGTTCCTTCCAAACACCAGGTTTCCGGCTTCCGTGAAACACGGCCACGATCGAAACGTATTGGTTTGCAGCCGTGTAAAACACGAGGAAAGGAAAGCGGTTGAGTTTTCTTTTACGGACATTTCGATAAACGGTTGGGTGCAAATCAGGCTGCTTGATGATCGCGTTTGGACAACGGTCGAGCTCGCGCAAAAACTCTTCGCCCAAGGTCTTTTGTTTGCCCTCATACCAAGTTGTAAGCCTCATTCGCTTCATCAACCGCCTCGGGCTGAATGGTCAGGCGCATTACTTGCGGATGCGAATCCGTTGCCTGGCATCTTTCCAGTTGAGGCCCCGAGCAGGGTCCTTTTCCATGGCATCCAACCGCCGATCCAGTTCGCGCTTTTGCTCAACGGTGAGCGGTATGGATGCGGCGTCTGCAGGAAAAGTATCCCAAATGGCTTCCACCAACTCCAACCGATCCAGAACCGGGAGCTTGGCGGCTTCTTTCAAGAGAGTGATCGTCATGGCTAAAAATTAATGTTCAGAGGCCTCTTTGGCAACCTTTTGCGGAGAACATAAAAGCATTCCTGTGTGCACTCCGGCGCTTGATCCGAAACGGCCCCGCCCGAGCCAGGGGCGCCACGGCTGCCGCGTGCCGTGCCAGGACTCATTGCCTGGGATTCCGCTTGTGAATGCAAAGGGTGTTGCCGTCCGGGTCGAAGACCATGGCCATGCGGCAGACGGGCGAGGCAAAAGGCTCCATGCGGAAGCTGATCTTGTTCTCGCGGAGATGAGCGATGGCGGCGTCGAAGTCCTCCACTTCCAAGGCGGCCGAGCAACCGTCGGGGCTGGGCTTCCAGCCCGGCGCGGCGCCGATGGCCAGGGCGTACGGCCCGAATTCGTATTCGACCCATTTGCCATTGGGGGTGTCGCTGACCGTCGTGGGCTTCAATCCCAGCACCCCTTCGTAAAACGCGCGGGCGCGCGGCATGTCGGTGACTGCGTAACAACAAAATGCAAGTTCAATGACTTTGAGCATGATCGAGTGTCCCCATGCGATTCTTCATGTTCCCAACCTAACCTTTTCCGACTGCCTTGACCACCTTCTGGGCCGCTTCCGCCATCGAATCGCCGGTGATGATTGTGAGGCCGGATTCGGCGAGGGTTTTTTTGCCGGCCTGGACGTTGTTACCTTCCAGACGCACAACCAGCGGCAGCTTGAGCCCGGTTTCGCGCACGGCGGCGACAATCCCGGTCGCGATGATGTTGCAGTCCATGATGCCGCCGAAAATGTTCACCAAAATGCCCTTCACATGCGGGTCGCTCAGGATGATCTTGAAGGCGGCCGTGACTTGTTCCTTGCTGGCGCCGCCGCCAACGTCCAGGAAGTTGGCCGGGCTGCCGCCGAAATGCTGGATGATGTCCATCGTGGCCATCGCGAGGCCCGCGCCGTTGACGAGGCAGGCGATGTTGCCGTCGAGCTTGATGTAATTCAGGTTGAATTTGCTCGCCTCGATTTCCAATGGCGCTTCCTCGGCCAGATCGCGCATTTCCTGGAGGTTCTTGTGGCGGTAAAGGGCGTTGTCATCCAGGCCGATTTTGGCGTCCACAGCCACCAAAGCCTCCTTGCCGTCGGCTCCCTCGATAATGCACAGCGGGTTGATTTCAACCATGGAGGCGTCGCATTCCCACCAGGTCTTGTACACTCCCAGCAGCAATTTGGCCCCTTGCGCGATCAAATCGCCCCTCAATCCCAGCGCCAAGGCCAGTTTCCGGCCTTGGTACGGCATCATGCCGACGGCGGGATCGATGGTTTCCTTGAGAATTTTCTCCGGCGTTTTTTCCGCGACCTCCTCGATGTCCACGCCCCCCTCGGTGCTGACCATCATCAAGGGGCGGGAGGAAGCGCGGTCCAGCAGCACGGCGAGGTAAAGCTCTTTCTTGATGGGGGGCGCGCCAGCGACCAGCAGCTTGCTCACCAGGCGTCCCTCGGGGCCGGTTTGCTTGGTGACGAGCACCTGGCCGAGCATGGCTTTGGCTTTTTCGTAAACGTCCTCCGCGCTTTTGCACAATTTGACGCCGCCCTGGAAACCGCTTTTGAAAGTTCCCTTGCCCCGGCCGCCGGCATGAATCTGTGCCTTGACCACCACAACCTTCTCGCCTTTCGCAAAAAGCTTGCTGGCAATGGCCCGGGCTTCCTCCGCCGTGGTGCAGACATCGCCCGGCGGAACGGCAACGCCATATTGGGCAAGGAGATGTTTGGCCTGAAATTCGTGAATATTCATCTAAAATTAAACTTGGAACTGAAAAGGAGAAACCGGAATCATCTTTTGCCGATTGGCACCACCTTCAAGCCGACCGGGCCAATGTAAACGCTTTGCGGGCGGATGAGGCGGTTATCCGCCAGTTGCTCCAGCACATGCGCCGTCCAACCGGCGGTGCGCGAGATGGCGAAGATCGGCGTGAACAGGTCCGTGGGAATCCCAAGGGAATAATAGACGGTGGCGGAATAGAAATCGACGTTGGCGTGGAGGTTCTTTTTCTCGAGCATGATCTGGGCGATGCGTTCGCTCATCTGGATCCACTTTGGCTCGCCGATCTTTGCGCTCAGAACTTGCGCCATCCGCTTGAGGTGCGGCGCGCGCGGATCGAGTGTCTTGTACACGCGATGGCCGATGCCCATGATTTTTTTCTTTTGCTCCAGACATTCGGCGATGTAAGCGTCAACTTTTTCCAGCGAGCCGATTTCCCGCAGCATCTTGATGACCCCCTCGTTGGCCCCGCCGTGCAACGGGCCTTTGAGTGTGCCAATGGCCGTGGTGATGGCGGAATACATGTCGCTCAAGGTGGCGATGGTGACTCGGGCGCTGAAGGTCGAGGCATTCATGCCGTGGTCGGCGTGCAGCATGTAACAGAGATCCAGGGTCTTTTCCATTTCCTCGGACGGTTTTACGCCGTCGATCAAATAGAGGAAATTTGCCGCCTCTCCCAGCGAAGCATCCGGCTCCAACAGGCTCTTCCCCTGCCGGGCGCGATGAAAATACGCCGTGACCATGGGGATGCGCGCAATGAGACGGATGGCCTTCTGGCGTTGCGCATCCATGGAATCATCGTCGCAGGCCGGATCGAAGCAGCCCAGGGCGGAGACGGCCGT
>Ga0207074_1098_pt2 | contig 11740 bp, 15 predicted proteins | sample Alteio_BWMinHeat_66_FD_153567 | JGI IMG/M metagenome (GOLD analysis project Ga0207074, IMG submission 153567) | Enriched cells from forest soil in Barre Woods Harvard Forest LTER site, Petersham, Massachusetts, United States -... | ecosystem: Environmental > Terrestrial > Soil > Temperate forest >...
GTCAAATGCATTTGCCCGAGATCGACGCCGCGATTCAGTCGGAGGCCAAGGAACAGCTCTTCTTCCACTGCTTCCGCTCTCGTCACGCAATGGGATTCGATCTCGGTCGCGGTGACAAGATAGCTTTCGAGGTCATCTCCGGTGGAGAAGCGCACGGCAGATACCGCATCGGCGTTTCGTGAATGTGCCGGTCCCGCTGGCAAAATCGAATGCGCGTCCAGGCCGAAGCCGAGATAAGGCTGTCGCGTCCAGTACTTCAAGTTGTGTTTCGATCCGAAGCCTGCGAGCGCTGGCCTGAGTGGAGCAAGCTGTTCTCGCGTGCCACATGGATCGGCGGAGCGCCGTGGGAAAAAGGCAGCGTCTTGCTGCTGGAGATTGCGCAACCACCGGCGAAGGTCCGCGCGGAAGTGTCAGAAGTCGCCGTTCCGAACCATGCTGCTTGGACGGGCAACGTGATGGGTGTGACCATCAAGCACAACTTTAACTTTACCATCCAACCCGATGGAAAAACGTTCATGCAGAGCGATATAGATTTGTCTGGTCCAGCTACTTTTTTCATCAATGACGATATGAAGAAGGAGGGCATGGCAGCGTTCGTCGAGTGGTTTGACGCGATGCGCGCGCAGGCAGAGAAGGTCGCGGTAGAGGCCTAGGAGCAAGGTAACGATATGGCCGAATGCAGAGCAGTCAGCGCAGGATTCTCCGCGGCGTTCAAGCGTCCCGCGATCTGGGCTGCGGAAGTCACATGGCGCTGGGCATTCGCTGTCGCCTCGTGGCTGCTTATCGCCTATGGCATTCTGCTGTTTCTGAGGTCTGTCCCCGTTTCAGACGCGGACATGTTCGGGCTCAGCGGCATTATTCCCGGGAGCATCGGCCCGGCCATGGTTCACATCCTCACTGGCAGCGGGCCAAAGATGGTCCGCGTCGCATTTGCGTTGCTTGTCGGCGTAAGCTTCTTCTCCTGGGTCGCCTACTCGCTCGGGCGTACCGCCGTTTTGCGCGCGTTGCTCTCACGGCAAACTAACGCCTCCACTCTCGCGATCCTGCGGGTGAATCTTCTGCGCACGTTCTGCTCGGTGCTGGCGATTCTCGCTTATGCAGGATGCGTGTTCTTGATCGTGCGATCGAGCACGCCTCAAGATCAAGCGCGCCCGGTGAGCGGCGCCAGGGATTTCTCATTGCTCTTCGCGGCGCTTGCACTAGTGATTTCATGGCTCTGGGGAAAGCTGGAGGGCCGCCTGGCGCTGGCGAACATCTTTGCTCTTCGCGGCGATGGCGGCTTGATGGGTTCGATTGTCAGCGCTACCGATGTCTCGATACGCCGCATCCGCCAGTTCGCATGGATCGGGCTGGTCTTCGGATTCATCAAGCTGATCCTTTGGGTCGGCGTATTTTTCGGAGTGCTTCTTGGCTTCTCTATGTTTGCGCAAATCTCAACAGTGCTGTCATGGTTCGCCGTTATTGCAGTCTTGATGGTTTACTCAGCGCTGGCGAATTTTTTCAGCGTCGGCGCTCTGGCGGCGCAGGTACGCGTCATCGAGTGGGATGAGGAAGAGCGACGCCTGCAGGCTTGACATTTTGCTTTTGCACGCTGTTTCTGGCAAACTTGTTTGTGCCGAACCCCGAACACTTCGACAAGCCCGCCCATCAATCAATCGTCATCCTCGACTTCGGCTCGCAATATACACAACTGATCGCCAGGCGCATCCGCGAGCTTAAAGTTTTTTCTGTCGTCCTGCCCTGCACGGCTTCGCTGGATGAGATCAAGAGTTATTCACCTGTCGGCATAATCTTGTCCGGCGGCCCAAGTTCCGTCTATGACGCTGACGCTCCGCCTGCCGATCCCCGCGTTCTGGAACAGGGTCTGCCCGTACTCGGTCTCTGCTATGGATTGCATTTCATCGTGCATAAGTTGGGTGGAAAGGTGACCTCGGCGCCACGTCGTGAATACGGACACGCGGAAGTCACCATCAAACACACGCAATCAAAACTCTTCGCCGGTCTGCCCCAGACGATGAACGTGTGGATGTCTCACGGTGACGAGGCCTCAGAGCTCCCAGCCGGATTCCGTCCAGTCGCGCACACCAACAACGCTCTGGCGGCGATGGAAAATGAAGCCCGGCGCATCTGGGCGGTACAGTTTCATCCTGAAGTCCATCACACCAAGCACGGCGCGGCTTTGCTGAAGAATTTCGTCTTCAACATCTGCGGCGCGCGCGGCGATTGGACGCCGCAGCAGTTCATCGACGAGACCGTGGCCGACATCAAGAAGAAGATTGGCGCAGAAGGCCGCGCCATCTGCGCGCTCTCCGGTGGCGTCGATTCAGCGGTGGCGGCGGTGCTGGTCAATCGCGCCATTGGCGATCGGCTGACTTGCATCTTCGTGAACAACGGCGTGCTGCGCAAAGACGAGTTCGCCAAAGTCCAAAAGAACATGCGCGACAAGCTTGGGCTGAAGCTGGATGCAGTCGACGCCAGCCAGCGATTCCTATCGAAGCTTGCCTGCGTGATCGAGCCGGAGAAGAAGCGCAAGATCATCGGCGGGGAATTCATCGCCGTATTCGACGAAGAGTCAGAGAAGATCCGACAAAAGCAGAGTCATGTCGAATGGCTGGTGCAGGGAACGCTTTATCCAGATGTGATCGAATCCAGCTCCGTTCGCGGCCCGTCGCAAACTATCAAGACCCACCACAACGTCGGCGGCTTGCCGAAGGACATGAAGCTGAAGTTGATCGAGCCACTGCGCGACCTGTTCAAGGATGAAGTCCGGCGCATCGGCAAAGACCTGGGCATGCCGGACGAAGTCTTGCAGCGCCAGCCATTCCCCGGTCCGGGACTCGCGGTGCGCATCCTGGGCGAGGTGACTCCAGAGCGTGTGGCCATGCTGCAAGAGGCGGACGACATCGTTGTCACAGAGATCAAAGCCGCCGGACTTTACACGCAGATCTGGCAGAGTTTTGCCGTGCTGCTGCCGGTGATGTCTGTCGGCGTGATGGGCGACCAGCGAACCTATGCCAACGCGTGCGCCATCCGCGCCGTGCATTCTGAAGACGGGATGACCGCCGACTGGGTTCCGCTTCCGCATGATGTGTTGCGCAAGATTTCGAGTAGGATCGTCAGCGAAGTGCGCGGCATCAATCGCGTGGTCTATGACGTGACGTCGAAGCCACCGGGAACGATTGAGTGGGAGTAGCTAATGTCGAAGCATTCCAAGAAAGCCGTTAGACCGATTCTTGAATGACTCACTTTCAATCACATTAATCCCTAGCTGACGAAAGACCTCAATCCACTGGTTGGGTTTTCCGGACTTGAATAAGTAGGTCCAGGCGCTCTCGCGGAGAGAAATGAGGAAAGAAGCGCGGACCGACAAGGCGCCTTGTTTCACTTCGATCCGCTCAATCTCCCCAATGGCAACATCGAGAAGTGGAACGAGTTTGATAAAAGGGTAGGCTGAGACTAGACGAAAACGTGATCGCGAAAGCTCCGCGGCCAGCCCTTTGATTCCTCCAGTCCACATTCCTACTTTTCTTGCTTCGACCGGCGACTCTCGGAACTCGAGCTCTTCCAACACGCTTACTCCTGCATCCCTCTAACGATCTTCCTGACCATCGACCGCGGCGCGAACCGCTCGGAGAAAGTCATCAACTTGTTGCGAGTGCCGGTGATGACCACGGCTTTTCCGTCCATCAATCCCTGATAGCCCTCTTCGGCTACGGTTTTTGCATCCATAGCGCCTTTGAGAAACAGCTTGCTGTTTGACATCTTTGCGCGCTTGGCGAAGTCCGTCTCTGTTGCGCCGGGGCAAAGTGCAGTCACCGTCACGCCCGTGCCTTGCAGTTCTTCATAGAGCGCTTCAGAGAACGAAAGCACGAATGCCTTTGAGGCGTAATAGACAGCCATGAATGGTCCCGGCTGAAACGCGGCTGTGGACGCCACCTGCATGATGCGTCCATGCCCGCGCTTGATCATCTGTGGCAGATAGAGTTTGGTCAGGTGGGTGAGCGCGATCATGTTGAGCTGCATCATCTCCAGCTCATCATCGAGATTGGTCTTGGCGAATGCGCCGCGCACGCCGTAACCCGCATTGTTGATGAGGATGTCCACCTGGATGTTGCCGCGCTCAGTGCGTTGGAAAAGCTTGTCCGGGGCGTCCAGTTCGGCAAGGTCGAACCAATGGACAGTCACGAATGGGCTGCCCAGCTTTCGCAATTCGTCTGCGCGCTGTTGCAGTTTTTCTTTGCTGCGCGCCACCAGCACCAGGTTGTACTTGTCGCGAGCGAAAAGTTTTGCCAGTTCGAATCCAATGCCGCCGGACGCGCCGGTGATCAATGCTGTCTTGTTTTCTTTCTTATTGGCCATAGTGGCTGCGAAGTATGCGGGTGCGACCATTCAGATTTTGTTGGACGTGCGCCCTTAAACCGTCACGCCGTACTGCGAATACCACGATGTCGCCGCCTTCAGGCGTTCGTTCACATTATTGATGTTGACCACGCCTTCGGAGCGCAGCCATTTGTCGAACGCCGCGGCGCCTTGTTTCGCGTAAATGGGGATGCCGTCTTTCCAAGTGGCGCGTCCGCAGAGCACGCCGGCAAACTTCACGCCGGATTCCGCCGCGAGTTCCAGCGATTCCGTGAACTCCGCATTGCTGACGCCGGCAGAGAGATAGATGAACGGCCTGGTCGCCACTTTGGCGGACTTCAGGAACAGGTCAGCCGCTTGCTTGCGCGTGTACGCGGCACCCTTGCCGGCAAAAGCCTTCGAGCCTTCCACAAACTTCATGTCGATAGGTACTTCCACTTTCATCACGTCTACGCCATAGCGATCTTTGGTGAACTCTTCCATGCTCCGCGTCACGATCTCCGGCTTTTTCTTCGCATACTCCAGCGACTTCTCGTCACCGCCCTTTTCGTCATAGCCCACGAATTCGAGGAAGTAAGGAATATCGTTGCCGCGGCACTCGTCGCCAATGCGCTCCACCCACGCATGCTTCTCGTTATTGATCTTCTTGTCGTCGAATGGCGTGTAGTAGATGAGCACCTTCACGCAATCCGCGCCTGCTTCCTTCAGGCGCTTGGCAGACCATTCGTTGAGCAAGTCAGGGATGCGTCCGGGACGCGTGTTGTCATATCCAGTCTTCTCGTAAGCGAGCAGCAAGCCTGAGCCTTTCTGGCGCTTCTTCGAAGCCGGCAGTCCCCACTCGGGATCCAGCAGGATGGCGCTGGCGTGTTGCGTCAGCACTTCCGTGACGATCGACTTGAATTCTTCGATCATCGAGTCGCTGATGTCCGAGCCTTTTTCCTTCTGCAATGACTTCTTCAGCGAGCCGCGCTGGTCCATGGCAGCCGCGGCGATCACGCCGCGAGGGTTCGAGACAGCCTTCATGCCGGCAAGTTTTCCGGGAGTAAGTTTCATAGGGGTCTCCAGACAGGTTGGAGCAACTAGTGATTCTACTATGTGGGGCGATTTTCACCGCAGATGGTCTATTTAACGCAGAGGCACAGAGTCGCAGAGGACAAAAGTGATTTCTCTGTGCCTCTGCTTCTCTGCGTTGAAAATCAGCCTTTTAATATCTGCATTTGCACTGCTATCAACTCCTCGCAGCCTTTTTTCGCGAACGTCATCAATTGCGCGAGCTGTTTTTCATCAAAAGGATCTTTCTCCGCGGTCGCTTGCAGTTCCACGAACTTGCCCGCGCCGGTCATCACAAAATTCATGTCAACGTCCGCGCGCGAATCCTCTTCGTATGGCAGATCAAGGACAACTTGGCCGCCGACAATCCCCACGCTCGTGGCGGCAACATAATCGCGTAGCGGAGATTGCTTCAACGTTTTCGCAGCGACCAATCGATTCACCGCCAGCCCCAGTGCCACATACGCTCCAGTGATGGATGCGGTCCGCGTGCCGCCATCGGCTTGGATCACGTCGCAATCGAGCGTGATGGTGCGCTCGCCAATCTTCGTTAAGTCAGTCACTGCGCGCAGCGAACGTCCTATCAGCCGCTGGATCTCATGCGTCCTTCCGCCGATACGACCCTTGCTCGATTCGCGCGCTGTGCGCGTCAAAGTCGCGCGAGGGATCATGGCATATTCGCTGGTGATCCATCCCTTGCCGCTGTTGCGCAAGAATGGAGGTACAGTCTCCTCGATGGAAGCCGTGCAGATGACTTTCGTATGCCCAACCTCGATGAGCACCGAGCCTTCAGCCATGGCAATGTAGTTGGGAGTGATCTTCACCGGACGCATCTGGTCCGGCGCACGATTATCGGAACGATTCATAGGGAAGCAATTGTACGGGAAGCAAAGAGCCGTCAGCCTTCAGCCATCAGCATTCAGTCGTCGATGGCGTTCAAGACTCAAGCTCGACATGAACGACATTCGCAATCTGTCTACCGATAAATTTTTCTCCTGCCTTGTGGAACTTCTCCACTGAATCCGTCGCGAAAAATTTTACAGCCGGCTCGCCAGAAGATTGTTCGTGCCCTAAACGAGTAGCCATCGCTTTCGCCGTCGCCTCAGCGGAATCGACGATCGCGACATGCTCTGGAACCACACGACGCAGCAGCGGTTTTAGCAGCGGATAATGCGTGCAGCCGAGCACAAGTGCGTCAGCGTCAGAGAAATCGCCTGCGAAGATGTCGTCCAAGTAGATGTGTGCGACACGTTGCGTGATCTCGTGCTCCGTCCAGCCTTCTTCCACCAAGGGAACGAATAACGGGCAGGGTTTCTCCAGCGACTGCACTCCGCGCGCGGTCAAAGCCCGCTGATAAGCGTGGCTGCCGCAGGTGCCTTCGGTCGCGATGACCACAGCTTTCTTACTCTTACTCGCGGCTACTGCGGCCTCAGCTCCCGGCTCGATCACCCCCAGTGCCGGAATCTTCACCGAAGCGGCGATCCGGTCAAACGCAAGCGCCGTCGCTGTATTGCACGCGATGACCAGATGCTCCGCGCCTTCCTTCACTAAAAACTCCGCCGCGGAGATCGCGTACTTCGCGACTGTCTCAACAGATTTTGATCCATACGGCAGACGCGCTGTGTCGCCGAAGTAGAGATAGTCGGCCTGCGGCACCTGTCGCATCAGTTCGCGCAGCACGGTCAGCCCGCCTACACCCGAATCGAAAACGCCTAACACCGGACGCTTCACTGTACTTGCAATCCCGCGATCAGTTGATGGACCGCCGGCACGTCATAGATCATGCCCAGATCTGCGTGTCCGGCCAGCGTCTCCCGTTCTTTGCCATCGACAAGAAACTTCACGCGCTTCACTCCGGGAACATTCATCGCCAGTGACTCTACCATCGAAGCGATGGTCATCTCTTCCACCATTACGCCGGAGCGGTGTCCGTCTGCGAAGGCGCCATTCAAGTCCACCACAAACAGGCCGCCTTCTGCGACAAAAACATCTTTCACGTTTGCGCCTTCCGCCAGCGGATGCGGCGAGGGTCTTTGCGCGTAGTCGTTGATCAATGCCTGCAGCACCTGTTTGGCGCGCGTGTGCGGTTCTTGCGACAGCGAAAGATTGAACGGCTCCTTCTTGAGGACGCCGTCTTCGTCGTAGGCGATCATGAGCTCCACATCTTCCGTCCGTCCGGCTACAGGCGGCGCTAGTGGTGTGCCGGCCGCTCGAGGCTGATCGCGAAGCTCTCTCTGCTCGATGTGGTTCATGTAAATACCGCCCGCTAACACTCCAATCAGCAGAAGAAAGATCGTGATCTGCATGGGGCGTGAGATCATGGCCGCTCTTCGATACGCGCGCGCACATTTGCGATCGCCGTGGCAGCGGCTATAGCGATTGCCTGTTGATATCTTTGCGCGTTGAGAGCTTCCGGCTTCGAACTTACGGTCGGCGGCGCAACCTCTATTGCGACCGCGGGCGCGGCGATGCTGTTAAGCGGAGGGAGCGGCGCAGCCGCGCTCCCGGAGACCAACCTGACCTTGCTAAACTCTGCGACCAGGCTGTTCGCGATCGTCTGGCTGCGCACCAGATATTCTGATTGGGCGGATTTCCACGGCACAAACGGACCACCATGTTTCTTTAGCTCGCCGGGCGCCGGCATCATTGCCGTATAGACCCTTACTCCGGCCCCGGGCACGCCGGCATGGATGCCGATATACAGGGCCGCGCGCTGGCTGTTCGTCGCGACGGCGCGCTGGTCATAACTCAATGTCGAGTCGCCTTCGCGCAAAAGCACCGCGGGTACGCCCCGGTCTTGCAGTTCAGTGCGCAACTTTCGAGCGAGGGCAAGCGTGATGTCCTTCTCCACGACCCTTTCATTGAGCTGTGCGCCTTGATCTTCTCCGCCGTGGCCGGGATCGATCATGACGAAAAATCGCACCGCGGCAGGCGGCAATGGGTGCAGATCATTGGATGCTTGTGTGCTGCCGCCGTTTGATGACAGAGGAGACTCGACGGCAAACAGAAGTATTAAGGCGGAAAAGACCAAGAATCTGACAGGTGACCCCGGTTTATCTATGGAATAAGGAATTTTCGGCATCGCGTCCAGCGCCAGCTCCCGATTCTAGCAAGTACCAGGGCATCGCGTTTTCAGCCGCTACCCAAGCGGCTTTGCGCGCATCTAAAACATATAGAGAGTTGCCGAAAATATCGGCGACGGTATGCTAACATCGGCATTATCCGAGGACTTCAGATTGTTCCCCCGCACCCAAACCTTTTGGGCCAGGCTGTCCATTCTCTTCGCATGGATGGGCGCGTGGATACTCATGGGTGCGATCGCCGTCGGGCAGGATGAACCCGTTCATGTCCAACCGCGCACCGATCCGGCGGCCGCTTCAAAGCCCGATCCAAACAAGCCCCTCATAAAGGAAGATCCCAGCCTCAAGATCAACACGAAGCCCTTGAAGGTGGACGTTGACCTGGTGCTGGTCAGCGTGACCGTGACTGATCCCATGAACCGCCTGGTCACCGGCCTGGAAAAAGAAAACTTTAACCTTTTTGAACAGAACGCGCTGCAGGAGATCAAGCACTTTTCCAGTGAGGACGAGCCCATCTCTCTGGGCGTGATCTTTGACGTGAGCGGCAGCATGAGCAACAAGATCAACAAGTCGCGTGATGCCATCGTGGAATTCTTCAAGACAGCGAACCCGCAGGACGAATTCTTCCTCATCACCTTTGCCGACAAGCCGGAACTGCTCTCAGATTTCACCAACTCTATTGAAGACATTCAAGGCAAACTGGTCTATGCCACCCCTAAGGGACGCACTTCGCTGCTCGACGCCATCTATATGGGCATGGATAAGATGCATGAGGCCAGGCATCCCAAGAAAGCCCTGCTTATCATCTCTGACGGTGGCGATAATCGCAGCCGCTATACCGATTCCGAGATCAAATCGCTGGTGAAGGAAGCTGACGTGGAGATCTATGCCATCGGCATTTATGACGGGCTGAACAGCACGACCGAAGAGGCGCGTGGGCCCTATCTGCTGGCTGAGATCACTGAAGCCACTGGCGGACGCACCTTTCCTATCAATGACGTAAGCGAGCTGACTGACGTAGCCACAAAGATTGGGGTCGAGCTACGCAACCAATATGTGCTTGGATACCGTCCAAAGAATACAGCCCGGGACGGCAAATGGCGCAAGGTGAAGGTCAAGCTCAATGCGCCAAAAGGCCTGCCGCCGCTCAATGTTCATGCTAAAACGGGATACTATGCACCCCAGCAGTAAGAATTTATTGCTAGCCGCCTTATTTTGTGCGCTTTGCGCAACTCTGGGTTGGTCGCAGACGCCCCAGAATTCTCAGAACCAGCAGCAACAGCAGCAGCCCGTCCAGGACCTGACTCCGCCCTCTGACGCCGAAGCTGAGAGACTCGCCACGCCTGCGCCGCAGCCAAATCAGCCCGGGAATGCGACCTCGGTCCCCGTCCCCGCCACCACTACCAAGAGGGGTGGCAACGATCAGTACCTGTTCAAAAAGGATGTGGAAGAGGTCATGCTCTACGCCACGGTGGTGGATCCTCACAACCGTATGGTGACCAACCTGAACAAGAATTCATTCGTTGTCTATGAGGATGGCCAGCCGCAGCAGATCACCTCGTTCCGGCAGGAAGATGTCCCGGTCTCGATCGGCATCCTCATCGATAACTCCGGCTCCATGCGAGATAAGCGCGCCAAAGTCAACCAGGCCTCGCTGAATTTCGTCCGCGCCAGCAATCCCCAGGATGAAGTCTTTATCGTGAATTTCAGCGACGATGCCTATATTGACCAGGATTTCACCTCGAACATTAACCTGATGAAGGAAGCGCTCGACCACATCGATTCCCGTGGCGGCACTGCGCTCTATGATGCTGTCGTGGCTTCCGTCGCCGGCCCCAACGCTCCGGTCCCGCGTAGAGACAAACGTGTACTCCTTGTGATTACTGACGGTGAAGACAATGCCAGCCGCGACTCACTGGAGGAAGCCATCAGGCGCGTGCAGGGTGACAAAGGCCCGACTATCTACACCATCGGCATACTCGGCGATGATCGCGAGGCCAAGCGCGCACGGCGCGCGCTGGAGAGGCTCTCCGCAGAGACCGGCGGCGTCGCGTACTTCCCGAAAGACTTGAGCGAAGTGGATGAGATCTCCCGCGCCGTCGCGCATGACATCCGCAACCAATACACGCTGGGCTACAAGCCTTCGCGTCCGCAATCCCAGGGGGGCTTCCGTAACGTGAAGGTCGAAGCTCACGACGGACGCTCCAAGCTCCAAGTCCGCACCCGCAGCGGCTACTTCGCCGGACAGAAACGCGCCTCTAACCAGGGTGGCGAGTAGAAGCTTCAAACACAAAGGGCACTGAGAACAACAAAGTACACGAAGAGAATCTGAGAACTTCTCTTTGTGGCCTTAGTGCCCTTTCGTGTTTCCAGGTCTTGTTTTTATTCCTCGCTTATCCGAATGGATTCTCGTCCGCCGTCGGCCCATAGACCATAGGCAATGGCACATCCAGAAGCCTGAGATACACCGACAGCTGTCCACGGTGGTGGTACATGTGGTTCAACATGGCTGTCCTCAACACCGCCACCCTCTGTTTTCGGAATACCTCTTTGCCTTTGAAGACCAGCCGCCATTCTCCAAAAGCGGTCTGCTCTGTCATATTGCCCAGCGCTGTCTCCGCCGCTTCGGCGGTTTGCTCAAATCTTTCACGGATGTCGGCCGCGCTGTTCGCCACCGGCGGAGTATTAGCTCCCGGCGTCATCTCGTCTGAGTTCGCGATCCGTTCCGCCAAACCAGGCAGGTTGGCGACGTGCATTGCCAACTCGCCCAGTGACCGCGATCTTTCATGCGGCTTCCAGCTTAGTTTGTCGGATGGAACGCGTTCCAGCACGCGCCGCGTGACAGGTATTTCTTCGCGCAACTCCATCAGGATGGATTCAACCGCAGGTACCATAAGTTTTATCTCCTTTTGAGTCTGTTTTTAGTCAACGTTCATTTGCTTTTCTCAGCGCGGCGCTGGACCTGCTCCATGATGTGGTCCCACCCTTTTGGCATCCCGTCGCGGAACTCATCCGGAATCACCCCGAACGCATAGTGATGAAACGCGATGAGCGTTCCGCCCTCGGTCTGGCTTAATCGGTACTGCACGTTATTCGCAACTGCGTAGGACATCATCAGAGGACCGCAGATCTCAAACAGCGTCGGCCGCTTAATCGCTTGCACTGTGCCCCAATAGTGGCCGTTGTTGTCGCCCAGGTCGCGGAACCAGCGGCCGCCCGGCCACGCCTCGATCTTCATGTTCATGGATTTG
>Ga0207074_1135_pt1 | contig 11717 bp, 11 predicted proteins | sample Alteio_BWMinHeat_66_FD_153567 | JGI IMG/M metagenome (GOLD analysis project Ga0207074, IMG submission 153567) | Enriched cells from forest soil in Barre Woods Harvard Forest LTER site, Petersham, Massachusetts, United States -... | ecosystem: Environmental > Terrestrial > Soil > Temperate forest >...
GATATCCTGTAATTATGAGTTGTAATATAGACTTTAAGAAAAAAGTAAATACTGAAAGGTAAATACCAAAAACTAAAAGTAAGTCTTACAACTCATTTTTTTATTCTGTTCAAATGTTATATCCCATAAAAATATATTCTGTTTTTTTATTTTAAATACAAAATCATTCTTAACCCCATTTAGATGAGAAATAATTTTACGATTTAAAGCTTCATCCACCATTCTTCTTACTGTTTGTCTAAATTTTAATAAAGAAGTAACCAAAGCCCAATGAAGCAAACTGCATAATATTAAAAAAAAATTAAAAAAAAGTTGCATTTTATAATTAAAATTTGATATCCTGTAATTATGAGTTGTAATACAGGCATTAATACATAAATAAATATCGAAAGATAAATATTTAAATTAAAAGCAAGTCTTACAACTCATATTTATTTTAAAAAATATTTCAAACAAATTTATCTAACCAATCCATAAATATTTTCTTATACCTTAAAAAATCATTAATTTTACATTTTTTTCTATTCACATTGAGCTAAACGAGCCATTAAAATTATATATTTTTGACTCATGTATAATATTATCGTATAATAAATAGTACAATTAGATCAAAATATTCACTGCTATTGTTTATACATTCTTAAAGTTTTATTTATTTAAATACTAGAAATCAAATTTATGGAGTCTTAAATGTTCACAAAAAACATTTTTTCTATTTTTCTCACCTTAATATTTTCTGTTCATTCAATAAACTCTATGGAAGCACCCACAAAAAGAAGAAAAACTGAAGAAACTATAGCATCAGAATTAAATCAAAATGATCTTACAGCTATCGAGATTGAGCTAAAAAAACATTTTGATTTTTTAGAAACAAATAAAAGTAAATTTAGCAGTACAGAAATTTTTCTCGAGTCTTTAGCAAAATATCAAAGTTTACTTAATGAAATGTTATGTATACAACATCAAGATTTAAATTTCATAATATCTACATTTAATATATTTTTTATGGGGGTCTTTGAAAGTAATAAAGATGTTTTATTACCAATGATCAATAAATTGTTAGCTGCCATAATTAAAGTATTTTATGAAAATGTAGAAAATCCTTTTTATAAAGTTATTTCATTAGAAGAGCAACAATCTATTATATACATAATAGCAAAAGCATTTGTGGGTAATAAATATAATAATGAATTTACTAATAATTTACTTAAATTGCTGGCAAAAAATAATTTGTTACCAACATTGGATCACTTAATTATCCCAAATGCGCAGATTACTTTTTTGATGATTTTAGCTTCTTTTAATATAGATGCTAAATTATTTCGCAATATCATAAATAAATCAAAGAGGAATGAAGATTCATGGAATCTTATTTTTGAAATGCGAAATAAATTGGGTGAAACAGCATTCAATATGGCTGAACGACGAAATTTTAAAGAAAATGCTAAAATTATGGTAGAACCATATAATAAACAACCCGAATCATTAAACTTTTATTGCGCGAAATATATACTTGCAAATAAAATGTCTCTTGGAGATATGCAGTTACCAGAACAACTTCAAGATTATTTAAAATATGTTAATAAGGAAGAAGAATTAAATCAACATATACTACTTCCTATATTTAAAAAATACTTAAAAAGCTGCCTTAATAACATATCACTTGAAGAACTTCAAGAAATATTGTGTATTATCGATAAAGCTCGAAAACTAAATCCAAGAATGTGCACAACTTTACAACGCAGTTTACCTAATTTATACAACTTTATATTTTATAATAATCATTTATATTATATACTTTATTTTATAAATCTATTTTGTTCCCCTAAAAGTTTTCACACAAATTTTAATGAATTAATAAACAATAAAACAATTAGTATTGGCTCTGCGGCTGATTCTATAAAAGAAAATTTAAATGAGTCAAATCGACCTATATATAACAAGCTAATCTATAATTGGCTAACTTTAAAACACTTAAAAGAACCAATTACTAGTCAAAATTATAATCAAAGAATACAACCATACATTAACCTTGCTAAAGCTGGCCATATCGATGCATTAACAACATTTGTAATCTTTAGAGCTAACTTTGATAATAACTTAAGCAGCTTTTTAATAACAATAGAAAAATTCATAAGAATGGATGAATTTAGTTATGCAGTGAGCCTTGTAGATAGTATTCTGTATCAAGTAAAGAACCTATTTTCAGATCCAAAAGATTATTTAGAACAAGATAAATTTTGTAAACTACTAGATATAATCATTAGCCATATAACAAATGAACAGCACTATAATCCTCTATATAGTCTAACCTTAGTACAAATCTATAGTTATTTAAAAGATGATATTAATGTAAAAAAATATGCTGAAAAGTATCTTGAAGATAATAAAGGAATACTGCATATTCCAATTTTAACTGCCTTAAAAAATATTTACAAGAAAGAACACAATTCAGATAAAGAACAATTTTATAATAACAAAATACAAGAAGAAATAAAACAAATTAATTTACTTAAAAACAATTAATAAAATATTGCATTTCAAAACAAAAATTTGATATCCTGTAATTATGAGTTGTAATACAGGCTTTAAGAAAAAAGTAAATATTGAAAAGTAAATACTAAAAACTAAAAGCAAATCTTACAACTCATTTTTATTTTCAAGATACACCCTTCAAACAATAACCTAAGATTAAATATTGCTTAGTTGCTCTAATTTTAATTTCATGACCTACTTATTTTTAATCTAATTTTAACCTCATTTTAATTGAAGAAATCTATTATCTAATATGATCTTTAAACCTAATTATACGAAAAGAATTAATAAGAATAATAAAATCTGAAAAAGAATGAAATAAAGCTGCTTGAATAGGACTTAGCATTCCTAAAAACGCCAAAGCCATACCGCCGAAATGAATCAAAACAAAGCCAAATAATACATTCTGCTTGATAATTGACATAATCTTTTTAGAAAGACCAACAACAAACAATACTTTATTTAAATCATTACTCATTAGTACAATATCGCCCGCCTCTACCGCAGGCTCTATGCCCATAGCTCCAAAAACAATCCCTACGTCAGCTTGCTTTAAAGAAGGTGCATCATTGATTCCATCCCCTACCATTGCCAATAAAAATTTTTCAGATTGAAGCTTTCGTATAACTTCTGCCTTTTGCTCAGGTAGTAATCCTCCATAATAATCCTGAAATCTCAATTGGCCTGCTATAGTCTTAACAATTTTTTCATGATCCCCACTTAATAAACATAGTTGCTTAATTCCATAATGCTCTAAACTTCTTAAAACTGACTTCGCATTATCTCTAATCCGGTCCGATATACAAATTCGGCCTATAACTTTTTTTTCAGAAAAAATATAAAAGAATGTATGTGTCTCAGGACTCTTACAACCAATATCATCAACTTTATTATCTAATATATTAATACCTAAGAAATCAGCATACTTTTGACTACCAAAAAAATATGTATCCCCTTGATGAGTAATTTTAACACCATAACCAACGATTGATTCAAAACTATCAGCATCTGCAACCTCAATACCCTCTAATTTTGCTTTAATTAAAACTGCTTGAGCAATTAAATGCTCAGAATTCTTTTCTGCGATAGCAGCTAATTTTAAAATATCAGCAATAGTATATTCTGAATCTAAAGATACAATTTCTACAACTTCAAGATGACCCTCTGTAAGCGTACCCGTTTTATCAAAAGCAAATAGATCAACTGACGCAAGCCTTTCTAATACAGAACTTCCTTTTATCAAAATACCTTGCCTAAAAGCAGCTATAACCCCAGCCAAAAAAGCCAAGGGTGTGATAACCGTTAATTCTAAAGGAGATCCAAAAACAAGCAAAGTCACAACTAATTTGCTATTTCTAGTAAATAACCAAACTAAAGAAATAAGCACCAAAATAACAGGAACTAAAATGGTTGCAATATTAGATGCAAATAAGGCAATTCTGGCCTTACTTTTTTGCGAATCTTCTATGCTTTTTTTCATTTTAGCAAATAAAGTAGCTTCGCCAGCTTTTTCGACCTCAATCTTTATCGTTCCATTTTCAACAAATGAACCTGCAAATACATCATCCCCAATACCCTTCTCCTTGGGCATACTTTCACCAGTTAAACTAGATTCATTAACAAATGCAAAGCCATATACTATCTTACCATCTACCGGAATAGAACCACCTGCCTTAACCACCACAATCATTTTAGGAACAACCTCTTTAATATCTACAATATCATAGTGATTTGAATCCAATTGAATGGTCACTTCATGTGGTATTAATTTCAATAAAGAATGTATAGCTTTTTCTGTCTTTTCATCTATTAAAGCTTCAATAAACTTGGCAATTAACACAATCAAGAGTATTGTTATTATAGTATTAATCTCACCTGATAAAAAACCAACAAAAGATGCAATAGATACAAAAAATTCAGTACCTAAAATACCATGATATAGCTCATATAAAGCTAAAATAAAAATAGGAAGTAAAGCAATTATTAATAAATTTGATAAGTGACTAGCATCAATAAAACCGCACAGAATAGCAATAAGAATTATAACTACAACTGCTATATATAAGCCAAAAAACAAACTGTTCTTAATCATTAATACTATTATGCCAAAATATACCCGTAAAACATATAAGTAAAATTAAAACCCAAACAATTAAATACTAACTTGCTTAACTGCTTCTAATTTACCAATTCTGCGTCTCATAATACCAAGAGCCATTTTAATAGTCTTAACCTCAGCAGGAGTCATTTTTTTCGCATTAATCTCATTGGTTAATTTTTTTCTTGTCTCTTGCACAAAATTCATCAATTGTTTAGTAGCCTTAATTTTTTCACCATTATCCTTAATCCTAAAAAGCTCAGTTAATTTATTATTAAATTCCTTAAGCTCAGGAACCGTCTTCTCTAAAATTTTATTATGTAAATAACCAACAGCATTATCTATAGAACTAGAGAGAAACTCATAATAAAAAATAAATATAAATAACATTAAATATTTTGCATAGTTCTTCATTGAACCAACCCCCTTAAAATCTTTACTTATATAATTATCTTAAAAGAATTAGCGAAGCTAAGTCAATAACATTGTATAAGCATTATTAAAATATAATTGAACAAAGAAGAAAAATTCATAAAACTCTTAAGATCTCTCTTAAGCTTGTAACACCTTGAGCCAATTTTTTTACAGCATCATCCATAAGTGATTCCATACCATCAACTAAAGCTTGTAAATAAATTTTATCTAAAGAAGGACTTTCACAAACTAAAGCTTTAAGTTTATCAGTCGTCAATAATAATTGAAAAATTCCAATACGACCTTTATAGCCTGTCCCCGAGCAATTTTCACAACCATTCGCTTCATATATGTATTTTAATGATTTTATATTATTTAAACTAAGCTCAGAATGAGTCAATATCCGCTTAAACTTACAGTTTTCACATAACTTTCTAACTAATCTTTGTGCTAAAATACCGGTCAACGCCGAATTAATAAGATAATGCTCTATATCCATATCTAAAAGACGCACTAAAGCACCAGGCGCATCATTAGTATGTAACGTACTTAAAACAAAATGACCAGTTAATGCCGATTTAATAGCAACCTTAGCAGTTTCTTTATCCCTAATTTCACCAACCATAATAATATCCGGATCTTGTCTTAAAAGAGCTCGAATACCAGTTTCAAACCCAAATCCAATATCCGGATAAACTTGGCCTTGTGTAATTTCATTAATATGATATTCAACCGGATCTTCTAAAGTACAAACATTTTTTTCAATACAATTTACAGCTTTCAACATCGCATGCAATGTTGTAGTCTTACCAGAACCAGTAGGACCAGTAACTAAAAAAAATCCACCACAAGATTTAACTATAGTTTTAATCTTATCTAACATTTCTGGTTCAAACCCTAAATTTTCAAGAATTAAATTTACCTGCTCTACATTGAGCAATCTAATAACAATTTTTTCACCTAATGTAGTTGGAAATGTTGAAACTCGTAAATCTAAATTATAAATTATTTCAGAAATGTTAGTATAAGAAAACAAAAATTTTCCATCTTGAGGAATACGCTTTTCAGATACATCTAAATGAGCTAATACTTTAATTCTTGATAAAACCTGACCTCCTATTTCTAGTTCTAAAATTGAATCATGATAAAGAATACCATCAATTCTAAATCTAACCCTAATAGCAGATTCCTTTGGTTCCAAATGAATATCAGATACCCTATTTTTAATAGCTTTGGTAATTAAATTTTCTAATACCCTTACCGCAGAATGCTCTTCATTTATAAAATTTCCCATGACAAATAAAATCCAAAAATCAAGCCTAAAGATTCACCAATGTGGTTATAAATAAACTCAAGCATCATATTCAAGATATCTGAAATTGTATAGTTATGTGTAAATCCTAAAAAATCTTTAAAATAATCATAATTGATATAAACAATACCAAAATTTTGAACCACCCATAAACTAATTATGCTAAAAATTAAAAACCAAAGAAAATACCGAAGACAATATTTTACAACAAAGCCTATAACAAAACCTGAAACAAAATATATTAAAATTTCAAATAAGTCATCAACACTAAAAGATTGCATTTTGTGCTTAATAACATCCATAAATTGTAATTGTTTCATGCTAATCCCTATTATAAATAAAACTAAATAAGAGAGCGCTTCTCAGCGCCCTCTTGGTCATTATTAGGCAATTTTACTATTAAGATATATCGTTCTTTTCTAAATTAAAGAACTGATTCTCTTAAATTTTTACCTGGTCTAAATTTAACCACTTTTTTAGCAGGTATTTGCATCTTTTTTCCTGTAGCAGGATTAATTCCGGTACGTCCTTGCCTTTTTTGTACTAAAAAAGTACCAAATTTGGTTAAGCCTACAGATTTCCCTGATTTTAATGATAGCCCAATGACTTTCATGAATGACTCTAATACCGACTTATTAACAGCTTTAGGTAATTTTGTCATCTTAGCCATCTGCTCAATTAATTTTGCTTTATTCATATCAAATTTCCTTTTGCATTTTCAAAAAACAAAATTTAAAGATTAAAAAAAATAGCATAAAGTTCTAAATTATGGAGGCGGCACCCGGATTTGAACCGGGGATCAGGGTTTTGCAGACCCGTGCCTTACCACTTGGCTATGCCGCCATAAATTAATAATTTTTTTTCCTAGAGATTAACAAGTCCCTCAACTCTTCAGCTGATATAGTACCGGTTTCTTCTCTTTCAAATTTCTCTATAGGTTTTGATAAAAATTTCAAATTTGCTGGTCCTTCAATTGGATAACCATTTTTGTCTTTCTTAGAGAGACCATACCATTCCTGTATACCACCAGGATAAACAAAAACCTTTTCAAAACCCATCGAACGCATCAACCGAGCAGCTCTATCACTCTCAGTGCATGCATAATTTGTACAATAAAACACTATGTCAAAACTTTTGTCTAGCTTTTTAGGCAGTTCATCAAGATCGTCATATTGTACATTAAGCGATCCAGCAATTCTAGCATTTTCGTAAAGCATTTTTTCATTTACATCTATTAAATAAAGGTTTTTATATGGTGTATTAACTTCTGCTTTAGCTTCAGACTTAAACCAATCACAAGCTGGCAGCATTAAACATATTAGCGTCATCAATAAATGAAAAGCAACTTTTACGCAATTATTTTTTACCATTTATTTATTCCTTAAAATGTATCATAAAATCGATCTAATGCAATAATTTGTAAAATTAACTAATAAATTGAAGGCATCGAGACCATCTTATTCTTGACCAAAAGTTAATAGGATGCTTAATTAAATCAATAATCCACCAAGATTCATCACTATCGATTGACCAAATTCTAAATACTATCCTACCATGGATTAAATCACCATGCAAAACATTCCACATCCTTGAATCTAAACTTCCAAGTCTATTATCACCCATAGCCCAATATTCATTAGGTCCAAGAGTCACCTCAAACATATCTCTGTTGGAACGATCCGGTGTTCCCGGCCAAACAACAATTGGTTCACCATTTGGAAGCAATACCAATCGATTAGGGTTAATCTTATAAAATAGTTGATCCTGCCATGATACTTTAGGATCAAAAGAGCGGAGCTCTAAAGGAGATTCTTCTCCTGTACAATGAGAATGGGAACTTTTCCACACTTGAACTAATGGATATTTGTTAATATAAGGTTCATCCAATTTTTGACCATTTAAGTATACAAGAGGTTTACCATTTTCTATGACACCTCTAATATGATCCCCGGGAATAGCAATTAATCTTTTAGTCCAGTTGGTCACTCTCCATGAAACAAATTTTTGCCATAATTTTATTAAGGAATTCTTTGAATAAGAGTATGTTGGATCATCAAAAGCTATAATCTCACCCCTTTGCGGTTTTCTAAACCAATATGATAACTTATCGGCAAAGAATCTTTCACCAACTAGAAGGGTGGTTTCCATTGAACCGGATGGTACTTGATAAAGCCCAAATACAAATGTTCTAACCACAAAGGCTATTGGCAATATTACAAAAAATAGTTCAAAAAAGAATCGAACTGCAGAAATATCATATAAACCTCCCAATATTTTTTTTACTAAATTCATAACGGTCCTCTAAATCATATTTAATAGCAATTATATAATACAATCGACTATCAAAAGCAAACACTTTTAATTTAAAGATTTAATTATCAGTTTATTATTTAACAAATTGCAAGCATCTTGACCAACGGATTCTAGACCAAAATTTAATCGGATGCTTAATCAGATCAATAAACCACCAAGATTCATCACTATCCATAGACCAAATTCTAAATACAATTCTACCATGAATCATATCTCCTCTAAATGGGCCAAATGTTCTAGAATCATCACTTCCTCGTCTATTATCTCCCATGCACCAATATTGATTATCACCTAAAGTTAATTCAAAAATATCCCTTTTAGAGCGATCTACAGCATTTGGCCAAATTTCTATCGGTTTTCCGTTTGGTGACAATACAAGCTTTTTAGATAGGTTATAATAAAATGGCTGTTCTTGCCATGGTACCTTAGGATCAAAAGATCTTAATGCATAAGGAGTATTTTTAGAGTAACTTGGACTTGAAGTTGGCAATAAAATTTGGGTGAGCGGATATTTATTTATATAAGGTTCATCTAATTTTTTCCCATTCAAATATATAACAGCTTTTCCTCTTTCTATTACACCCTTTATATGATCACCAGGAATCGCAATTATACGCTTTGTCCAATTATCAACTTTAAATGAACCATATTTTTCCCATAATCTAATGATAGGATTTGTCGAAAAAGTATATCTTGGGGAATTAATAGCAATTATTTCACCTCGCATCGGTTTCCTAAACCAATATGACCATTTATCAGCAAAAAATCTTTCACCAACTAGAAGAGTGGTTTCCATTGAACCGGATGGTACTTGATAAAGCCCAAATACAAATGTTCTAACCACAAAAGCTATTGGCAATATTACAAAAAGCAGCTCGAAAAGGAATCGAACGATAGGAACATCATAAAGCCGCCCTAATATTTTTTTCGTCAAATTCATTCTGTTCCTTTCATTACATTATCATATACACTATTAACAATGAGCAATTATACCACTACTTTTTTTAACAAACTACTCTTTTACTTTGTATAATATATTTTTAGTCTTCTGCTATCAGGAATGTGAATTTATATTTGGTAATTTAGCATCATAATTCTTTAACAGTTCAATTACTTTACTATTGCGACAATCAGCTGCAATCATAAGTGGGGTTCTTCCATTCTCATCCTGACAATTAATACATCTACTTATTAAGCTTTTATCTTTCACTAAAGCTAAAAGCCTTACAAGCTCATCGTTGGATGCATGCAATAGGTTAGCACCTAAAAAATGTAATATTGTCCAATTCGTACGATCCTCACGCATAGTAAATAACTTATCTATGTTAAAATGCTCTAAAGAAAACAAATTATTCAAAATCAAAAATAAACAGAGGCCAGGATGTTTAATATGTAGTATTGTTTTCTTCTCTAATTCAGAGGAAACCTTATCTATTTGAGCCATTTTTCTATTAATCAATAGCATCAATACTATATTTTGGGTAACAAAATGCTGAACTTCATAATCACTAGTTTCAAGATCCCTACGAAAAATATCGATTATTAAATTTAAATTTCTGTTAGATTCAATGCAAAATAATTCATAGAGCAATTTTTTGTGAACACCTATATCTATTGCATATATAGATCTTGGTGCAAACTTATGTTTATGTTGTTCTAAATTAGAACAATGCTGATTTATTTTAGCAAGAGTCTTGCAATATTCAAGTACCGATTCAGGCAATTGAGAAGATAATAGATCTTGATCTATACTAGAATTAGAGTTAGCCTTTAATGCTGTTAAAAAGAGCAATGAAGGTAACTCTTGGTTATCAAGGCCTTTGTTAAGAAATAATCTGATTGGCATATAAGCCCAATCGTCATATGCAACATTTTCTGCCAAATCAAGAGGAGTTTCACCTTTATTATTTTTCATAAGAATAAAATTATCTAAAGACAAACCATGTTTATTCATAAGCTCTAATATAACTTTGATATTATCTTTAAATAAACCACGTACAGCATAATGCAGCACTGTTTCATTATTTAAATCTTTCATTTTCAAAATATGATCCCAATCTTCATTACCATCTGCTTTATTGAGAATACAACGAAATAGCTCACATTCAAGAGGCTTATACGCAAGTTCCATCAAAAAAGTTCTTCCATCAATAACAGCATCACTTCTTTTATCAATAAAACTATCATTCAATGTTGGCAATAAATTATTTCGCACCAAAATTTTGAGTAAATTATTAATAAAGTCTGTTTTCTCAGCATTAAAATCAAAATAAGCATAACCATCATCTATTTCATGTATCATAAAACAAATAACAGCTCTTTCACGCTCTGAAGCGATATTATAATAAGCATTTTCTACCGGATTATCATACAATCGAATTAATAATGGCAAAAACTCTTTTGTCAATAATGAAGCACCATAATCATTCGATTCACCATCTGGATCAAAGCTAAATGTTAACTTAAAATATATATCAGCTATAGATAGTATAGATTTCAAATCTGGATGTCCCATCTTTAACATATTTTCAAGTAAATTTTTATAATCAGATAAATTTTTTTGATCAAGCCCATAATATTTTTTAAGCCTGTTTTGTTTTTCTTGCAAAAACTTAAAATGCTTATTTAAATTGCAACGTTGATCTTCTTGAATAGTAGATATATTATCTTGTTTAGATTCAGATATTTCATGCAATTCATTATCTATTTTTATTTTCTTATCCTTATGCGGATTCTCCATAGAATTAATTGGAAAATTAAAGAACAAAAATGTTGAAATCAAAAAAATGAAGGATATACTTTTTTTGGGGCATCATAAACCTAGTTATTTTGTTTTGATTGTTCTATTATAAATTCACTTATTCCTAGATAATCTAGAAAAGTAAATCCACCCTTGCATCGAATATTTTCATCAGCCCCATATTTCTTAAATAGCTCAACAATTTCTGATTTGCCTTCATAAGCTACAATCATAGTTGGAGTTAAGCCTTTATGATCTTGAGTATTAATGCATGTTGTTATTAAATTTTTATCCTGTACTAAATT
>Ga0207074_1136_pt1 | contig 11709 bp, 8 predicted proteins | sample Alteio_BWMinHeat_66_FD_153567 | JGI IMG/M metagenome (GOLD analysis project Ga0207074, IMG submission 153567) | Enriched cells from forest soil in Barre Woods Harvard Forest LTER site, Petersham, Massachusetts, United States -... | ecosystem: Environmental > Terrestrial > Soil > Temperate forest >...
TTGCAACCGTTACATGACCACTTCCCGATAGCAGGGGATATTGGATATACCAAAGGGATCCGGTTTCTGTTTCCGCTTCCACTTCTAAATCGGAAACTGCGGTTTTTAAAACGGGATCCCAATTGACCAGGCGTTTACCCCGATAAATCAATCCTTCCTCATAGAGTTGAATAAAAGTAGTTAAAACGGCATCCGAAAATTCATCGTCTAGCGTAAAACGTTCGCGGGTCCAATCTAGAGAGGCGCCAATTCTGCGCAGTTGTTGGGTAATATTACCGCCAGATACTCCTTTCCATTCCCAGACTTTTTTTTCAAAAGCTTCACGGCCTATTTCCTGGCGAGATTGACCTTTTGCCAGTAATTGTCTTTCAACGACCATTTGTGCGGCGATGCTGGCATGGTCCGTTCCCACTTGCCATAATGTTTTTCGACCTTTCATTCGATGATAGCGAATTAAAATATCCATCAAGGTTTGTTGGAAGGCGTGTCCCATGTGCAAACTGCCCGTTATATTGGGCGGTGGAATCATGATGCAATAAGGATCTCCTTCTCCTTGTGGGACAAAAAAGCCAGAGTTTTCCCAAAAAGCATACGTTTCTTTTTCTAAAGTAGCGGGATCATAGGCTTTATCGAGTATCATTTTGTGCATCTATCCAATAAGTATTGAACCAACAACGGAACAGGGCGGCCCGTTGCAGCGCGTTCTTTCCCCAGCCGAAAAGCGCTTCCCGCCACATCCAAATGTGCCCAATTGAATTTTTTAGCAAAGCGCGACAAGAAGCAGGCCGCTAAAATAGCACCCGCTTCTGGGGGATTTCCGATGTTAGCGACATCGGCGAAAGGGCTGCTGAGTGCATCTTGATAATCGTCCCAAATGGGCAATTGCCAACAGCGATCGCCACTTTCATTTCCGGCTTGGATGAGATCATTTGCGAGGGGGTTATGATTCGAAAAAAGTCCACTGGCATGGGAGCCCAATGCTAAAATACAAGCCATGGTGAGTGTGGCGATGTCAATCACCACATCGGGATCAAAGCGTTCAGAGTAAGTGAGCGCATCACAAAGTACTAAACGTCCTTCCGCATCGGTATTTAAGATTTCCACCGTTAAGCCAGACAGGGTTGTGACAATATCTTCTGGACGGGTTGCAGTATTGCCCGGCATGTTTTCAGCAGCCGCAATGACGCCAACAATATTGATGGGCATTTCTAATTCTGCGGCGGCGCGAATGGCGCCGAGCACTGCTGCTGCTCCACACATATCATATTTCATTCCAATCATGGTTAATGGGGCTTTCAGCGAATTTCCACCTGTATCAAAAGTAATTCCTTTACCCACTAAAACAACGGGTTTTTGTTTATCTTTACGGCCACGATATTCCAGGGTTATTAATCGGGGTGGATTTTTACTGCCTTGTCCGACTGAGGCAAAGGCATTCATTTTATGCGCTACGATTTCCTTTTCATTTAGGATGGTTGTTTGAATGGTAGGAAATTGTGTCGATAATGCTTCGGCTTCTTTTGCCAGATAGATGGGGGTACAAACATTGGGGGGCAAATTGCCTAAATTTTTGGCGAGCGTTACAGCGCGTCCGATGGCTTCTCCTTCCGATACAGCGCGTTCTGCGCTGGGGAGATCACGACGTGTGGCAACCGTTAAGACTAAACGGCGTAAAGTTCTCCGTTCTTTTTCTTTCTTGCTCTTGAATTGATCAAAGCTATAGAGCGCTTCTAAAATAACCTCTACAGCTTGTCTAATTTTCCAGTGCGTATTGCGCCCTTTAACATTGAGCTCAGTTAAACAGAGCACAGCTTCTGTCGAACCAGTTTGGCTTAACACTTTGATTGCCTTACGAATAATATCCCGGTATTCCTTGTCACCAAGCTCTCGCTCTTTTCCGCAGCCAGTCAAAAGAACACGATCAGATAAGGTGTTGGGGACGTTATGGATCAAAAGTGTTTGTCCGGGGCTGCCATTGATATCGCCACGGCGTAGAATATTGCCAAGATACCCTTTACTAGCCTTATCTAATCTTTCCGCGGTGTTTGAGAGCCTTCGGGTTTCAAAAACGCCCGCAATGATGCAGTTTGTTCGTTGTTTTTCTGGGTGACCGGTTTTGACACTAAATTCCATAAAATTCTCCAACATACCCTTCACAATTCTGCGCTGCAGGGCGGGTGACGGGTGGCTTATGTTTGCAAAAGCTGATAGTGTACCCCAATTACTGTAAATTTGTTAATCCTTTCTGGAGACGTGGGGCGTCGTGCAAATTATTGCTAGATATATAACTAAAGAAATTATATTTTCATTTTTGAGTATCACCGGCATATTATTTTTGATTGTACTTTGTAATCGAATGGCGGTTTATTTAGCAAAGGCAGCAACCGGGGAGCTGCCGATTCGCTTGGTGTTTAATATTGTCCTACTTTTTACTCCAGAGTTATTAAGCTACCTTATTCCTTTAAGTTTATTCATTGCGATCCTGTTTGTCTATGGGCGGATGTATGCGGATAGTGAAATGGCCGTTTTGGCTTCCTGTGGCGTGGGTTTTAAATATATCCTTCAACTTACGGCGATGATTGCCTTCTGCGTTATGATATTGGTGGGCGTTTTAACTTTTTGGGTCGTACCCAAAGTGGCAACCGTAAGGGAGGCGGCCATTTCGAAAGGTGAAACCAGCCTGATGCACGCTCTTTTGCCCGGAAGGTTTCAAACGCTGGGAGAAGGAAAATTGGTTTTTTATTTGGAGGATATTGCGGCAAAGCGTGCAGTAGGGGAGGATAATGAGTCCCAGCCGCCCTTAAAAGGTATTTTTATTGCGGAGCGTCCGACGGATATCTCCAAAGTGGATCAGGGTTGGACATTGATTACGGCCGAGGAAGCACATCTAAAAGCTGATCCGGACACGGAAAATTTATATTTGGTTTTAAAAAAGGGTCATCGTTACCAAGGATTGCCAGGATCCGCAGATTATACGGTTGTGTCTTTTGAAGAATATGGGCGGGAAACCCTGCATGAAATGGCAGCGGCACCAGAAGAGGCGTTTCGGCAGAAAAAAAGTGCTTCCTTGTTTTTTTCAAAAGTTCCTGCAGATGCAGCAGAATTTCAATGGCGGGCCTCATTGCCGCTCTCAGCGTTTATATTAGCATTCATTGCCATTCCTTTGGCACGGGTTAATCCAAGACGAGGACGTTTTGCCAAGTTTCTCCCTGCCGTCGTGATCTATATCGTTTATTATAATCTTTTTACGGTAATGAGACGTTGGGTAGAATCGGGAACCCTTCCGAGTTTTCTTGGGGTATGGTGGGTTCACGGGGTGTTTCTTTTCGTTGGTTTAGGGCTCATTGCAAAAGAATCTGGGTGGTTTAAACGGGTGTGGAACGAGGGTATTCCTCTATGGAAATTTTAGATAAATATATTGGAAAACAGGTTGTTCTGACAATTTTGCTGGTTGCTTTTATGTTACTGGGATTTGATTTGTTTTTCAGCCTAGTGAACGAATTAAAAATGGTCGGGAGAGGGGATTACACTTTAGGGGTTGCTTTGATATTTTTAATCCTTAGTATTCCAGGACGATTATATAGTATGTTTCCCTGGGCTGCCTTGATTGGAACGTTAATTTGTATGGGAGCATTGGCAAATCATAGCGAACTGGTGGTGATGCGTACCTCAGCAATTTCTATTTTTCGCATCACATGCTCGGTGTTAAAAGCGGCGTTGATATTAATCTTGGGTATCGTTTTAGTGGGGGAAGGGATTGCGCCCATTGCCGAACGCTTTGCACAAAATAAAAAAACGGCTGCCATCAGTGGTGGGCAAACCGTACAAACGCCTTTAGGGCTTTGGGTAAGACATGGACAAGAGTTCATTCATGTTCAGACCGTGCGAAATGATGGCAAGCTTCTGGGGGTTACGCGGTATCAGTTTGATAAAAATCGGCAATTAATGGAGGCTTTATATGCCGAATCTGCAGAGCAGGAAGACGGAAGATGGCGTTTAACGGATGTAAAAAGCACTCGGTTTTCAGATAAAAAAACACAGGCTTTTCAAGAGAAAACCAAATTTTTGCCTCAGCTTTTGGAACCTGAAATTCTGGAAACTGCCATGATAAAGCATCCAGAACGCCTTTCGTTATTCGCCCTTTGGCGTACGATTCAACATCGGGTTAAAAATGAATTAAATACGGAAAATTACCAGTTGGCTTTTTGGTCAAAAATATTTCAACCAGTGGTCATTTTGATGATGGTGTTTTTGGCGGTGCCCTTTGTGTTTGGCCCTTTAAGATCGGTTAGTACGGGATTTAGAATCGTCGTTGGCATTTTGACCGCGTTTTTATTTCATACCGTAAATCATCTTTTTGCGCCTTTAGCCGTTGTCTATCAAGTCCCCGCGATTATAGCGGTATTGACCCCCATTATGGTATTTGGGGGTTTTGGGTTTTGGATGTTAAAGAGGCGTCAGTAGAGACCTATCGGAGGATAGACCCTAGTGCTTTTCCAGCGTTGTACGCGTTTGTAATGCAGCCCTGGACTTCTTTTGTTTTATTCGTCACAGCGGTTTGAATAATGGCTGAACCATAATACAATTCATAAAATTTATCCCGCATAAAAGTAAGCGTTCTTGCGTTACAATTAGACTTTTGAACAGTCGCAGGTTTTTCTTTTACTAAGCGATCAGCTTCTTCTTTTAGCACTTTTGGCAAAGGAAAACGGTTTTCTAGCTGAGGAATATTTTCTACTGTATAATCATTGCAAAGGTGAGAATATTTATAATGCTTCATTAAGAAATAGGTAAAATCTCTCAATTCGTTAAGCGCGTTAAATTTAAATAAACCCGTGTCGGAATCTATTAAGTAATATTGGCTATCCTTTACAACAATTCCGATGTCATGACCCGCGGCACCCCTCATTGTCAACAACACAGCAAAGTTTTCTTTTTTCAGACGGTTGAATACAGAATAAACATTGTCTGCAACGAGATTAGAGGTCATACTTGTTGTTTGTAGGGTTGCATCAAATTTGCAAATGGTAATAAGGTTATCGTTGTGTTCGGGAAAAAGTCGCGCGTTCTGACATCTTTCTACCGAAGGAAAGTTGCCATTCAAAAAATTCATTTTTTTAGAAAAATGTTGATGAGGCGCATTTAAGTCGTAAGTAAAAAATCGATGAAAAGTGAGTATTTGATAAACACCTAGTACAGTAAGACCGTAGCAATATCCTCCTGCATCTTGAATAATGGGATGTTCACTTTGACACATAGCTATAATTTGATTGTTTCTATATTCCGATTCCATTAATTGTTTTCGAAATTGAGCGTGATTTAGGCTTTTAACTTGGCTATACGTTGCGCTGCGTAATCTCTTGTATAAAGGCTCTGGAAAAAATATTTTATCTAAATCTTCTATAATGTGTTTAAATGAAAGTGGTTTAGTAATAGTGTTATATAGGACTTGAATAAGAGTGTCTGGCAGAAACTCGGGCTGGATTGATAATGAAATTTTAACTTTATTATGGAACTCGTTAAAATGATCTTTGAGTAGGTTGAAAGAATCTTCACATGGGTTATGTTCAAAGTCGTTCAAGCAACGTAAAAATGCTTTAGCTTTCTCTTGAATTTCGGATAACCTCTCTGTTTTATCTTGCTCATCGTAAGGTGTTTGGATGAATGATAAGGACTTTAAACATTGCTGAAGCGGAATACATGCAAATTGTATTCTAGAAAAAACTGCATCTTGGCTGATTGCCTGTTTGTTTCGGTTGGAAAAACATTGATTTCCTTCTGGAATTCGACTCAGAAAACTGGCGTCATATTCTACAGTCTCGGCAATTTTTTTTATTTCGTTATTTATATTAGAAAGTGTGGTTGCCATGATTTACCTCCATCGCCGGCTTTAACTTTAAGCCTATCAAAATCGGAGGATAGATCCTAGTGCTCTTGCGCCTTTATAGGCGTCTATTACGCTGTCGCGCGTTTGCTCTGCTTTATCCGTCACTGCGGTTTGAACAATGGCTGCTCCACAATATGCCATATAAAACTTATCTCGCATAAAAGTAAGTGTTCTGCTAGGACAAGATTCAGGAGTTTCTTTTTCTGGGCGAGCATTTACGCTCTTCAGTGCTTCTGGCAAAGGGAAACAACTTTCCAGCTCAGGCATATTTTCTAGGGTATAACGATTGAAAAGAAGAGAATACTTATAATGCTTCGTTAGGAAAGCAATAAACTCTCTGAGCGTATTAAGATCGTTAAATTCAAATAAACCCGTGTCAGAATCTATCAAGTAATACTTATTATCCTTTACAACAAGTCCCACATGATGGCCCTCGTCGCCACGCATTGTCAACAACATCGCAAAATCTTTATCTTTACATTGGTTCAATATGGAATAAAGTTTATTTGCAATAAAATTAGAGGCTGCGCCAGTGGTCTTCATGCTGGTATTGAATTTGCTAATGATGAGGGTATTATCATGGTTTTCGCTTAAATATGGACCATTTTGGCATCTTTCTGTTAAAGGAAAACTGCCCCTCAAAAAATTCATTTTTTCCTGAGAATATTGGGCGGCAATACTTAAGTCACAAGTGAAAAATCGATTAAAAGCAAGAATTTGATAGGCCCCTAGTACAGCAAGACCATGGCAATATCCGCCTGCATCTTGAATAATGGGATGTTTATGTTGATGCATGGGCAAAATTTGGTTATTTCTATAAGGTGACGCCATTAATTCTCTTTGAAATTGAGCGTAATTTACACTTTTAAATTTTTCATAACTTGCATTGATTAATCTTTTATGTGGAGGCGCAGGAGAAAATATTTTATCGAGATCCTCTATAATTTCTTTAAATGAAAACTGTCCTGTAATGACGGATTTCCGCAGCGACTTAATAGAGCCTAATATAAATCCAGATGCACATTGTGAAAGTTGAAGTTTATCCTCGTCGCAAGCCTCAACTAGAACATCCTGAAACGCTTGAAAATCATTTTTTAGGTAGCCAAGAGCGTCTTGATATGGGTTCTCTTCGAACTCTTTCAAACTCAATAAAAATTTATCTGCTTTCTGTTCAATTGAGCATAATATTTCTTTTTGATTTTTGTTGGTGGAAGAAAGGGAGAATTTTTGCGTATCTTTTAGGTGTTTGAAGTTTATGTTAAAGAGATTTTGTGCATTTTTTATCCTAGAAAAAATAGCAAAATTGCTGGTTGCCGTTCTATTTCGATTAGAGATTAAGTGACCACTTGGTAGAATTCGACTGATAAAGTGTGAATCGTATTGGTACTCGGCACCCGGAATGGCGGCTGATCCTAAAGTCTCAGTCGTTTCTTTGATGTCTTCGTGTATCTCAGCAGGTGTAGTTGCCATGATTTATCTCCTACGGTAATTCTCAGTATTTTAATAAAAAACACTTTCACATATCGATAGGCTAAAGTCAATATTTTTTATTTTGCTAACTCCCTTAAGATGCCTTCTGAGACACTTGCACGCTCTGCTTGCGTGAGTTCAGGACAACATGTTAAGCTTACCCGCTTAGTAACACGAGCATTTTAGGCGCGTAGCTCAGTGGTAGAGCACCACCTTGACATGGTGGTGGTCGGTGGTTCGATCCCACTCGCGCCTACCAACCTCATATCTCAGAATGTCTTAATTAATCCTAAAATCCCTTGAATTAAAGGGTATTTTCGTTGTAGACTGTCCTGGTCCATTCAGCACATTCCGGTGAAATCCGAGATATTTTGGGGGTACTAGAAGGGGTATTCCAGATTTCACGATTGTTGATACCCCTATGGCAATCGTACTGAGAAGACTGATTTTTATTAGTTTAAACGCAAACTTACAAAGTTGATATCATAAATCTTTCAATTTATATTCTCCACTGATAAAGCATTAAATTTATCTCTCTAATAAGGAAAAAGACTGTTTAGAAAACCGCCGTTTTCTGGAAATTTTTAACCGAAAAATTTTCTTATTTATAATGAAATTGCGTTTTGCAGTATTAAGCGCAGAGCGGGATGATAGAGATGCTGAAACACCTCTGTCACCCCTGACCACAAATTTCAGACTTATGAGGAGTCCGAGCATCATGGCTACAGGTAGCTTAAATAATTTTCATTCTTTTGCCAACCGCAGTTTTTTCATTCCAGTTGTCCCACCGGAAGAAGTTGCACCAAGATTTTGTGTTATTTGTCTAGCATCGTATAGATTAGGCACACTACACGGGGTGTGGATTGATGCAACTCAGGATGTTGAGGTAATAGGGGCCCATATAATGGATATGCTGGCAAAAAGTCGCGTAGATGAAGCCAATGAATGGGCAATCTATGCCTACGAAGGGTTTGAATCGTTAGAGTTACGATGTTATCAGGGGATTGGACAAATCCATGAAATGGCTCTGTTCTTAACGATGTATGGTAAATGGACCGATAAGCTGTTGAAATATTACGGGGACGATGTTGATCTCGCTGAAGAAGCGATGGCATATCATTATCAAGGGAAGTTTCGCGATGAGTTGGCGTTTGCTGAGGATGTGCTGGACAAGAGATGCACAATTCCGATCCCAAAATTTGTCAAACATTATATAGACTATGAATCTGTTAGAAGGGATATTTTTCGAGAGGAATATTACTCTATCGAAGTGGATAAAGAGGTGCATGTGTTCTCGCATCAGTCTTGTTAAAAAAAGATCTGTCTGTGGGCAAGATCCCGTCATGTACGTATGATGGGATCTTGAGGATTTACAAAAATTAGTATGTTTTGTAACTTTCCAAGATTCTTGGTGAATTAATGGCATCTTTAATTCGATTGAAGCGATAGGAATTGAATTGTCTTAACATCTAAGTGTGTTGCAAATTACTAGGGGCGATATGTGAAGTTAAGTGAGCTTAAAAAATTAATCAAAAATGAATCCATTAATATGGAGTTTAAGTCGACAACCGGAGAAATTAGTCAAGCATGCAAAACACTTTGCGCTTTTTTAAATTGCACTGGCGGAAAAGTATTTATTGGTATTAAAAATGATGGCCGTGTGGTTGGACAAATGGTAACAGATAATACCAGCCAAGAAATTGCCAATGCTATTAGAAAAATAGAACCGCCGGTAACCGTGGATGTATCTTATATTTCCGTAGAGCAAGAAAAAAGTGTTATTGCATTAGATGTTCCTACCGGGGAGCATGTGCCTTATGTTTTCGATGGTCGTCCCTATTATCGTGTTGAATCTGAAACGGTATTAATGCCACAACATCTTTACGAACAATTGCTTGTAAAAAGGGGTCAATTGAATCATGCCTGGGATGAATATATTATTAATGATTATTCTGTAGAAGCTCTAGATCATGATGAGATTCGTAATTCTGTAAAAATAGCCGTTGCATGGAAAAGAATGCCAGAGATCGCTTTGCAAGAAGAGCCAATAAATATCTTAAAACGTTTGGAATTATTGGAAAACGGAAAGCCAAAAAACGCAGCTGTTGTTTTATATGCTAAAAAAATAGATCCCCAGTTTTTTCAATGTATGATTAAAATGGCAAGATTTAAAGGCACGAGCAAGCTAGACGATTTTGCTGACAACCAACAATTTTATGGCAATGCGTATAGAATTCTCGAAGAAGCCACTAATTTTATGGGGAAACACTTAAATGTCTCCAGCACATTTCCTGAAGATAGTTTTGTACGATCAGATAAATTCACGGTGCCAGTCCGTGCTGCTCGCGAAGCTATAATTAATTCTATATGCCACAGAAATTATCAAAATAACTCTTCCATTTCTTTAGCCATTTTTGATGATAGAATGGAAATTTGGAATAGCGGGCGGTTACCAAATGCATTAAAAATTGAAGATTTAAACAAACGACACGAGTCGCATCCAAGGAACAAGCTCCTTGCGAAAGCTATGTATGAATTAGGGCTAATAGAGAAATGGGGGAACGGTACTATAAAAATTTTTGACGAATGTAAAGCGAATGGTATGCCAGAACCCGTTTTTGAAGAATATTCAAGTGGATTGTCAGTTACATTTGTTTTTGCAGAACCAATCGGGCCAAGAGCAACTGCTATACAAAAAGAAGCTCCTGAACTGTCTTCATCAGCGTTGTCGAATAGACAAAAAGAAATTATTGAAATTTTAAAACAGGGTGTTGAATTTAAAACAGCTGATATTATGAAAAAACTCAGACAGCCGCCCCCTGAAAGAACTTTACGATATGATCTTAATATTTTAAAAAAACGAGGTATAATAGGTGCAAGAGGTAGGGGCGTGCACGCCGTTTGGTACAAAATTTAGCTGTCGAAGGCAACCGAAGGCAACCGAAGGCAACCGAAGGCAACCGAAGGCAACCGAAGGCAACCGAAGGCAACCGAAGGCAACCGAAGGCAACCGAAGGCAACGGAACTTCCCATTAGGCCAAGTAACTTGCGTTCAAAGCAGCCGTTTTCACACTAGTTTTTGAGATTTCTGATTTACGATCTTAAAGCCTTTTGGTAGTTAGGCTTTCCCTTCTGTTTAAGAGGCATGTTTCTTAGGTTTGGGTAGAGTACAACGTTTCTTTGATGTGATATAGTTTTGGTTTCCATTGATGGTTGCTCTTCATTTCTGGAAGTATGTATTTTTTGGGTAAGTTCGGTTCTTTAATTTTGAGGTCGCTATGTTAAATCAGGTCACTAGTGAGATGTCCAAAAAGAAAGCATTTTTTGATTCATCAATAGTAATTGGATTAAGAAAACAGGAGTTAAACATTGACCTCAATGAAGAATTTCCCGAGAAAGATTGGTTAAGATTGGCGCAAGACACTATTACCGATGAATGTTGGATTAAGGGTAATTGGCAACAAAGGAAAGAGACAGCCAAGTTTTTTGAGGATAACAAGTTTAATATTATAAGCTCTACACATGCACTTTTGGTAGATGAGTATCTGAATGGCAGTAATTTCAGCACTTATCTTAAATCAAATCAAACCGAAATATTATCCTTTCTGAAAGGAGAACATCCAAAGCAGAAAGAATTTGAAGAATTATATTCAAAAATGTATGATGATAGAACTGTTGCGAATAATGATGAATGGAATTCAATTCCAATTTCTGATGATGATGTCGTAATATATCCTCAAAAAATATATGATCGAATGTCATGGCTTCTTTCTAATGATATTCCATTTTCCATGCCGATAGATGATCAACAATTTTTAAGAATTCGGGCAGGAAAAGTATTTCTATCTTCTAAAAGATCAATCATTGAGGAAAAAAAGCATATTAGAATTTTTTCTGATTTTAAAAAAGAATTACCACTAACTTATAATATACTTGTGTATTCGATTTTTATAGATTGTTTAATGAGGCCTTACAATATCTATAAAAAGAAAACTGAAAATAGAAGAGAATCATTTGAGATTAAACTAGATGACTGTACTGAAAAGGTATTAATAAGTTCTAATTTATTGCCAGATTTCAGGATAAGTTTGCCAGCCTTGCATTTTTGTGATTTATTTGCTACTGGTGACAGGCACCAAGTCAATCTAATAAAATATCTTTATCCACAATATAGTAATAAAATTAAACTGTTTCACTACTGAGCAAGAAAAGTGCATGGGTTACAGATAGGCTGCTCGCCTACCAACCTCATATAAACCATAAAGTTAATAATTCACCAAGATTCTTGGCGAGTTATCATACCTACTAAAAGAAACTCGAGTCCGAAGATCCTACCATACCGCAGCAGGATC
>Ga0207074_1137_pt1 | contig 11626 bp, 10 predicted proteins | sample Alteio_BWMinHeat_66_FD_153567 | JGI IMG/M metagenome (GOLD analysis project Ga0207074, IMG submission 153567) | Enriched cells from forest soil in Barre Woods Harvard Forest LTER site, Petersham, Massachusetts, United States -... | ecosystem: Environmental > Terrestrial > Soil > Temperate forest >...
AGAACCACGTCGTGTGCGCCAGGTGCCACTTTGTGGGGCTTGTGTCGGGCATGGATTGCACCATGCAATCTTCAGCGCTCAGGTCCGCAGCCAGCGATTCGCTCACCTCCCGCACGCGCGTGAACTGCGTGGCCAGGGGGTTCTCCGTCTTGTGATTGGGCTCAAGCGTCGCCGATGGGGACTTCGACTTCATACGCAAATCATCCGCCCGGGTTTAGCGGGCAGGGGAGTAATTCTACGCCAATGGGATTAGGACAATGTTAAAAGCTGATGTTACGGCGGGCTGATTTAGGATAGAGAGCAGGGGCCTTAGCTCAATGGTTAGAGCAAGCGGCTCATAATCGCTTGGTTGCAGGTTCGAGTCCTGCAGGCCCCACCACTTCAGGAGGTGCAACCTTGGCTGGAAGAGAAGACCTCGAAGGTTGGGTTATTGATGCTCTGAAACTCATTGGAGGGTCAGGGTCGGTCACCCAAGTGTGCGAGCAAATATGGAAGAAGCACGCCAAGGAACCGGAAGCTTCCGGCGATTTTTTCTATACATGGCAATATGATGTTCGACGGGCGGCAAATCGACTGCGGCGCAAGAAGACCATGAGATCGGTTGAGGATTCACCCGCAGGAATTTGGGAATTGGCGCCATCCGCAAAGGCAGTCTCAAGCTAGAATCGTTTGCGTTGTTGGAACTCCCATTGCCTTGACAGCCGCCACCCGCTCCGTAGGAGCGGAATATTTGTAGCCTCGGTACGAAAGAACGTTACAAAGCTCCGTAGGAGCGACAGCCCCCCGATGGCAAATACCTATTCACAGATACATATCCAAGTCGTTTTCGCGGTTCAAGGGCGGCAATCCTTGATTTCCGACGAAAACAAAGATGAACTTTACAAGTACATCTCCGGCATCGCTCGTAATCAAGGGCAAAAGCTGATCGCCATTAACGGCATGCCTGATCACATCCACATTCTGATCGGTCTCCAGCCTGACATGGCGCTGTCAGATCTTGTGCGAGACATCAAAGCCGGGTCTTCCAAGTTTGTGAATCAAAAAGGTTGGATACGCGGCAAATTCTCGTGGCAAGAAGGCTTTGGGGCGTTTTCCTATGGCCACTCACAATTGCCCTCGGTCGTACGTTACATCCAGAACCAAGAGGCCCATCACGCCAGACGGTCATTCAAACATGAATATTTTGCGTTGCTGCGGAAATTTGATATCGCGTTCGAAGACAAATACGTCTTCCAATTTGTAGAAATGCCGCTCCTACGGAGCTCTAGTCCTTTGACGGTTGTTTAGCTACAAATATCTCGCTCCTACGGAGCGTTGGACAAGCGGGCATTTCACTATGCGAACCCAATCGCTCCGTATGAGGGAAAATCCGCGATTGTAAATGTAAGGAATTGTTAATTTACATTCCCCGCGCGCTCGATCACGACAGCTTGCGGCTATGATGCGTTCTGGTTCATGTCGCAACTGAACGTTTCTTTGTTGCAGATCGTTTTGATCCTGCTCACGGTGCGCGCCGTGGGATGGATCTTCCAGCGCATGCATCAACCGCTGGTCGTCGGTGAGATGATCGCGGGGCTCTTGCTCGGCCCATCCTTGTTCGGACGCCTCGCTCCCGCGGCCTTCGCGTTCACCTATCCGGAAGATAGCATGGATGTGCTGTTCACTCTCAGCCGGCTGGGTGTTTGGTTTTTCATGTTCCTCGTCGGCGTGGAGCTCGACCTCAGCATCGTCCGGCGCGTGGGGAAGTTGGTGCTGGTGACCAGCCAGTCCAGCATCTTCGTACCTCTTCTATTCGGGGGTCTGCTGGGTTTGGGTCTATATCCGGCATTTGTTGGGCCGCACATTTCCGCTCTGGCCTTCGCATTGTTCCTGGGAGTGGCCATGAGCATCACCGCGTTCCCGGTACTGGCGCGCATCCTGAAAGAGCGCGGGATGATGGGGAGTGACATTGGCAGCACCGCCATTGCCTGCGCCGCCGTGAACGATGTGACTGCGTGGTGCCTGCTCGCTGTGACTGTGCTTCTCATAAATCCCGACAGCCGGCAGATGACCATGCTTTATCGCTTGGCGGGATTGCTGGCTTACTTCGCTTTCATGTGGTTCGTGGCCCGCCTTTTATTGCGTCGCGCGGCCGAGCGCCAGGCGCGGTTGAGCACAGAGTTCTTCGCCAGCATGCTGGGATTGCTCTTCATCTCCTGCATGCTGACGCAGGTCATCGGCATCCACGCGCTCTTCGGCGCATTCTTCTTCGGCGTAGTGATGCCTAAGCACGAGTGGCTGGTGAAAGGGCTGGAGCAAAGGATCGAACCTTTGACGGCCACTGTCTTCCTGCCGATATTTTTCGCCTTCTCCGGCATCCGCACGAACATCGGCCTGATCCGCGGCACGCGCGAGTGGGGACTGTGTCTCGCGATCATCGCGGTGGCTGTGTATGGAAAGTTCGCCGGCGCAGCTGTGCCCGCCAGGCTGATGGGACTGAGATGGCGCGAAGCTTCCGCACTGGGCGCCCTCATGAACACGCGAGGATTGATGGAGCTGGTCATCCTTAACGTAGGATTGGAACTCAACGTCATCTCGCCCGCATTGTTTTCCATGATGGTGGTGATGGCTGTTGTGACTACGGCCATGACGTCGCCCTGGCTCGACTGGATATTGAAGCCTGCCACCCGCAAGCTCGCGGGAGTGACCACATCCGCTTGATTTCTGGATTATCATCATCCGCATGATCTGGTTCTATGGCGTTCTCGGACTTCTGGTGGGAGTGCTCTCCGGTATGGTGGGCATCGGCGGTGGCATCGTCATCGTTCCTACGCTGGTCTTTTTCGCTGGCATGACGCAGCACAAAGCCCAAGGCACCTCATTGGGCGCTCTGCTGCTGCCCATCGGCGCGCTGGCTTTTTGGGAGTACTACAAAGCCGGAAACGTGGACGTTCGCGCGGCGATCATCATTGCCGTCACCTTCACCATCGGCGGATACTTTGGCGGACGTGTCGCCCAACAGCTCTCCGAGCCCGTGCTGCGCAGGATATTCGCCGTGTTGCTGATCGGCGTCGCCATCCGTATGCTGACAAAATAGCGCGTGAACCGCATCGAGACTGAAGCGCAAAAGCGCCCGTCGTGCGGGTCACTGTTCCTTAATGAGCACGAACACCAGATCATTGCGGTAAGGGCCTACCGTGACCACACGATCAATGTGCCAGCCATCTTTGGCGTCCTCCGTGAGCTTTTTATCCATCTCTTGCGTTTGTTTCCAGTTGAAGCGCTCGGTCTTGTAAGCCGACGCCGTCTTTGCCGGAGCTGTCGTCTGTGCCTGCGTGTGCCGCACAGGCATGAGCAGCACGATGAGTGTGGCTGCGAGTAGGAACACGATTGCCAGGCCTGCCCATTTGCGATCCATATACCCTCCTTGTGAGTACTGGGCCCGATTGCGTTTTCAGTTAAGAGCGCTGGTCCGAGATTAGTCTCCGCAGGACACAGGCGGCGGTAAGGATTTGTAATTTAGTGTGTCGTAAGAGATACATTCAGTTTTGCGCTTCGTTAAGCGATCCAATCAGTCGCGCGCCAAGAGCATGGCCGCTGCCAGCGCAGCATTCTTGTGGTCCTTGGTCCAAGGCGGGCCGATGGAAGGTCCCAAAGTCGCGATCCTCTGCCGTATGCGCTCCGCCGCCTTTCCGAACACAGCTTGAGCATGCTCATCGAGTGTCCGCTCGGGAAACGCCGTGACCGGGATCTTCAAATGTTCGCAAGCGTTCTTTACGACGTGGCGAAAGAATTCGCCTTCAGCCGTGTGGATCAGCGGATGTGACGCGAGGATCTTCTCCAGCGCAGGCAGCGCCCGACCGGAAGCCATCAGCACGGCGGCGCAGCTGACCTTGAATCGCTGCGCTTCCAGTGTTTGCACCACTTCCTGGACCGCAGCCAAGGCAAGGCATTCTGAATCTGCGCTGTATTGCTCCAGATAGCGCTCCGCATCTCGAAGAGTGAGTTGCGCGGCGTGGTGATAAGGCTGGTTGGTCAGGTTGCCGTTTGTGGTCTCAATGCGCCTACGGTCGATCACTTCCACCGACTCAGGACTTCCATGAACGGCCACCAGCACGCCCCAGCCTGAATGCATCCGAAAACCGAGCGCTGCCCGCCTCATGTTTCCCATCTCAGTGCCCGCCGCAGGCCGCCCAGAAGAACGCGATCCAAACCAACATCACGGTGATTCCACCGACTGAATCCGGCATCTTGCGCCGGATCCTGTAAGGCAGCGCGGCGATGATGCACAACACGGACGGCGCCGCGATCATGAATATGCCCGTCCACAGGCGGCCTTGCCAGTGAAATGGGTTCCATCCGCCCAGGGCTGCCAGGATGTTCAACAGCCCGGTTCCTAGAGTGACCACGAACGCCGGTACGGCGAACAGGAAGGCGGTGACGGTCGAGCCGCTGATGAGGACTCGCGGCTCGGCGGCTGTAGTTGCAGTTGCCGCAGTCTTTTCCGGTTCAGCAGATTTGGTTTCGTCCGGCATCGTGAGAGCCTTCACTGACGGCTGATAGCTGACAGCTGAGAGCCGGGTTTATACTACTGCCTCTCATGTCCATCTCAGCAGCAAAACGAGACGAACTTCTCGCCGCCGCGCGTGAGGCCCTGAAGCACGCCTACGCGCCTTATTCGAAGTTCCAGGTCGGAGCGGCCATCCTCACCGCCGACGGCAAGATCTTAACCGGATGCAACGTGGAGAACGCCTCCTACGGCCTGACCAGTTGTGCCGAGCGCAACGCCATCTTCGCTGCCGTCGCCGCATCGACTGTTTCGCCCCAAGGCAAGATCAAGTTGGTCGCTGTTGCCGTCGCCACCGTCCCAAGTGTTGCGGCTTCTCCGTGCGGCGCCTGTCGGCAGGTCATCGCCGAGTTCGGACGCGACGCTGTCGTCTTCTACCAGGGCGAGAACAGCATCGAGGAGAAGACTATCGCGCAGCTGCTGCCGGATGGGTTCATACTTTGATTTGTAATCGCCGAAATTTGTAATTTGTAATTGAAAATCGCGTTTCGGGATTGCTTTTAAATCTTGGCAATTACCAATCTCGGCGATTACCAATTCTAGCCACTAGCCACTAACCACTAGTCACTAGCCACTTCCACCCTGTATCCTCGACTCTTTCCCAATCGACGACCCATGCTCAGACCCGTAGACCTCATTCGCAAGAAGCGCGACGGTGGCGAACTCTCGCGTGAAGAGATCGCCTCCATCGTTAACGGATACACCTCCGGCGCCATCCCTGACTATCAGGCCTCCGCTTGGCTGATGGCCGTGCTGCTCAAAGGCATGTCACGCGCAGAGATCGCCGCGCTCACCGAAGTCATGCTGAGGTCCGGCGCCACCATGGACCTCTCCTCCATCCCCGGCAAGAAAGTGGACAAGCATTCCACCGGCGGCGTCGGTGACAAGACCTCATTCATCCTTATATCTATCGTCGCGGCCGGCGGCCTCACTGTGCCCATGATCAGCGGACGCGGCCTGGGCCACACCGGCGGCACGCTCGATAAGCTCGAATCCATTCCCGGCTTCAATGTGAACCTCACCACTGAACAATTCCTCCAGGTGCTGAAGACTTGCGGATGCGCCATGATCGGCCAGACCGCAGAGATCGCGCCCGCCGACAAAAAGCTTTACGCCCTGCGTGACGTGACCGGAACCGTGGAAAGCCCCGCGCTCATCTGCGCCAGCATCATGAGCAAGAAACTGGCGGAGGGCATCGATGCGCTCATTCTCGACGTGAAGACCGGAAGCGGCGCCTTCATGAAGCAGAAAAAAGACGCCGTGCACCTGGCGCAGCTCATGGTTGAGACCGGACAGCAGATGGGCAAGCGCGTGGCCGCGCTCATCACCAACATGGACCAGCCGCTGGGCGCGACCGTCGGCAACTCGCTGGAGATCCTGGAATGCATTGAGATCATGCGCGGCGAGAAGAACCCGCTCTCTGCGGACCTCATCGAGTTATCCATCGAACTCTCCGCGTGGATGTTCTACCTCACCGGCAAGACGGACAGCGTGGCCGGCGGACTCAGCCTCGCGAACGAGATGCTCGCCTCTGGCAAGGCGCTGGATAAGTTCCGCGAGCTTATCCGCCTGCACGGTGGCGGCGACATCTCTGTCGTGGACAAACCCTCACGGCTGCCCCACGCCGAACATAAACAAGATTTCAAATCACCCAACGACGGCTATATCTCCGCGATGCAATGCGAGCAGATCGGCATCGCCAGCCTTGTCCTGGGCGGCGGACGCAGCAAGAAAGAAGATGCCGTTGACCACGCCGTCGGCCTCGTCCTGCATAAGAAGGTGGGTGACGCTGTAAAAAAGGGAGACGCACTGTGCACCATTCACTACAATGCTCCCGCAAGTTCAGACAACAAACTGGCGCAGGCAGTCGAGATACTGGAAACCAGTTACACTTTCCAGCCGACCAAGCCTGCAACAGTTCCGCCACTGATCCAGCAGGTCATCGGCGGAGAGTAGGGCTCCGCCTCCGTAGGAGGCGAATATTTGTAGCAACGCGCCATTGAAAGATTGAGCCCCGTAGGGGCGACATCAACGAGGTCACTCGAATGGGAAGATTCACCGGACTGCTCGGCATCATCGCGATCCTCGGCGCCTGTTACGCGTTCTCAGCCGATCGCAAAGCCATCAAGCTCAAAACCGTCGCCTGGGGCGTGGGCCTGCAATTCCTCTTCGCCATCCTCGTCACCAAATTCACCTACGGACAACAATTCATGGCCGCCGCCGGCTCAGGCGTGAACAAATTGTTGTCCTACGCCGGCATCGGCGCCGCATTCATCTTCGGCAACCTCGGCGCGCCCGGCGGGCCCATCACCACTCTCGACAACGCTCCTGCACCCTTCAAGATCGGATTCATCTTCGCGTTCCAGGTGCTGCCCACCATCATCTTCATCGCCGCATTCTTCGCTGTCCTTTATTACCTCGGCATCATGCAGATCATCATCAAGGCAGCGGCCAAGCTGATGACGTTCCTCATGGGCGTGAGCGGTGCGGAATCGCTCGACGTGGCCGCCAGTATCTTCATGGGACAGACCGAGGCCCCGCTGACCATCCGCCCATTCATTCCCAAACTCACGCGCTCTGAGCTGATGACCATCATGACCGCGGGCATGGCACACGTCTCTGGCGGCATCATGGCGGCGTATATCGCATTCGGCGTGGAAGCGAAACATATTCTCGCGGCCGTGATCATGACCGCCCCGGGAACCATTTTGCTTTCGAAAATGCTGGTTCCGGAGACCGAAGTCCCGGTCAGCGGCGCCAAAGTAGAAATGGCCGAGGTGGAAGAGTTCAAAGACAGCAACATTCTCAGTTCCATCGCGCGCGGCACGCTGGATGGTCTGCATCTTGCAGTTAATGTCGGCGCCATGCTCATCGCCTTCGTCGCGCTCATCGCGCTGGTGGATGGCATCTTCGGAGGAATCCACAACTACGCATGGTGGTTTCCCACGAGCCTGGAACAGGTTTTCGGATGGGTCTTCGCCCCGGTCGCGTGGCTTATCGGCGTCCCCTGGCACGATTGCACGAACATCGGCAACCTGCTGGGCACGCGCATGGTCATCAATGAACTGGTCGCCTTCTCGCAGCTCGGCCCGATGAAAGCCACGCTCGACCCGCGCAGCTTCACTATCGCGACCTTCGCGCTCTGCGGCTTTGCGAATTTCTCATCGATCGGAATCCAGCTCGGCGGCATCGGCGCTCTGGCTCCGAACAAGAAGGAAGAGATCGCCAAGCTTGGCTTCCGCGCCATGATGGCCGGCACCATGGCGAACCTGATCTCGGCAGCGATCGTGGGAATGTTGATCTGAGCCCGTTCTAACCACAGAGGCTACTGAGGGACACAGAGGGTTTTAGATTTGTTGTCCTGGATGCGGCTTCTGGCGCGAAGGAACCTATGCTCCGCAATCCGGCTAAACTTTGATTTTGTGCGAAACGTGCAACGTGAAATGGTTTACTTTAACTTCCTCCGTGTTCTCCGTGCTCTCTGTGGTTGAATAGACTCCCATGTCCCTCCCACTCTCTGACGCTTACACCACCGCGCACTCCGCCGCGCACCATGTCTGCTCGCTGACGCCGCTTCGTCCGAAAGTGGCGGTCGTCCTCGGCTCCGGGCTCGGCGCGTTCGCCGACTCGCCTGAAGTGACGGACGCAGTCCGCATTCCATTTGGCGACATCCCCAATTTTCCTCACTCCACCGCTGAAGGACACGCGGGAAAACTTGTCATCGGCAAAGTCGCCGGAGTGCCCATCGCCGCCATGCAAGGCCGCGTTCACTACTACGAAGGCTACTCGATGGAGCAGGTCATCTTTCCCATGCGTGTGCTGTGGAAGATGGGCGTGCGCGCCGTGATACTGACCAATGCTGGCGGCGGCATCAGCTCCAAGCTGGAGCAGGGCTGTCTGGTCGTCCTGAGCGACCACATTAATATGTTGGGCACAAACCCCATGATCGGGCCCAATGATGACCAGTTCGGCCTGCGCTTCTTTGATATGTCCGCCGCCTACGATCCCGAATATCGCGAGCTGGCGCTCCGTGAAGGGAAAAAGCTGAAGATCAATATCCATGAAGGCGTGTACGTCGCCGTGACCGGACCAAGTTACGAGACGCCGGCGGAGATCCGCGCGCTGCGAACATTGGGCGCCGATGTGGTCGGCATGTCCACCGTACCCGAGGTAATCGCTGCGCGACACATGGGCGTGAAGGTCCTGGCCATCTCCTGCGTCACCAACCTCGCCGCCGGGCTCGGCGCGCCGCTCGACCACAAAGAGGTCCTGGAGACCGGCGAACGCGTCCGCGGACAATTCAGCGCGCTGCTCACGGCGGTGATCCCAAAGCTCGCAGCGGATGTGGAGAATCTTTAGCTGTCAGGTATCAGGTTTCAGGTGTCAGTGAGACACGGGTTTTGTTTTGGTAGGGCACGGCTTCAGCCGTGCCGCAGATCGCACGGAACATTTGGGCTTTAGCCCCTGAGGTACGATCAAAGTTGTCGCGCGGGTTCCCCACCTGGGCGCTGTTCGCAGGTGGGTTATAGTGCCGCGCAGCGGCATCGGTTTCACTGATAGCTGATCCCGGGATACCTGACAGCTAGATGCTAGAGGCTAGGTGCTAATGGCTGCCCATACATCATTCATTGCTAGGAAATGAGCGATTATTCACGTCTGAATGCTGACGGCTGATGGCTGAAGGCTGGCTCACTGCACCCAATCCGCGCTGATCTTCACGCCCGTTTCGCTCGTCTTCGCGACTTTGATGACAATGTACTTTGATACCGGTGTGTTGCTCCTCTCCGCCACGCTTCCGATGGGTACCAGCACATTCGCTTCAGGGAAATAGGTCGCGCAATTCTCTTTGGGAACGTCGTAGGGCACAACGATGAAGCGTTTTGCCGTTCGCACGGCGCCGTCCCACTCGCTGCTCAAGTCAACAATGTCGCCCGGGGCGAGTCCGCGCTGGCGAATATCTTGCGGGTTCATGAAGATCACGCGACGCTCATGCTTCACCCCGCGATAGTGGTCATCCAACCCATAGATAGTAGTGTTGAACTGGTCGTGGCTGCGGATGGTCATCATCACCAACTCGCCCTCATTCAATGAATGCTCCGGCAAGGGATGCACGGTGAAGTTTGCTTTCTTCGTGGGAGTGTCAGAGAAATCGCCGCCACGCGGCGCGTTAGGCAAATAGAAGCCACCCAGCTTGCGGACTTTGTTGTTATATTCTTCGCATCCGGGAATGCATTTTGCGATCAGGTCGCGGATGCGGTCATAGTTCGCCGCCAGTCCGTCCCAATCAATCTTGCTACGTTCGCCGAGCGTCGCCTTTGCCAGCCTGCAAACGATCGCCGGCTCTGACAACAGATCTTCTGACGCCGGCTCCAATCGCCCGCGCGAGGATTCCACCACACCCATCGAGTTTTCTGTCGTCACAAACTGTTCGCCCCCCGGGTTTTCGGATGAGACGCCTTGCCGGTCGATCTCAGTGCGCCCGAGGCAAGGAAGTATCAGGGCGCGGCGCCCTGTCACCAAGTGTGACCGGTTCAGCTTTGTGCTCACATGCACCGTCAGCCGCGTGTTGCGCAGAGCTTCCGCCGTGTATTCAGTATCTGGAGTTGCAGAAATAAAATTCCCGCCCATCGCGAAAAATATCCTTGCTTTGCCCGCGTGCATCGCCTTGATGCTCTCCACGGTGTCCAACCCGTGATTGCGCGGCGGCTTGAATCCCAGTTCCGCCTCAAGCTTATCCAGAAACTCCGTTCGCGGCCGCTCCCACACGCCCATCGTACGGTCGCCTTGCACGTTGGAATGTCCGCGCACCGGACAAACACCCGCGCCCGGCTTGCCGATGCTGCCGCGCATCAGCAGCAGATTCACGATCTCCTGGATCGTGCTCACCGCGTTTTTATGTTGCGTGAGTCCCATCGCCCAGCAGGCGATGATGCGGTCGCTGACGGCGATCATCTCCGCCGCCTCGCGCATGTCTTCGCGGCTGATTCCTGATTGTTTGGTCAGTGCTGGGAAGCCTTCGCGGTTGAGATCGGCAACGAACTCATCCCATCCATGCGTCTTCGCGCGGATGAAATTCCAATCAATGGCCGTCGCGGGCGCAGACTCTTCGATCTCCAGCAGGCATTTCATAATGCCCTTCAGCAGTGCCACATCGCCATTGATCCTCACCTGCAGATAGAGATCACTGATGGTGATGCCGTTACCCAACATGCCACTGATCTCCTGCGGATCTTTGAAGCGCACCAGTCCAGCCTCGATCAGCGGGTTGATGGCGATGATCTTTGCGCCTTTTTCTTTGGCGTCCTGCAACGTGGTCAGCATGCGCGGATGGTTCGTCCCCGGATTCTGTCCCATGATGATGATGAGCTGCGCGCGCGTGAAATCTTCCAGCGTGACCGTGCCTTTGCCAATGCCGATCACCGGCGTCAGCGCCGAGCCGGAACTCTCATGGCACATGTTGGAGCAGTCCGGCATGTTGTTGGTGCCGAATTGCCGCACAAAAAGTTGGTAGACGAACGCCGCTTCATTGCTGGTGCGCCCGGATGTGTAGAAGATTGCCTCGTCAGGCGACGCCAGCGCATTCAACTCATCGGCGATCAGCTTGAACGCGTCGTCCCATGAGATTGCTTCGTAGGATTCCGCACCTTCACGCAACACGACTGGATGCGTGATGCGGCCTTGCTGTCCCAGCCAGAAATCCGAACGTTGCGCCAACTCCGCCACAGGCATGTCGCGCAGAAAATCCGGCGTCACGCGGCGAGAATCTGTCTCCCACGCGACGGCCTTTGCTCCGCTCTCGCAGAACTCCGCGATGCGCCGCTTGCCGTCCGGCTCCGGCCATGCGCAACTCATGCAATCAATGCCGCCCTTTTGGTTGAGTACCAGAAGGGCGCGCGTTCCACTCACAAGGGATGCACCCATTTCAAGGTGCTTGAGCGCGCGCAGCACGCCAGGAACACCAGCGGCATAATCCGCTGGCTCTTCCAACTTCAATCCGGTAAATCGCGCTGGAGGCTGCGCATCGGTCGGTCGGCTGCTGCGAGGCGACTCGCCGTCGGGCTGTTCAACCTGCAAACTATC
>Ga0207074_1138_pt1 | contig 11540 bp, 9 predicted proteins | sample Alteio_BWMinHeat_66_FD_153567 | JGI IMG/M metagenome (GOLD analysis project Ga0207074, IMG submission 153567) | Enriched cells from forest soil in Barre Woods Harvard Forest LTER site, Petersham, Massachusetts, United States -... | ecosystem: Environmental > Terrestrial > Soil > Temperate forest >...
TCGAAGAAATCTACCTGGAACTGCGCCGCCCCTACTACGTCGAGGGAATTACAACAACTGATGTTGATGCCCACGGCAGTGCGTATGTGACGATTGGGAGTCACCGGCTCCCCGAAATTAACATGGAGGATAATTTTCACTTCGCGATACCGGGAGTGCAGTATCGCCATCAGCCGGCGCGCCTGCTCTTTGCCCAGGACGGCGTGCCTGTTTTCCTCGAGGTGAAAGCCTCCCAAGGGCCTGATTTCAAACAATTCTTGAAGCGTGTGGAAGTACGGAAGGGGAACGACGTTATTCGTGTCGTCAGTGCGAAGCGAATCGTCATACCCGAGATGGTAACGATGGCGGTGGAGGTGTCCAAGAAGCTGGGGGGAGAGGTTTTTGTGACCGATCTGATTGTGCGGCCTCAACAGGCAGGCGATTATGTTTTAACGGTGGGCGGATGGATGGTGCGGGTCCTCACGTCGTTGTCAAAGGGACTGAACGGATTGACGGATGCGGAAATGATCATGGTTCCGGGCGGGAAACGTTTCAAGGATCGCGCTATCCCGTCTTTTTTGATTCTCGGCCAGCTCAACCACTTAGATTCAGACCGTTACACCACCCGGCACTTTACTCCCATGCGGACCTATCCGCTGGAATACAGGAACGGCTATTTCTGGGCCATCGAGCCACAGGAGCCGTTCCAGGATATTCCACCCTCCTTAAAAACGCCCCGCGACGAAACGGAAGACGAGGCCGTGAACGAAACTCCACTTCCAAGTGAAGCTATTCCTGACCACTTAAGCACGCGGCAGGATCCACCGGAGCAAGAAAGGGGCGTGCAGTAAACGGCCTTCACGTCTCACCTCCACCGCGACGGGAAGCCAGCATCTCAGATGCGGAATGAATCCGTATTCAATTCGCCGCGTATCGGTCGCGCGGCCGTGGGAATGGCATAGAGGCTGATCAAGGATATTTCGGGGCGTCTCATCGGCGATGGGAGCCGGGATTTCATTGACCTGCACCGCCTGATCACTTGAATCCCATCCACCGGGTCCGTAAATGCCTCCGGCCAGTCCCTCCAGCGCGTCCAGCCGGTTCTCGCGCCAGGCGGGCGGGAAGATTTTCCGATAGTAATTCGACTGGAGATTGGTCTGCCGGGCAACGGCCGCATGGATTAAGTCGTAGTCCAGGGTCGCCAGGAATGAAATTGTAGCGTCATCAGGCTTTTTCTGACCGAGCACATCGGCCAGGGCTTGCGCCAGGGAAGCGCGGTAGGATTCAAGCCATTGGAACTGGCATCGGAGCATTTCTATTTTGTTGCGTCGCAGCTTATCGTCCTTCCATTTTTCTGCGACGCGTTCCCCCCCGGGCTTTCTGCAGGGCGTGGCCGACTTCTTCCTCAAAGAGAACGCCCAGGCGGGCCGAAGAGCTGTCACGCAGGAGTTCGCGGGTGAGATAAACCGACGCCTGCGCGCGCGGCGCACCTTCCGGCGTGAATCCGCCTGCACCGGCGGCCATATACAGCGCACCGTTGTCGCGCGTGACCAGCGCATGAACATCCTTGCCGAATCGCCCGTCCGCCGCCATCTGCTCCCCGCTGAACAAGTACAAGTGCACGGGCGGGTTCCCGGGAGGCAGATGAGGGGACACTAGTCGCTCCAGCTTGCTCAGGAGCCGCTCTTCCTCGGGCGTCCAGGTCCTCCCCGCCGGCCGCACAAGTTGACCATTATCGAATGTCAGGACCCAGGTCCGAGGATCCGGGCGGAAGGTATTCACCAATAAACGGTGCAACTCTTCGAACGCCGGATCCGAATATGTTTTCTCGGTACCAAATTGGGTGGGCGCTTGCGAAGTGGGCGGCCGCGATTCCCACACTTGCGACACCCACGTTTTATCGCCGTCGCGCACGCCATGCTGGGCGCGCATGCTGAAACCCAGGCGTTCGAGCAAACCCTGTACATTTTCATAAGGACGACGATAGAGGCCTGGCTCTACTGACTGATACGGCTTATAATCGCCGGCCAGGACCACGGTTTTTAGGCCGATCAGTTCGAGCAGCAATCTGGGCAGTGAAGCTTCCAACTCACCCTGCGACATGTTCATGACCATCACGTCAATCGGGCCGGTCTCTTTCATACTCAACTGCATCAGGGGCATGTCGATCCATCGGATCAGGTCGCTGACGTCATTGCGAAGAATGTTGGCTTCCGCCTGCGGCCGCAGATGATCGAAATCAACCGCAACAACTCCCGCAGCGCCCGCCTTGGCCATGTAGATCGACAACGAAGCATCGCCCGCCCCAGCATCCAGTACATGCAGATGTGGGAGCGGCAGTTGCGCTAGCGCCTCCAGTGCGCTGCGGGTTGATCCATGCGGCTTGAGCCCAGTTTGACCATCCGCCTCCGCGAAATCATGAGCGAGCGAACCGGCGCTCTCCGAAAACTCCTGCTTTACCTGAGGAGAATCGTAATCCAGAAGCAAAATCGGCTCGAGTCCCTGTTCCTTGATGGTCAGAAGGCGGCTGGAGTCCCAGGCATCGCTACCTGGGTGGCCGTAAATAAAATAAAACTTCCGCAACTGGTACGTCTCCTCATGAAATGGAACGTGCTCGGTTGGCCTTATCTTCGAAGCCATCGCGCCGATCTGGTCGGCTTGAGCGCCGGACCAGCCGGGAGGCGGTTCGATCACCTTTCCCCCATAGCCGGCCTTGACGGCGGCGCTGGTCAAGCGTCGCATCTTCTCCGGTGTTCCCAGAAGCTGCGCCCCGATTTGCTCGCTGGCAGGCGCTTGTTGATACCACGACCCAAGATGACGATTCACCGGCGCCGCCTCTTTCGAAGGCTTACTCGGAAAATTAAGAAGGCGGGATTCCAGGGCCTGTGATACAAACAACACGTTCCTCGTTCCGCGTTGCTCGTTTCTCGTTGAAGACCAAGGTGTTGAACGAGGAACTAGGAACGAGGAACCCGAAACGGACGTTGTCAGGAGAGCCGGAATCAGCAGGAGCGCGATCAAACGGCTGAATATCGGATATCGCATACCGAAAAGGTGGGTGCTTTTTATAAGAGCCAACCTTTTCGATCTACGGTATTCGGTCTACGGACTTCGAAATTCTCGAACGCAGGCGCGTTCGGGGAGTCTTATAGATTAGCGAGATTCAGGTGGTGATGAAATGGAGCGATAGGGCAATAAAGCAGGCCATCGGACCTAGTTTTTCTATGGGACGAGGGCGTCTCTCAGTCTTTTTTGGTGGATGTCCCAGTGGGTTTGCAGAAGCTTTCGGGCTTTGAACAGGCGCGACATGACCGTGCCGACGGGGATGCCTTCGCGCCGGGCAATGTCTTCATAGGACATTTCTTTCAGAAGATGCATTTCGAGGATGGAACGGAAAGGCTGCGGAACGGCAGCCATAACCCGATGGAGTTCTGAGATCTGCTGAACTTTGCTGAGATCATCGCTCATGGTGTCGGGGAGGCACAGGGCCGCTTCCTGTTTGTCTTCTCCTCCGCGCTTGAAGTTCTCCAGAGATACCGTCGGCGCCGTGCGGTACATCTGCATGGATTCGTTCTGCGCGATGCTGTGAAGCCAGGTATAAAAAGACGACTGCCCGCGAAATTGGTCCAGCTTTTCGTACGCGCGCAGAAAGGCGGTGGACACGACGTCTTCCGCATCCGACGGGCTTCGTCCGGATGCCAACTGGCTTGCCACCAAGCGCTCTTTATATTGCTGGATAAGCACTTCAAAAGCAGCCCGGTTGCCGGCCAGGGCAGCCTGGATTAAATGGTATTCGGCCGTTCCGGTGGCCGTGGAAGGACGGGACTTGGCGTCCAGGCAGGTTTTGACCCGCTCCAGCAGCTCGGGAGGGTTCAGCGGTTTAGAAACATAATCATCAGCGCCGGACGAAAAACCTTTCAGCCATTCCTCAGGCCGGCGGCGCACCGTCAGCATGAGAATCGGTAAGTCCACATAAGCGGGATCCGACCGGAGCTTGGCGCAGATCGCATACCCATCGGTATCCGGCAGATTAATATCAAGAATCAGCAGCTGTGGCCGCTCGCGCTGCAGCGCGGCCAAACCCTCTTGCCCGGTATCAGCGACCGTGACGGTAAAACCGGCCTTGCCTAGAATGCGCTGGACCAGCATCTGATAATCTTCTTCGTCTTCGATGTAAAGTACCGTTTGGGAGTTCATGTTTTATTCGCAACCTTCGACGCTTGCGAAGCGACGCCGGCTTCCGCCAGCGGAAGCGTAAAATAGAAGGTGCTTCCTTTCCCGGGCTGACTGCGCACGCTGAGGGTTCCTCCGTGCATCTCAATCAGCGCCCGGCTGATTACCAGACCGAGCCCGGTCCCTTTCGGCCCTTTTACGGTTTGACGCGCCGAGCGTACCTGTTGAAATTTATTGAAAATCTTGGCCTGATCTTCCGTACTGATTCCGATGCCGGTATCGGTTACCGACACCTGCAAAAGTTTTTTGGTGAGCAATGAATCCACCTGGATAAGAATATGGCCTTTCTCGGGCGTGAATTTGATGGCGTTGGTCACCAGATTGACGATAACCTGATGCACTCTTTCGGCATCGCATAAAGCGGGTGGCATCAAAGGAGAAACTTGGACTTCGTATTTCAAATGCTTCTCCCGCAACTTGACCGCAAACAGGTCCAGCACATCGCGCACCAGCGCCGGCACATCGGCCGGCCGGCGTTCCAAGGTGATGGCGCCGCGCGTCAGCGCGGCCACATCCAGCAGGTCATTGACAAAACGTGTTAGGCGCTGGGTGTTCAAGCGCAGACGATGGAGATAGTTCTCCCAATCGGGAAGCGAGATTCCCTGATGGAGCTCTTCACCGATCAAATTCAAATACGATTCGATGGCTCCCAGCGGGGATCGGAGTTCATGTGTGACCGCCGACACAAAGTCTTCTTTCATCTCATCAAGTTCGCGCAGCTGGTCGGCCATCTTATGAAAGCAGCGGGAAAGAAACCCCAGCTCATCATGGCGGAGTTCAACGGCGCCCAAATCCAGGTCCCAGCGTCCCTGGCCGATGCGCTCGGCCATCTTAGCCAGAAGCCCGATCGGCCGGGTCCAGGACAAGGCCAGAGAAAAACAGACGATCAATCCGACGATCAATGAAACAGAAGAAACTTCGATCAGGCGCCGCTGCAGCTGCGCCAGGCGCCGGTGAATGGTTTCTTCCAGACTTCGCTGTGAAAAAGTGACGGAGGCGTTGGCAATCCCATGCGCTCCCATGCGCACAGGTGCCGACAACACGAGCACTTCCGCCCGGGCCGTCTGGGGGTCATCCAACCCCATCGGCTTTCCGATGCGATCGGGTTCGGAATGGGCAATCACCTGGCCCTGCGTATCCACCACCCGGGCACTGATCATCTCCGGATTCCATTTGGACAGCCAATGCGTGTATTTCACCAGCAGCAGATCGTCGTTGGTCAAATAGGATTCCTGCGCGATATGGACCAGGTTCTGCAAAATAGCCTGCTGCTCCGCGTTGGCTTCCGCGCGAATGGAACGCTGCTCCGCCCAGTAAAAAGAACCACTGAGACAAACGATGGCGCCAATTAAAAGGCCGGAAAACGCGAGCGACAGTTTCGGGAATAAGCGCATGAGCGGGTCGTCCTAGGGCAGCTCTTTGGCAAACGTCAATTCTTTTTGGACCTTGGCCAGGGCATTGACGGCTTTCTCATTCTGCGGATCCATGTGGCTGGCGATGCGCCATTCGCGGGCCGCTTCTTCCAGTTTGCCGCTGGCGTAATCAATGAGTCCCGTTTCGTAATGCGCCTGTGCGGCCTTGGGATCCTGGCGTCGCTGGATTTCGGCCACGACCGCCGCGAGATAGGATTTCGCGTCTGGATTCGAGGGATCGATGTTCAGCGCGATGCGGAATGACGCTTCCGCTTCCTTGTATTCTTCGTGTTCCATATGACGAACGCCTTTTTCCAGCGCGGCCCGGACCTCCCGGCGGCGGGCTTCGCTGAACAGGCGTGTGCGCTCTTCCTCGGCGCCGCTTTCGGCATGCACCAGATAGTAGGCCAGCTGAGGATATTCCGGATTGGACAGCGCGACATCGCGGAACGTTTCCAGAGCTTTCGTAAATTGGCGGGCTTGATACAGCGCGATGCCCTGGTCAAAGAGCGCAGTCAGTTTCGCCTGGCGCGCTTTTTCTTCCACATCCGCATCCGCAATTTTTTCAAACTCTTCAAACCGTAACGCGGCCAGCCGTTCGGTGACCTGCGGCGCAGGATAGGCCTGCTGAATGAGTGTCCGGGCTTTTTCCCAGGCCTTGGCGGCAGCGGCCATATCCTGTTGCCCGTAGGCGTAAAATCCCTCGTAAGCATATCGTTCATCCACCAGCAAATCCGTAGAGGTATCGAGGGCATGATGCAAATCACTCTGAAGAATGCTCAATTCCTGCTGGGCTTCACGATGATCATGTTTCTCAGCGATGATGTGCAGGACCAACTCATTGGCGTTGAGTAAATGGCCCAACTGGCGAGCAACCTTGGCCTCTTCGAGCCACCGTTCCCAACGCAGTTCCTGTCGGTCCGTGTCCTTATGCGACACGGTCGCCAGCGCCTGGTCTACCGGTCGGGCATCCATGCGCTCAAACTTCAGCCGTTCGGACGTGTCCGTCAACATATTCAGGCGGACGTCCTGAACCACCGCCCCGTTGTGCGCTTCAATTTCATGGATGGTCAGCGGAATGTATTTGTGCGCATCCGCATTTTCGGGGTCGCTGCGCAAAACCTCCAGGAAAGCTGCCATCGCATCAAGCCAGCGATGCTGGTTAAAGGCCTGCATGCCGTCTGCGACCGCCGGCGGTGCCGCGGCGTGCGCCGCGGGACCGTTTGCGAAGACTAGAAAAACAGTGCAGGATGAGAACAGAATGGTCCGATTCATAATTTTTCGCAAAAGACCACGGCCTTATAAGACGGCAGACTGCTGTCGGTGTTTACGACATGGCGGTGAGTCACATCCGTCCCGATTCCGCCGCAACCTCCGCCATAGCCGCTCATGCTAAACCGTGAACAGTATCCTCCCTGGCCTCCCTCATTATTATTGAGGTCCATTTGACGAACAAAACCGCCGTGATTATGGGTATAGTAACCCCCCGCTTGGCCCGCCGTGAATGTTGCGGAGTTGTTGTTACTGTCGGTACCCGTCCCCGCACCCACCGGGAATTTTCCCTGCAAGGCCGTAAAGGGAGCCCAGCCGGTCGGAGGACAGGCCGAGGCAAACATCGCAATCATTCCTTTAGGAATCGTGATTCCTGTCACGCTGGAATCCAGCTTGGCGGCCGTAATCGATCCATCCACGACCGAAGCGCTCATGAACGCATAAGCCGTAGAGTTCAGAGGTTCGACCTGGTCGAACGCTTGTCCATCAATACTCACTTGAATATAGGGCTGGATGTTCTGCCAATCGACCGGCGTAGTTCCATTCGCAGTAAAATCCAGCTGAACCGCGAAGAGTCCCTGGTTAACGCTCACGTTTGACACATTAACGACCGATCCGTAAGTCGCGGATTTCGAAAAATCCGTTAATCGGAAGCTCATGTTATGCGTACCGACGGCAGGAATGCCTGCTTGTTTCAAAGTTCCCTGATAGTTAATGACTTGGGGCACGCCCACTCCCCGGACAGGGCCGGATATGAGCAACAGACTGATGATCCATCCTAATCGTTTCATAACGCCTCCTCTATCGAATAATCATTAACTTTCCGTTGATTCCATCAACAGATGATTCCACTCTCCATAGATAGACGCCGCTGGCCACGGTTTGGCCGCCCGTCGTCTTCCCGTCCCAAGTTTCTTGTTTCGGGGTTCCCGTGGCGTCGGAGTGATGGATTTTTTGCACCAGTTCTTGCGTGACCGTATAGATGCTGATCGTACATTCCGACGGCAAATTGGTGAAGGTAATGCCTCCCGCTTCCGTACCCGTCTGCCCCGACCCCGGGCCCGCATCGGGTCCGTGAGGCCGCCAGGGGTTGGGGAAGACATAAACATCCGCTGCGCTTCCGGACGCCGAGCCCATCAGGGAAAAGGCGGACAATTGCGTAATGGAAGCGGAAATGGTCCCTCCGGCCGTGCTGACAGAGCTCTCGGGAACCTTGACCCACAATCGATGAGTGGAATCCAGGATATACATCGACAAGGTGGAAGATCGAATGGGAACGTTGGGACCGGCCAGTAAGCCATTGCTGGCATTGTAAGGCAGCGTTACCGTGGCTGGAGTAAAAAACTTATTAATCGGTTGGCCCTTCAGATTGTACATAGCAAATTCGCCCAGCATAACCGGTGTTTGGTAAGGCCCTCCTGAGAGATACGCCTTTTGATTCGCATCGCGAATCAATGAAGGGTCGATACGCAGTGGGCTGTTGATAGGATCCGGGCTGAATAACACCAGCGCAAAATCCGAAAGTGCCCCGGCAGGAATATCCAAGTGATAAGCGCCGCCTGGACCATTGATGCCAGCTGCTCCCTGGGCGCCATTGAGAGTATTGGAGATCACATTTTCCTGGCTGGGGTCCAAGGCCGTCATGAAAGGGACGCTGGTGGATTTGTCCAGCGAGTAGCCGTTCAGGCTGAGTAAATTTTGATTGAAGTCGACGCTGTAAAGGGTATTGCCATCCCAGCGGTTTTGAGGCGTCACGATGACCGTATCTCCCGCCGGGTCGTAACTCATGTTGATGGGTGCAAAGGTATTGGCGGGCGCACCGAGGTGATCGATCACCAATCGCACCTGAATTCCAGATGTGAGCGTCGCCGGATCCAACTGGTCGGTAAAGGTGATCTGAATGGGGGCCTGAACCGTTGCTCCCACCTGAACCCCATTTTGGAAAAAGTAAGGGGAGCCTCCTACCCGGACCTGAACGCCCTGTAAGGATTGTCCGACTCCTAGCCGAACAGCAAGATAACCGGCCGTGCTGTCATTGCCTGAGCCCTGTAACCGCACGCCTGCTACAGGTTCTCCGATCGTAAAGTCGAGTGAATATCCGAAACCTTGAACCCCGGTTCCCCCGCCGGATGAGGTTGTCACATCTTTTAAGATAATGTTATTGCCGCCGGTCAGTCGTCCGCCCCAGGCGGGCGCCACCGGGTGGCAAACCAGGAGAACGTATAGAGGAAGAAACTTATTCCGGAGTAAGTATTTTAATCTGTTCATAGGTTTGTTTCATCATCTTTAAGGAGTCCGGATGCTGAGGGTCCAGCTCCAGCGACTTATTGAACTCCACGAGCGCTTCGGTGAAGCGTCTGCGCCTGAAGAGTTCCATTCCTTTGTCGTAATGTTTTTGAGATAGAAATACGGGGTCTGCGGAGACCTGTTTGAAGCGCACCGTCAGCCCAATATAGTTCGTACCGCCTAGATCCTTCGCGCTGGCATAGGCGTAATCCACTTGCACAGTCTTGAAGCGGATCCCGGCTCCCACGCGCAGCCCATTACCGATATCTCCGCGCGACGTATAGCCGGCGCGCAATACGAACGTTTGAAGAGTCCATACTTCCACTCCCGTTCCAAAGGATCGAGATCCGTCGTTCGGCTGATGGACATCCAGCGCCCAGGTGACGCCTTCTCTCATTATGTTACCGGTATAGGAAATTCCTGCATCGAGGCTGCGGGGAAGAGGAAAGGACTCGGTATCATATTTAAGCTCCGTCCCCAGGTTTCGTATCGTTGCGCCAGCCTTCCAACCTTCGAGGATGCCCCCCCAGCGGAGACCGGGTTTGAAAAGAACACCCCCGTCCATGGCATAAGCCTTCGCCGAAACCGTATCCAACTTTTCCTGGATCCATTTGCCCGTAACACCGAAAGAAAGAGAGGAACCGAGACTGCGGTCGTAGAAGAGAGATGTGGCATAAGAGGCGGCAACGTCGAGGTCATTGGCTCCGATGCTGCCGATCGGAGAGCCGCCGGCGTCATACCCCTGAAATCGTCCATAGTTGAGATAGCTGAAAGATCCTGCGAATGTACCAAGCTTATCGGTGGGGTAGGCAAAGGCGGCAAATAGCTGGCTGATGCTCTGGAGATATTGGTTCTGGACGAACCCGGCTTCTTTGGTCGGCAAACGGGCAAGTCCGGCGGGATTCCAGTAGGTGGCATAGACGTCATCGGCGACCGCGACTTGTGCCTCGCCCATGGCGATTGCCCGGGGGCCAATTCCCAGCTTGAGAAACTGAGCCGAGGACGTGCCGGCATCGGAGGCGTCTGCCACTCTGCTAACCGCCACGGCCAATCCCAAGATGCACATCCAGCGTATGTTCATGCATAGGTTAGATGCAAAATGAGGAATTTTATTCATTTGCAATCCTGGTCACGCACAATATGCATCTATAAAGCAACATTTTTGAATAATACGAAGAAGGCGGTCTGACACGACGCTACGGACAACGCAAGCGATCGGAGTCAGCTTGGTAATACCATAGATCGAAGAAAAATAACATATGGCTTAAAGCTAAAAATGAAAGCCCAAAAGACACACCGCATTCATAGGCCCTTTGGTGCAAAATAGGAATCTGGGTTGGCGAGATCTTTAATTAAAAACGGCTCAGTATAGCTTATCGAAAGCATCAGAGATATACCCAGGTAATCGTACCCATTTCATCCGGGGCGGCTTGCGACAATACACGAATTTCAGCACCGGCGGACTGAACCCGGATCATCCGGCCGGGTGATTCGATGGACTGCTGGATCGCCTCACCGCAGTCACTCAAACATGGGATCTGCTGCCAGGATTGATCCAGCAAAGCGGTCGGTCCGGCCAGCTTTTCGAAGTGAATATGGGCTTTTTTGTTAGAAGCAATCACGCGTTGGCGATGGTCCAGCAGCAGGACCGGTGCGGAGGTCTGTTCGACCGCACACTGGATCTGGTATTTGCGCGAACAGATCCGCAGCGCGGTGAATTTAATTGTTCAACAGACGCGCTTGTCGGATGGCTCCCGCAAGATTACCTCCATTGCCGAAATCACAGGGATGGATGCGGATATTCTGACCAGTCAAGAACTTTACCGATTTCGCCAGACCGGACTGGATGCGGCCGGACGCATTGAGGGAATCCATGAAAGCACCGGCATCGTCCCCACGTTCTTACGCGGGAGCGCACGGAGATAGAAGAACCATGAAACAGATTTCCCGGCCATTGATGATCCACATGCTCACGGCAGGTTTAGCGGCCGCCTGCTTGACCTGTCTTGTGATTCCCTCCATCGTCCTGGTCGTGACGATGGGATTGATTGGGGGCGGACTGACGTATGCTTTCACGCGTTGGCAGGAGGAGCGACGCCGGCAGCGGCTGGCGAACCAGCTCCGCCTTTCTCTGCAACAGATGGTGCATGCATTGCGGGTGGGTGTTGGCCTGTCCCAAGCGTTGCAGCGCGTAAGCGAGGAGGGAGAAGAACCTCTGGCCGGGGAATGGAGACTGCTCTTGCAGGCGATCGATTTGGGGAGTTCCATGAGCGATGCCTTAGCCACTCTGAATGAGAGAGTTCCGATTAAAGAGATGAACTGGTTCGTGGCGGGCGTGCGGATTACTCAGGGAACCGG
>Ga0207074_1139_pt1 | contig 11486 bp, 8 predicted proteins | sample Alteio_BWMinHeat_66_FD_153567 | JGI IMG/M metagenome (GOLD analysis project Ga0207074, IMG submission 153567) | Enriched cells from forest soil in Barre Woods Harvard Forest LTER site, Petersham, Massachusetts, United States -... | ecosystem: Environmental > Terrestrial > Soil > Temperate forest >...
CCTTTTGTAATTCTGGATTTGGCTTCTCAACTGTTACATGCAAGAAAAACTTATCTATGTTTCTTTTGTAAACTAATTGGATTCCCCTAATATTCCAAGATAAATATTTCCGATAATATTCAGGTATATTAAAACTGACCTTTAGTCTACCTTCACCAATCCAAGAAAGAGATGCTTGTTGTTTTATTAAATTTATATTACAAGTTCTTTTATCATATCTAATTGAGCTATATTTATTCTTTTTAGGAGTAGTTTTCAATCTTTTATTAGATTTCAGTGATAGCAAAGATTCTATAGCATTATCTCTCATTGTTTGAACTAATGCTGATGGCAACTCCTGGTATTTCTCTCTTACAAACCTATACAATTCTTTATGCAGCTTATGTTTATTAACGCACTTATTTTCAAAGCCATAATTAGCATGAATGTTATATACTTCTGATGAGACTTTTAATGTTTGTAATAATATATCTTTATTAATATTATTTGTTATCACTAACTTTATCGTCCTATTCATATCACTTAATATATCATAACAATACTTAACTGCAATTCATCCTCAAAGTAAGCTTTGCGGTATTCTTGTTATCTCAATAAAATTTCAATAAATGTATTATCGATACTATAATAATATTGCAAACATGTCAAATATACAAATCTTGTTCTATAATGCAATAGATTTGAAAATTTTTTTGTTTAAATTATACTTATAATTAAGTTATGCTTAATCATAATCAAATGTATTTTATGCCCAAGGGCAAGTTATGTTAATTTATTTTATAAAAAATACCAAACAACTTATTACTCAAAGTTTGAGCAATCCAATCCCAAATAACTTTTATTTTTTCATCACCCCATCTTATAGCACAGTTCTTAATACATGCTGTTGTAACTATACTTGTGCAACTACAGGGGCGTAGCCCTATCTATATTTCAGTATTTCTGATATTAATATACAAATTTTACTAATTATCATCACTACGAGTAGATTAATTATTTTGTCTAAATAGTAGTTTTTAATAATTATTTACAAGGATTTTCCATGGAACAAAAAGATTTGGATCAAAAAGATTTAAAAGTTTTACGACATTCTGCTGCCCATTTGACTGCGCATGCAATTTTAGAATTGTATCCTGACACATTGCTTACAATAGGCCCTGCAACAGAGGAAGGCTTTTTTTATGATATTTTACCAGCTAAAAATTTAAAGGAAGAAGATCTGCCAAAAATAGAAGCAAAAATGCATGAGATCTCTAATCAGAATTTACCTATAGAGCATAAGCAAATATCAAAAGAAGAGGCTCGAAAAATATTTGCCCATAATCCATTTAAACTTGAATTAATTGAGCAGATACCTGGAGATACTGTAGGTCTTTCAATTCAAGGCAACTTTAGGGATTTATGTAAAGGTGGCCATGTACCATCAACAAAAGATATTCAACATTTCAAACTCACTGGACTTTCAGGTGCTTATTGGAAAGCTAATAGAGAAAATCAGGCATTAGAAAGAATTCATGGAACAGCTTTTTATACAAAAGAAGAAATGGATGAATATGAAAAAAAACGAGAAGAGCTAATAAAGTTTGATCATAGAAGATTAGGCAAGCAACTTGATTTATTTTCATTTCATGATGAGGGAGTCGGATTTCCTTTTTATCATCCTAAAGGGAAAAAGATAGTTAATATACTCGTCGAGTACATGAGAATACTTCATAAAGAAAATAATTATCAGGAAATAGGCACACCAATTCTTTTGAGTGATGAATTATGGCATAGATCCGGCCATTATGCTTATTACAAAGAAAATATGTATTTTACTTGCGTAGACAATCAATCATATGCAGTAAAGCCAATGAACTGTCCAGGATCATTTATTGTATTTAACACTAAACCACGCTCTTATAGGGAATTGCCTTTAAAATTAGCGGAATTTGGATTGGTTCATCGGCATGAACTATCTGGTGCTCTTCATGGGCTATTTAGAGTAAGGGCATTCACTCAAGATGATGCTCATATTTTTTGCACACTCGACCAAATTGAAGAAGAAATTACTGTTATTTTAAAAATTGTATTCCAAGTTACTCAAAAATTTAACTTTCAGGAAGTTGAATTAAATTTATCAACTAAACCAGCAAAAGCTATGGGCACAGATGAAATGTGGGAAAAAGCAATTAAATCGCTAAAAAATGCATTAAACAAATTTAATATACCTTATTCGATTCAAGAAGGCGAAGGTGCTTTTTATGGTCCAAAAATAGATATTAAAATTCAAGATTCTATGAAACGCAAATGGCAATGTGGAACAATTCAACTCGATTTTTTTCAACCGGAAAATTTTGATCTGAATTATGTAACTCCTCAAGGCACATTTGAGCGCCCAGTTATCATACATCAAGCAATTTATGGATCAATTGAACGGTTCTTCGGAATTTTACTTGAGCATTATAAAGGCGATTTGCCATTCTGGATATCCCCAATGCAGGCAAAAATCTTAACTATAACTGATGATCAAAAAGAATATGCCCAAAAAATAAACTTAGCATTATTACATGCCGGTATTCGTTCATACCTTAATGAAACATCTGACCCAATAAACGCTAAAATTAAATTTGCACAAAATGAACGAATTCCTTGGATGATCATTATCGGCAAAAAAGAAGTTGAAAATAATACTGTTAGCTTGAGAACTCTTGAAGGTGAGCAACAGAACAATATACCGTTGGATGAGTTAATAGAAAAAGCAAAAAAACTCAATAAATTTTAGAAGGAAGTCTATGAAAGACAATTTAAGTTATTACATCAAATACTTAAATGACATTGTATGGAGCTGGCCCCTCATCATCTTTTTCGTATTTGTGGCAATAGTAGCAACTATTACATTAAATTTTTTGCAAGTTCGTTATTTCCTAAAATCCTGGAAACTTGTTTTAGCACCCAGAGAAAGAAACATCGATATCGCAGCAGACATGAGCCCTTTTCAAGCATTTATCAATGCGTTGAGCACAAGTATAGGAAATGGCAGTTTAGCTGGGATGGCAACGGCTGTTCATGAAGGAGGTCCTGGTGCTGCATTTTGGATTTTTATTTTAGGCTTTTTTGAACTTCCTATACGATTTTGCGAAGTTTATCTAAGTAATGCATTCAATCAAGGAGGATCCTCTATAACAACTGGTGGTCCAATGGCATACTTAAAGCATGTTCCCGGTGGCGTTATACTACCCGCATTTTATGCACTTTTTTGCTTATTATTAAGTTTTACAAGCGGAAATGCAATGCAGGCCAATTCGGTAACCATAGGCATTAAGAACTTGATAAATTTAAATCCGTATATAATTGCAAGCTTACTCACACTTTTTGTGGTCTATATTTTATGTGGTGGCGCTAGAAGAATAGTAAAATTTTCTGAAGCAATTGTTCCGGTAAAGGTTGGCTTATTCTTTATTTCAGCTTTATTACTTTTGATTTATCATAGCCCAAATTTATTAAACGCACTCAAGATTATAGTTGTAAGTGCATTTGATCCACAAGCAGTAAAGGGTGCAATTATAGGAACCACAATTCAATCAGCTATTAGATTTGGGATGTCTAGACCGGTAAATGCAACCGAAATTGGATTGGGAACTGCAGCAGTATTTTTTGGATCAACAGGGAGCAAAAATCCTGTAGAAAACGGCATTCTCTCAATGGTATCAGCATTTATAAGTAATTATTTAGTTTGTTTTGTTCTTGCTCTTTTAATAGTTGTAACCGGAGTCTGGACCAGCGATATGACCAGTATTACATTAACAACAGCTGCATATCAAACTTTATATGGTACATTTGCAAATCAAATTATTGCGATATTATCAGTAGCATTTGGTATTGGGGTTTTAGTTTCTTATACCTATATTGGTCAAGAATGTTGGAATTATTTAACAGGAAATCGATGGAAATGGGTTTTTGGCGCTATTTATGCAGCAGCTGCATTTGGTGGATCATTAGCTAAAGTACAAATTGTTTTTGATTCAATTGACATTGTAAATGCTGGATTATTAGCACTAAATCTTTTTGCCATTTTATGGTTAATGCCAAAAACAAGTGAAGCAGTACGAAATTATATGAAACAAGAAAAGCGCTAAAATGAACTTGCCAGGGACTATACTTTCTGTAAAGCCCCTGGCAAATAAATATAATTAAAAAGCTCATCGCTTTCTCTATAGCAAGATCAAACTGTATTCAGTTCTTTATCTTATGGAACTTAATAAATTTTCTTCTTTAAATTTTCTAAATAATTATTCGCTATATCGATAGAACCTATTACACATATTTTTCCAGCTAACGCCCCTGCACCCAATACAACTCCTGTTGGCATATTCATAGTACTACCACCAACACAGCAAAACATAGCGGCATAACAGCCTAAATGACCTACTAAAGATTTAACACAATTTAACTTTCTTTGTATGTTTTGAATTTTTACTTGTTTATCTGATGCCGGTATATAAATTCGTACATCATCAGATGATGATTGTTCACTATCAGAATCAGATGATGACTGCTCATTAACATGTCTCATTCGTAAATTTTCCGGACGAGATGATTCTTCCATAGAATAAGATAAAAATGTTGTTGTAGTTAAACAGCTAATCAACATCCAAATAACTTGATATTTCATATGTACTCCAAAATTTTAATTTGAATTGTTAAACACTAAATATTATCTTTAATTACTATTATTAATAGTAGCTAAAAAATGATATTTGTCAAATAAGCTGTGCTGCAATAATAAATCCTGACAACATATTTAGTTAATCGGAATTTGGCTAAGTCTTTCTACGAGCTCTTTAGAGCTTACAAAATTAAGAGTAATATCATGATAATATCTTTTAAATGACCTATCTATATCATATGCTACAACAAAATTTTCACCATGAGGATAATTCTGTCTAAAAGCTTCTATATTTTTTCCAATAGATGTTATCATTGATTCACCTAAATTACCTGATAAACAACTAAATTTGCACTCTATAGCAGATATAGAATTATCACCACGTGTTGGAATAACAAAATCAAGTTCATGCCCTTTTTTACTGCGCCAATAACGAATAGCTCTAGTTTGTAATTTTCCATGGATTTCATTTAAAACACATTGTTCCCACAATAGCCCTGTATCTTCTTTACGCAATTCACGCCAACCTTTTGCATAACAAATAAAACCAGTATCAAGACCATAAATCTTTGGTGCCATAACTATTTCATTAGACCTATAGCTTGAATAAGGGCGAATAACATGAACAACAAAAGTTTCTTCTAAAATTCCTAAATAAGTCATTATTGTTTGCCTACTTACTTCAGAAGGAGCAGCAAATTTAGTTGCTTCAAATAAGCCTCCACTATGCACAAACAAAAGTTCAGCAAATTTCTGAAAAGAATATCGTTTTTCAACTTTAAATAATTCTTGAATATCTTTTGCCCAATATGCATCAATCCATTCACTAAATTCTTGCTCTGGAAGTTGCTTTTGACAAAAAAAAGATGGAAATCCGCCAAACAAAAATCTATGTCGTATATCCTCATTACAAAAATTATTTAACTCTTCCAATAAAAGAGGGGTAAGCCAAATTTCTCGTTTTCTACCCGTTAATGTATCACTAAATTTAGCACTTGCACCTAATGTTGAAGAACCTGTAGCAATAATCCTAATCGTTGGGTAATAATCAGCTGCCAATTTTAGTATTTCAGAGGGATTACGAAGACGATGTATGTCATCTAGTGCTATTCGCTTTCCTTTTTGACTATCCAAAAAACCTTCTGGATCATCTTCCAACAAACTCCTAATTCTAGGTATACGACAATCAAAATACTCAACTTCTTTCAAAGTTTTACATAAGCATGTTTTACCAGATCTAGAAACCCCTTTTAGCCAAATTACATTTTTTTGCTTCCAAGATTCTTCTATTAAATTTTCCCAGAAAGGTCTTTTTATAAGCATTGGCTTTTCATTTGAAATAGCATCGCATATTATGTTAATATAAATTATAATACCAAAAATAATTCTTTTATACATACCTAAATTTGCTATATTAAAACTCTAAATTTAATAATAAACATTTTAAAACCTAAAACCAACGAATCAATAACATTTTTTAATTCCATATAAAATAGTTAGCATAGGAGCCTACGGATATGCATAAAAATCCACATTATAGGAACAACCCTTGACGAATTTCTTGAAAAGGAAGGCATTCTAGAACATACACAGGCAATAGCTATTAAAAGAATTATTGCATACAAAATAGAAGATCTTCTAAAAGAAGCTAACTTAACTCAAACAGAACTGGCAAATAGAATGGGTACTAGCAAGGCTGCGATTAACCGATTGCTAAATCCTAATAATACATCTCTTTCGCTTAATACACTCATTAAAGTTAGCCACGCATTAGGAAAAAAAATATCAGTTTCCATTGACTAATCATTATCCAAAGCATTTAAATTTTATGAAAATTCACTCTCCAAAAAGTCATTAATTATTATCTTAATTTGCTCCTAAACTTATATTTTGTAACATAGTTTAAATTTGCTCATTGTTTAAAATAATAATATAATTAAGATATTTAATTAATACTTGGAGGATACTTATGAAAAAATTTAAACAATATTTTATCATATTCTGGATATTAAGCTTATCCAGCTTAATATTTGCAATGGAAGAACAAAATATTCAACATTCAAATTATGAAGAAATTCAATCCTATCTTTTATTCCTCCCTAATGAACTTTTAATAGAAATATTATCAAATGTTTTAATGGATAGAGGCTCTGCCTGTCAAACCATTCATACTAAATTGGATTCAGTAAAGAGTTATATACAAGAATCTTTAAAAAACATTTCCCTTACATGCAAATTATTTTTAGCTTTAAAACCATATTTAATCAAACTAAAGCCTAAGTATTTAGAGTTTTACAGAAGTCTATTAACTAATGAATTTTTAAAATTAAAAGATTATGGAGATACCCCAGGCCTATATCCTTCAAGTAAACATTGGATATGGGAACCTTTTGAGCTACATGATTTTAAATCAGGACTCGTAAATTTTGATTTATGCAAAATCGAAAAATTAGAATCAAAAATCGCTAATTTTTTATTAACACAAAATAATACAAACAACCCAATATTAGCAAAGATTTGGTCCGACAACCGCTTAAATTTAGATATACGATTAAAGCTAACTAAGTTATTACTATTTTATGGGGCGAACGTAAATACTTCAGATAAGAAGGGAAATGCAGCGCTATCACTAGCTATCACCCCTAAGTACATGACCACCTTTATATCAGCAGAAGCCGTAGAATTATTATTAAAAAATAAAGCAAATCCAAATGCTATAAATAAAGATGGATTTACACCATTAATACTTGCTTGTAGGAAGTCTTGCTTTAGCTTTGATGAGCAAATAACAATATGTAAAATATTGAATTTACTTTTGGAATATGGTGCAGATGCTAATATAACAAGTAATTACGGTACAGCTCTAATCGAAGCTACAGTCCGCAAACATCAAATAATAGTAGGGCTTTTACTAGCTATTCCTTATATAAATATAAACGCAAAAGATCAGTGGGGCCGAACAGCAAAAGATATTACTCGTAGGGATTCTAAAGAAATAGAAAATTTACTTAACAATCATAACCCAGTTCCAACGCTAAAGGCAATATGCTTAAGACAGATAAGAACGCGGGCAAACAATTGACGTTTCTATAGCCTGTTATATGATTAATTACACTGGTCAAAAAATAAATTTTCAGGTATTTCTGATAATTAACCAAGAAATAGTTATAATTTAAAGGAGTTTTTATATATGATTGCTCTGATTGCATTCCTAATTTTTGCTTTAGGTGCATCAGCAGCCGGTATATTTTATATTTTTTATTTAACAAAAACTATAAGCAAATACCCTGTTGATGATGATAAAGCATTACAAATATCTAAAGCAATAAAGCTTGGCGCATTCACATTTTTAATAGAAGAATATAAAGTTATATTCCTCATTATGCTACCAATTCTTATATTGCTCTATTTTTTCAGCGGATTATACTCTGCCCTATTTTTTGCTCTGGGTGCCCTTTGTTCACTTCTGTGTGGATTTATAGGTATGAACGCAGCTACTGATGCTAATGTTAGAACCGCAATCGCTGCAAGAGACCATGGAGAAAGTCGCGCGTTTATGATAGCGTTGCAAGGTGGCGGTATCATGGGATTTGCTGTGGCTAGCTTTGGAATTTTAGGCTTAGCTTTAATTTTATTTTTCTTCTCTCAACATAACAATTTAATATCAATACTTTCTAGTTTTGGTTTTGGAGCATCATTCGTAGCGTTTTTTGCACGTGTTGGCGGTGGTATATTTACCAAATCTGCTGATGTTGGTGCAGACCTAGTAGGAAAATTAGAAGCAGGCATACCTGAAGATGACCCTAGAAATCCTGCGGTTATAGCTGATAACGTTGGGGACTGTGTTGGTGATACAGCAGGAATGGGCGCAGATTTATTTGAATCCTATGTAGGAGCAATGATTGGCGCAATAGCTTTAGCAGTTTATAAATATGGCTCGTCACTCACTTATATAACTTTACCTGTCATGCTCTCTATATTTGGGCTCATAAGCTCATTTGGAGCATTATTTTTAGCAAATAATCCAATGTCTCCTTGGGCAAACAGCAAACCGGCCGCAATGTTGCAGAATATCACGAATGGCTCCATATTAGGCTTTTTGATACTAGCAGCATTTTATATTAGGTTTATGGGCATAGGAACATATTTGAATATACCCATCATCTTAAAAGAAGGCGATATTTTTTGGTGTGCTATTGTTGTTGGTTGTATTGCTGGAATAGCAATCGGATTAATTACTGAATATTATACAAGTAGTTATCCAATAAAAAAATTAGCTGAAATTTCCAAATCCGGCGCTGCAACAAACATTATTTACGGACTCTCTATAGGAATGGAGTCCACCGCATTACCAGTACTTTTATTAACATTGGGAATATTTATCTCATACAACTTTGGTGGTGGTCTATTTGGCGTAGGAATAGCAGCAGTATCGATGTTAGCAACTGTAGCAATCACAATGACGGTAGATGCTTACGGACCAATTGCAGATAATTCCGGTGGTATAACCGAAATGGCTGGGTTTCCTAAAAAAGTACGGGAAATTACCGATAGCCTTGATGCTTTAGGCAATACTACAGCAGCAATTGGAAAAGGATTTGCAATTGGATCGGCATTGCTTGCATCATTAGGCATGTTTGCAGCTTATAGCGAACAAGCACATTTAGAAGTGCTAGATTTAATGAATGTCAATGTTTTGGCAGGCCTGTTCATAGGAGCGGTAGTTCCCTTTATTGTTTCAGCACTTACCATGCGCTCAGTAGGATCTACTGCATTAGAAATGGTTATGGAAGTACGAAGACAATTTAGAGAAATACCTGGAATTATGGAGGGTACTGCAGAGCCAGATTATAAAAAATGCATATCCATCAGTACAAGAGCTGCTCTTAAAGAAATGATTTTACCCGGACTGATAACCATAACATTACCACTTATTGTCTATTTTAGTCCGCTAGGAAAAGCTGGTCTAGGTGGTATGCTTGCTGGAGCTACAGTAGTTGGCGTATTACTTGCTCTTATGATGGCAAATGGGGGCGGTGCATGGGATAACGCTAAAAAATATATTGAAGCTGGTAAATTAGAAGGGGAAGCCAAAGGATCAGAAGCTCATAGAGCTGCTGTTGTTGGTGATACCGTAGGGGATCCTTTCAAAGATACATCAGGACCTGCTTTAAATATTTTAATAAAGCTTATGTCCATTATTGCATTATTAATAGCCACTTTAACATAATAGCAATTAAAAAACTTAGGCCAAATCTAAATAGGTTTGGCCTACTCAAAAAGAAAAACAAAAAATTCCGTCAAGAGAAATGGAAATAGCAATTCAGCGCATGAAAGAGGTAAAAAATGAGCAAAAGACCAAGCTTTGAAGAATATAAAAAACGAGCAATGCAAAACAAAGAACTTAAAGCTGCATATGACCTATTAGAACCTGAATTTACTTTGCTGGAAAAATTTATTAAAGCGAGAAAAAAAGCACGATGTTCCCCTAAAAAAATAAAATAAACAGAGCTGACAATCAATTTTTATCTACCGAAATTTCATTACCAACATCAAGCTTGTCAATCAACTTAGCCATATCTTCGGGTAAATTTATTGAAAAGGAATAATAAATATCATCATAAACAAAAGAGAGACGTTGTGCATGAAGTGCCTGCCTATCAATCAATTTTGAACTTTCATTATACAAAATATCACCTATGAGTGGATGGCCTATGGCTAAAAAATGTACTCTAATTTGATGAGTCCGCCCAGTAATCGGATTAACTTGAACTAATGCACTATTTTTTAAATATTTTATAACTTTGTAATAAGTTAAAGCATCTCGGCCATGACCATATTTAGTTGACATCTTATTTCTATTAATAGGATCTCTGGAAATTTTTTCATTAATGATCCCGCTAGCTTCAGGATGACCGGACACTATCGCATAATAAGTTTTAGATATCAAACGATCTTTAAACATAGCCGCAAAAGTCATATGTGCATAATTATTTTTGGCCACTATAATTAGTCCTGAAGTATCTTTATCAAGACGATGAACAATTCCCGGTCTATCTGTGGATCCAACATCAGTTAAATCCTTAAAATTGTGCCCTATCCAATCAACCAAAGTTAGCTCTTTACTTTTTAAATGGGGTTTATGAACAATCAAGTGTGCCGGCTTATATAATATTAAAAAATCTTTATGCTCATAAATAACTCTTACACCTAAATCTTGATTTTCATCCAACATTTGAATATTTTCATATAATGGAAAAAATACCTCGATTATATCATTTAGCTTAACATTATAACCCGGTTTACTTATAACTGCGTTATTAACCTTGATATTTGCAGTTTCAATTAAATTCTTAAAAAAGCTACGTGAAAATTTTGGCAATTTTTCGGATAAATAGGTATCAATACGTTTTAAAGTATCTTCCGGCAAGACACTTAAAATTGTTTTTTCCATTTTCATAAATTGAAAGACTTATAAGTTAGAATAACTTTTTATTTATTATACCAGAAATTTTCAAATTTTTAAAAACTGAAATTATTTTACCCATAAAAACAAAAAAAGGTGATTATTAATGGACAATTCAAACTAAATAAGTTAATTTAATAAATGTGATAAATTATTTCTAATATTGAAAACCAACAAGTTCGAGATAGGTGGAAGGGGGTAACCAAATGAATTCTGAAGAAATATTTGCAGAAATACTGGACAGTATGGACCAAACCCTTGCCCAGAGTTCTCCTCAATTTATAGAATTATGGCAACAATTCTTAAAAATTCACCCTGCTGATATAGCAGAATTTATCGGTAGTCTTGATAAATCAGCTGCCAAAAAACTAT
>Ga0207074_1140_pt1 | contig 11479 bp, 5 predicted proteins | sample Alteio_BWMinHeat_66_FD_153567 | JGI IMG/M metagenome (GOLD analysis project Ga0207074, IMG submission 153567) | Enriched cells from forest soil in Barre Woods Harvard Forest LTER site, Petersham, Massachusetts, United States -... | ecosystem: Environmental > Terrestrial > Soil > Temperate forest >...
GTAATGTCTTTATCTTTGACATCTACCCCTAATATCTTATTGCGGTCAACATAAGCTTGGGCGATCACATTGTCTTTAAGGTTCTTCTTATACCAAGCTGCTAAAATAAGGGATTGGTAAACCTGGCGTAAAGGTGCGAAATTCCTACCCTCATTAACTTCTTTTTGTAATGCAGGAATAACAATTTCCCGGATGACCTTAGTCCCAATGGTATCTGGCGTATTCACCGTATTTTTTTTCATCGCCAAATAATCTTTCTCCAGCATCACCTTTAAAGAACTATCCACCACGAATACAGCGTTCATCTGGCTGTTTTCATACACCTCTGCTTTATCCGGCAAAATCCATACTTTATTAAATGTGTTTACCGGTACATTGGTTGTACCAAATTTGGTTTGGGCTTCGCTATAAACCTTTTGCCAAAACTGACGTCCCAGTTGACGTTCTGGATACAAGGCCGTGGCCATGATCTGTTTGAGCAAATAATCCTGTGACAATAATTCCTTGCCCATCTCGGTTTCGCCAAATATTTTGGGGATGATACGGTTCTTTTCAAAAGGTGAAAGGTTGACCCACATTTCCTTCTCAGGGGTGGTCAAAGAAGCTAAAAAGTAGCCGATTAGCTTCTGCCCTTGATCTTTGAGCTCTTGCTGGCTTAAATTCGTGTCTCCGGTGTCTACAATAAAGTCAAATTTGAAAGGATTGTCAGGATGAAGCTGCACGCCTTTAATGACAACGGGGTTGAATTTCCCGGTCATATTCACCATTGTGCCGGCCGCAGGCAAAAACGCCACCTGCGCGTAACTGGGTTGAACTGGAAGCATCCCAACAAACGCGGCCAAAACCGTGTTCACAATAAAGTGAAATAACGGAGACTTTTTTAAAGCTATTGTACTCATCATTTTCCCTTACTTTATACTATAAATTATCCCAACCCCTCTTTTAGCTAAAGTTTACCATATGGACTCTCAAAATGCCAATTGGGGGCCATCCGCCGCTTATTTTATCAACTCGTACAAGGCTGGGACATTTTCAGGCGTTAAAGGTGTAATTCTGCGGATAATTGATGTCAACCCATTCAAATTCATCATGGCTTTGTCCTGATACTGGGCTGGCAGAGGCATGCCAGCACCATCAACCTTGATATTAATGGTTAAATGCTCATCGCTCAAGTTGATACCACCGGGGATGGTCAGCATAGCTGAGTTTTTCAACGCTTCCTTGACATTAGGTCTAGGCGCCGTACGCACCGCGGGTGCTGCTCGTGGTTTCTTCGCAGGCACATTTTGTACCACTTGCGTTGCTGAAGGCGCTGCATTTTGCCCACCGAATAACCAGCTAAAAAGATTCTGTGGTTGCGCTTGTTGCGGTGATAAAACCCGTCTAGCCTGGGCATCGCCGCTATCAATGATGCCAATAGTTCTAAATTCACTAAACCTTGAAAACCCTTCCATAGGTAAGTTCGCCGCTTGGTAAGAATGAAAACGTCCCCTGCCACTGTTATTCCAAGCATATAAGAATCCAAATTGTCCATCTAATATTGTTTTAGGAAGCTTGGTTTTTTTATCTATAACTGTAATTTCTTTAGTACCATAATAAATATCAGCAGCAGCTTTGTAATTTCCCATTTGCCAATATTTTTGAATCTCATCTAGACGATGAACTTGATAATCCGGATGAGATTGAAACGATAACTCCGTCAACTCCGCTTGAACACGAAAAGGCTGGCCAATGAATAAATCCAAACCGCCCCAGTTTATTGCTGTGGGCATATAATATCCTGGAAAGGCCCCACCCAATTCTTGAAAGGCTTCAAATATTGTTGCTTGGCCTGAGGATATACCTTTAACCTGTTCCTTGTTGGAAAAAATAATCCTGGCTATACGCTTTGCTTCAGAATCCCTAAGCCCAATAAGGAAATCAGGTTGTCCATTCCCAGGATCGAAATATGTTCCTTTTATAGCAACTCCTTCAAAAACTCCTGTTGTTGCTATAAAGCTACGAAATGTTGCTTTTATGGCTCTCATTCTTTGCAATTCTGCGTCATCTTTAGCTTCATTTTCACTCTTCGCGAGCAAAGAAAAGATTTCTTGGTACTCCTGAGTGTACTTATCTTTTTCATGAGCAACCATTATTGCTGGTATCTGTTCTAATTGATGATAAAGAGCATTCTTCACTGTCGGGGACCCAAATATAAATAAATTTTCTATTACCTTACCTGATCTCGCTGCTTCCAATGCCGCTACAGCTAAAATGGCCTCATGAAAATTGCTGTGTGGCAGGTATTTTATTTTCTTTTCAAATTCTTTTATGTCTATCCTTGGATAAGCAGCCTTAATGAGTGCCAACATATGTTCTCGACCAGTATCAAAAGATTCTTCACCAGCCTCTACTCGTCTTTGTTCCTCAGTTAACCATTTGAATAATAATGCATCCCTTTGATCCCTTACTTCTGTCGTTACGGGTGATGCCAGAGCTGCCAGTGCCGTCAAAGAAAAAACAGCCCCTTGTTCTAAGGTCGATTTTGCAGAACTTGTAACTGTAATTGCTGTATTATTGAAGGTGTTTATGGAACCTGCAACTGCACCTGCTGTTACTTGCGGAAAAGAATACACAAAACCCGTAAAGTTTGACCAGGAATTTTGCGCACCAGCTGTCACAGTTGACCATGACGGTAATGTAACTGTTGAGAAAGGCCATGTCACTGACGCAGGTGGTACTATCTTTGGCTGGAGCGTTGGCACTGGTTGCACTGCTGCTTCACGTCTGGGTAAGTGTGCTACAGCGCCTTGTAGAGTACTTTGCATGGTGGTTAAATGTTTCACATATTCTCGCATTGGCTTCATCCTTGAAAGTAAACTATCATATGTTCCTTGTTCAACTCCTCGGAGTTGTTTTGCTTGCTCGAGGATTTCTTCAGCTAGATTAACTTCACTTTCTCTAGCAAGTACTGCTTCCTTGGCTTCTGAAAGCCTAGTTTCCGCATTTTTAAACAATACTTCCAGTCCACTCAATTCTTCACTTACTGCATTTAATTTACTTGATATATCAGCAGGAGTAACGCCAGCAGCGACAATCACTTTTTTTAATTGTCTTAAATCGGAAACACTGGCCTTTACGCCTAATTTCTCGACCAATGGTAACCTTGATAAAAGTTCTACACGATCCTGTTGACTTAATATTCTTACAGCTTCCATGAAACTTTCTTCTGTTGCAAGCAAATGGCTTGTTATTTGAGTATTCTTGTCTTCAAGGCTTTTCTTTAAATTCATTATTTTTTTCTTCTGGGCTTCACTTAAATTCGTCTTTTCTAATTCAGTATTCAATTGTTGTGTCCATTGCGTAATTCTTTCCTGTAAACTCAATTGAAGTTTTCGAGCACCCTGTTCTCTAGTTTGAAGTGCTGTTAAATTTGGCATGAATGTGTTGATAGCTACAAACACATTATTAACCCCTCCTGATTCCGTTAAATTGTCAGGGTTGAAGGTGTGGCCATCTGTTTGGGTTAGCCAAGTGTTTATTTGATTGGCATCCCTTAGCCAAATACCATAATCAATATTAAGTTGATTGATTGCTGGCCGTGGAATTAATATTGTTGACGTTGATACTGGTGGAGGCGGTGGTGGCGATGCACCTGCATGGATTTGACCAGCCCCTTGACTGATACCATGTAAAATTTGTAAAACGTCATTAATCCTTTGAATATAAGGATCTACTATTGGGTTCCCGTGATATGGCTCAATCGCTTTTGACCATCCATCATATTGTTTTTCTAAGGTTTTAGAATAGTTTGGATTAATATGATGGTCCTTTTCCAGACGTGTTTCTAATCTTTTTAATGTTGGCTCAAGATTAGATAACTTACCTTGTATGTTTGTTGGCTCAATTGTATTTGGCGAAGGTGGTGAAAAAGACACAGGTGCAGCTGCCTTATGTTTTGCTGGCGGGGTTACTGTTGTAAATGTCGGTATCTGCGTTGAATGCGGCCCTATTGCAGCTGAAGTAATAATTTTTCTAAGAAAACCTCCTACCACATCAAGTGTGACTGGTGCAGGTGCTGCTCCTTCATTCGCAAATATTATCAGCTTATGCCCATCTGGCCCAAACCATGCTCCCGACTTATATACTTCTGCGAAATACGTGACTCCATTTTTAGTATAAATACCTCTCCCATCAAGCATCTTATATCCATTATGCAAGTGCCCCTTTTCGTCACGAACTATCGCTTTCACGAGATCTTTTTTTGCCGCATGTGCCGCAGTTACAGTCGGTGCTTTAAAAATATTTCCCCATGAGCCACCTGGAAAGGTTTGCGCTGAAGCTGGGTTCACGAAAGCCATACCTGCAAAAGTAAATGCTGCGGCTGCTAAAAATAATCTTGCGCTTTTAAATGAGCTCCTAGTCTGCACTGCAAAATTTTTGACCCTCTGGTCGCCAGCAGAGATGATGGTTGTGACCATGGCTTGACTCACCCCTACTGCCCCGCCTGAAAAATATTTCCTTGGCGTCACCTGGCCGTCTGGAGTTGCGTCTTCTTTAATATAGTTAAAGACCCCTTTTTTGTAAGCCTTTAAATATTGTGCGTATATTTTCTCCATGGCCTGCGGATCACTGACCTTCTGCCCCGCAATCTTGGATTTATCTGCGAAAACTTGGCCTAACAGGCTTGCCTTAAGTGTCTTTTTGAACCATGTGGCCATGATCTCCGCGTTATAAACCTGACGCACCGCAGCAAAACTTTTTCCCTCATTAACTTCCTTCTCAATGGCTGGGATAATGATTTCACGGACAATGGCTGAAGCCATTTGGGCCTTAGCGTCTTTAATATCGTCTTTAATGGCTTGAACATTACCAAACTGTTCTTTATTCTTCTCAATGGCCATATAATCCTGCTCAAGCATGACCTTTAGGTGGCTGTCCACTAAAAATGCAGTATCTCCCTTTTGATAAACATCTGCCTTATCAGCCACAATCCATACCTTATTAAAGGTATTAACACTGATATTGGTGGTGCCAAAGCGGGCCTGGGCTTGCTTGTATATCTCGTTCCAAAATTTCTTACCTAACCCATCTTCCGGATACATTAAGGAAGCCGTGAATTGCTTGAGGATATAATCTTGGGCTAAAAGATCACGGCCCATTTCAGTTTGCCCGAAAACTTCAGGAATGATGCGGTTAGATTCATAAGGAGAAAGGTTGACCCACATCTCCTTATTAGGCATAGCAAGAGACACCAGAAAATATTTAATGATCTTATTAAATTCTTGGGCCTTATCAGAATCAGACATAGGGCTCTCACCCTGGTCCATGATAAAGTCGAAACTAAACGGATCTTTAAGGTTAATCTTAAGCCCCACCATTTGGGGAGGTTCAAAATGGCGGGTGATATGGACCATCTGGCCTACAGGAGGCATAACAATGGCCACCTGCGCATAACTGGGTTGAGCTGGAAGCAGGCCAACAAAAGAGACTAAAACAGTAATCGCAATAAAGCGAAATAAGCCAGACTTTTTGAAAGTCAAAGTATTCATTTTTTCCCTTACAAAAATACTACAAATTTCAGTTTAAATGAAGTGTAGCACACGAATTTTATAAATGCCAATTCATGCCAAGAAAATCTTTTAAAAATTATGTAAGTTATTGAAATGTAAAATGATGCGGATAATTAAGATTGGGTTAATTCTTCAAACTCACTGGACTATTTGACGCTACCAATCAACCGGGTAGTAGTCCTTGAGAAATTTACCGCACCAGTGGGTTTGGGTTAGGATTCCATGGAAAAAAGGATCGCAGACCCGTGCTGCACCATCCACGATATCCAAGGGGGGTTGAAAATCATGATTTTCTTGTTTGCGCATGGACAAAGCAATGGGATCCTCATCAGTGACCCAACCGGTGTCCACAGCATTCATATAAATTCCGTATTTGACCAGATCACTGGCTGAGGTGTGGGTCAGCATATTTAAGGCTGCTTTAGCCATATTGGTGTGCGGATGGCGGTCTGTTTTGGTATAGCGATGAAATTTTCCTTCCATGGCAGAAACGTTGACAATATGTTTTTGCCCTGTATTTTCTTTTTTCATCATTAACACAAGTTTATTGCATAAAACAAAAGGGGCTATTGAGTTGACTAACTGCAGTTCGATCATTTCAGCGGTTGGGATTTCCCCAATGCCTAATCTCCAACTGTTCATGGATCTCATATCCACTTGCTGTAAATCTGCGTCTAGTTTTCCCTGTGGAAAAATTTCTTTAACTTGCAAGGCATGGTCGTGCGTATAGGGGATCTGCGAAAGTTTAGCAGAAGCTGTCAGCCCAATACCGGGCATTGTTCCATTCCAGGACAAATCAACTTCAGTCATCCCCGAATGTTTTAATCGGGGATCCATTTTTATGGATTCCCGCTTTCGCGGGAAAGACAATACTCGAACTTTACATAGCTCAAAAGCCGCAAGCAATGGCTGAGCACTCGTTGGTAAATTTTTAAACTCAACTGCCTCTTGGGCCATCAGATGGGCGTAAAAACCCGGTGGGCGCCTGACTGTTTGCGCGGCATTATTGATCAATAAATCTAAACGGTCATATTTTTGTTCAATATAATTACAAAAAAGTTCAACGCTCGGGGTATGCCTTAAGTCCAATCCATAAATATCCAGTTTCTTGCTCCATTTGTCAAAATCAGATTCACGGCTATAGCGAAGGGCCGCATCCACAGGAAACCGTGTCGTGGCAATAACGTGTGCCCCGGCGCGTAACATCATTAAAGAAGATTGATACCCGATCTTTAAACGTGCTCCCGTAATTAGCGCGACTTGGCCTTCGAGAGAAGCTGTTTGAAAACGTTTAGCATAATTAAATTCAGCGCAAGACGGGCACATGGTGTCATAAAAGAAATGCACCTTGGTAAATTCTTTTTTACAGATATAGCAGGCACGAGGATTAATTAATTCATGTTCCAAAAATGCACTTTGTTTGTCCGCATGCAGGATAGCTTTAGGGGCTGTGAACACCGTCTTTTCACGCGCCGTGCGGATCCCTGTGGCTTTGCGTAACTTCCGTTCATGATCATCAATCCGTTGTTTCTTAAGGCGGATCCTGTCTTTTTTTCTTTTTCGAATCTCATCCCTGTCTGGACGGGAAATTTCTCCAGCAGCCTTAAGGATGGCAATCCTTTGTTCTTTCGAAAGGTGGGCCAACTCAATAGAGTTCTTGACTAAATCATCAAGCAGATTGATGCATTGCTGTATTTCTTCTTGGGAGTACTTACGAGCAATGATTTTGTTCATTTTGAGGAGGGGTAATAAACCTTCATATGAGACTTAAGGGTCTTAACATCCACTTGGCCCGAAGCTCTGGGCTTATGAAGGAAGCTATAGGTGTATTGGCTGCCCGCAGCAGGAAGGACCAGCCGCGATATTGCTCCCAAAGGCCCCAAAGACATGGTGATGAGATTATGCCTGCGATGGCGATGGGTAAAGCTCAGCATCGTCATCACATCGTCGAAGGAGTTTGCTTTGGCTGCAATTTTAACAATGTCAGCCCTTGTGCTTAATGATTTTTTTAAAATGGAATTTAAATCCCGCGGCATACCTTGCAGGTAATGGCTGGAAACTATGACCTTAACCCTTTGTTTACGGGCCTCTGCTACCACTTGTTTTAATAACGGAGAACTTAGCTCAATATCAATCATGTCCATGAAAGGCAAAGCAGCTGTGATGATTTGCATTTTAAGCCCATCAGAAAATATTTTGACCGCCCCCTCTTTTTTCTGATTGCGCAGGGTCAATAATAAGGGAATCCTTAAAAGCTTGCGTTTCTTGATTTGATCAAGGATATAGGCAGGTTCTAATTTTTTAAACAGGTCCGCGCGCAGTTCAAGTAAACCAACGCCCAAATTTTTAATTTGGGCGTTGGTTTCCTGATCGGTGATGACTAAGGCGATTTTATTATGGATTCCCGCTTTCGCGGGAATGACAGGCTTCATATTATATAGTCGCTTCGGCTTCTTTGGCCGCCATGTCCAAAAAGGACTTGATACGGCGGGAACGTGTTGGATGGCGCAGTTTTCGTAAAGCCTTGGATTCAATCTGGCGGACACGTTCGCGGGTGACGTTAAACTCCGCCCCTACCTCTTCCAAGGTGCGTGAGGTCCCGTCCATGATCCCGAAACGCAATTCCAAAATCTTGCGTTCGCGGTCATCCAGGGTTGAAAGCACTGAGGTGATTTCTTCCTTGAGCATGGAATGCAAGGTGGCATTCGCTGGAGACACGGCTTTTTTATCTTCAATGAAATCCCCGAAATGCGTATCCCCTTCATCACCGATGGGTGTCTGTAAAGAAATCGGCACTTGAGAAATCTTTAAGATTTCTTTGACCTTGGTCACCGGCAAGCGCATTTCCTTGGCGATTTCCTGGGCTGAAGGCTCACGGCCGTATTCCTGAACGAACACGCGCGAGACACGGATGATCTTGTTGATGGTCTCGGTCATATGCACCGGGATACGGATGGTGCGTGCCTGATCCGCGATGGAACGCGTGATGGCTTGCCTGATCCACCAGGTGGCATAAGTAGAAAATTTATAACCGCGCTTATATTCGAATTTCTCAACAGCACGGATCAGACCCATATTGCCTTCCTGGATCAAATCCAGGAAAGACAAACCGCGGTTGATATATTTTTTGGCGATGGAGACAACTAAACGCAAGTTTGCTTCAACAAGCAATTTTTTGGCTTTATTGAAGCGCGACTGTCTGGTCTTGATCTCGCGCAGTTGCTCCTTGACCTTTTCTACAGGCTCGCCTAATTCTTTATGCAAGGCGACCGCTTGCCGCTTGAATTCAGCAGCATTGGCCGGCAATTTTTTGACCTTCAGATGTTTTTCCACACGCTCAATGTTATTAATCAAATCGGAAATTTTGATGACAATTTCTTCATTGATGGTAGAGGTCAGCTTAAATTCCGCAATGGATTTGGCGGAAATATCAGAACCTACTCTCGTATGACGGACATGCTCGAGGATCTTGGCCAAATCCTTCATTAAACGCCCACGGCGTTCCAATTCATCTTTGATCACATCTTCCGCGTTGATCTCATCACGCAAAACCTGGTTGATGATGGATAAAGCTTCTTTACGTGCATAATATGTTTTAAATAATGATTCCGCAAAACGCAACTCTGCCTCTTCAATACGTTTGGCCAGAGCGATCTCTTCTTCACGGGTCAACAGCGGGATGGAACCCATCTGCTTTAAATACATTTTAACCGGATCATCCAAAGGAATGAACTTGTCGGAATAAACATCGTCTTCCTTGTTCTCCTCGCGCAGACGGCGCACTTGCTGCTCACGGCTTTCTTCCACAGCCTCCTCAGCGATAACAGGCGTCTCTTCACCGGAATCAACGACCTTGATGTCCTGTCCGTCGAGCACGTCAAAGACCTGGTCAATGTCCTCGGAAGAATCTATGGCATCAGACAAAGTTTCGTTGACGTCCTCATAGGTCAAAAAGCCTTTCTTTTTGCCGAGCGTCACCAATTTGTCCAAATCGCCCTGTAGATCCTTTGGATCTTTTTCTTTTGCTGGTTCTTTCATAACAACCTCATCTTAACTACTGGTTTTAATCAATTGATTAAATTCTTCTTTTAACTGATCTAATTTATCTGTATCCTTCAAAGCTTCGGCCTGACGGATCGCTTCCACCAATCGGCCTCTGGCTTTCTTCTGTTTTTCTTTCTGTATTTTTCCGATGCAGTCCTGGAAAACCAGTGCTGCGTCACCTAATTTCCCTTCTTCAATACTGATAAGTCCTGTAACCAAACTCTGAGCGGGTGTATCATTTAAACGCAGCAACAAATCATTGGTCGACCATTCGCTTGTTTCTTGAGACAATGACCAAATTGCTTCCACCACCTGACGCGCTACCCCGTCGGAAAAATCTTCGGGGCCGATACTTTCGCTTGCTGCTTTAACCCATGCCGGGTCTTTTAAAAATAACGCCAGTAATAATTCCTGACCAGCGGATGTTGAAGCTGATACTTGTATTTTTGCCACCGGCTCTTTGAATGACCCATGTTGACCCGTACCTAAAGCGGCTTGTTTAAGCAATATGCTTTCAGGGACATTCAACTTCTGGGCCAAAGCTTTTGTCAATTCATACTTGGCCACTTCGCTTTTAAAGCGCGCGATGGTGCCAAGCAATTCCTGGGCTATCATCGATTTGGTTTCGACAGCCACAGGATCAATGCGCTTAGTAAGCCAATCGTATTTAAAATCCAAAATCGACGAAGCGTTCTCAATGCGTGCGTTGAAAGGCCCGAGCCCTTGTTGGCGGATGAATGAATCCGGGTCCTCATCCTGGGCTAATGTCGCAACCCGCACGTTCATACCTTCGTCAATCAAAAGATCAAGACTGCGCACGATCGCTGATTGTCCGGCGGCATCTGTATCAAAGAGCATCACCACATTGTGCGTATAGCGGCGGATCAATCTGATCTGCTCGGGTGTTAATGCCGTGCCTAAAGAGGCCGCTACGTTTTCAACCCCGTGGACGTAAGGCATGATCATATCCATATAGCCTTCCACCACGATGATCCGGTCCAATTTTCCAACCGCTGCCTTGGTTAACTGAAGGCCAAACATATGCTGGCCCTTGGTATACACGGCCGTTTCCGGCGAATTGATGTACTTCGCTCCCTCGTCGTCCTTCATGGCACGGGCACCAAAGGCTACAAAACGATTTTGAACATCAAGTATCGGAAACACGATGCGGTTGCGAAAGCGATCGTAAAATCCACTTTTACCTGCCCCGCCTTGGCGGTGGCCCTCACGGGCGATAATCAACCCAGCTAAGCCAAGCAACTCTTCACTGAAGCCTTTGGATTTCAAATATTTTAAAAGAGCGTCCCACTCATTGAGTGCGTAACCCAATTGAAATTTCTTGACTGTTTCTAAATTAACTCCCCGGCCTTTAAGATAATCCCGGGCAGCTTTAACGTCAGCCTCATGGCTAGTTAAAAGTATCTCATGAAAAAAAGTGGCTGCCAACGCATTGATCTTTAAGATCTCCTCACGCAGTTGACGCGAAGGGCTAGGCACGGCTGAATCGTCTTCAGGAACAACCACACCAGCTTTATTGGCTAAAAACCGCACCGCCTCAGGAAATTCCAAATGTTCCTGGCGCATGAGAAAGCCAACCACGTTGCCGCCGACACCGCATCCGAAACAATGGAATATCTGTTTGTCCGGATTGACCACGAACGACGGTGTTTTTTCATTATGAAACGGACAAAGAGCTTTAAAATTCCGGCCGGCTTTTTTTAAGGCCGTGTAACTGCCGATAATATCAACTATATCGCTGCGTTCAATGACCTGATTAATAACTTCATTTGGAATCAATCCCATTTACTTACCATCCGGATGCAAAACCTTGGGAGCCGCGGCATTGTAATGTTCACCCGCAATTAATTTATCGACCAAATGAT
>Ga0207074_1141_pt1 | contig 11476 bp, 11 predicted proteins | sample Alteio_BWMinHeat_66_FD_153567 | JGI IMG/M metagenome (GOLD analysis project Ga0207074, IMG submission 153567) | Enriched cells from forest soil in Barre Woods Harvard Forest LTER site, Petersham, Massachusetts, United States -... | ecosystem: Environmental > Terrestrial > Soil > Temperate forest >...
ACAACGCCGGGGTCATTGCCTTTGACAAAGATTATCATGTCTGCTTTAAAGTCGAAACCCATAATCACCCTTCAGCCCTGGAGCCTTTTGGCGGGGCCAATACGGGTGTGGGGGGAGTTATTCGGGATACTTTAGGTACAGGCCTGGCTGCTAAGCCTTTATGCAGTACCGACGTATTTTGTTTTGCGCCACCTGATACATTGACAGCAGACATCCCGTCAGGTTCCCTGCATCCTAAACGGGTCATGAAAGGTGTTGTGGCTGGGGTGCGTGATTACGGCAATAAAATGGGCATTCCGACGGTCAACGGGGCTATTGTTTTTGATAAACATTTTGCGGGTAACCCGCTGGTTTTTTGCGGCAATATTGGATTGATCCCCAAGGGCAAAGAGATCAAGCGTGTTCATCAAGGGGACCTGATTGTTGCTGTGGGCGGGCTCACCGGGCGTGATGGCATTCATGGGGCCACATTTTCTTCGGGAGAATTGACCAGTGAATCCCAGACAGTTTCCTCAGGGGCTGTGCAGATCGGTAATCCTATCGAAGAGAAAAAAGTACAGGATGCCCTGCTCAAAGCGCGCGAAGCTAATTTGTATTCTGCCATCACTGATTGCGGTGCCGGCGGGTTTTCTTCTGCCGTCGGTGAAATGGGGCAGACAACAGGTGCCCGGGTTGATTTAGACAAAGCGCCCTTGAAATATCAGGGCCTTAAATACCACGAGATTTGGATCTCTGAATCCCAGGAGCGCATGGTCCTGTCTGTCCCCCCTCAAAATATGGAAGCTTTGTTAAAGATTTTTGAGGGAGAGAATGTTCAAGCCGTAGTTTTGGGTGAATTCGACGGTTCCGGTCGCCTGCAATTGTTTTTTCACGGCCAGCAGGTGGCGGATTTGAGCATGTCCTTTATTCATGACGGCCTGCCTCAAATTACTAAAGAAGCGGTTTATCACAAGCCTATTTTAAAGAAAGAAAAATTACCTTCTCTATATATGTCATTCCCGCGCCTGCCCCCAGGCTTCAGTGGGGGAAAGCGGGAATCCAATTTGACGGAAAGCCTGTGTCTGGCGTTAAGCCATTATAATGTGGCTTCTAAAGAAAGTGTCATTCGTGTTTACGATCATGAGGTGCAGGGAACCAGTGTGATCAAGCCTTTAGTCGGGCCTGCCACTGATGGGCCTTCAGATGCAGCCGTGATCCGCGGCCGGCTGGATTCGAAACGCGGCATCGCGGTTTCCAACGGCATTAACGTGCGCTATGGCATGATCGATCCATTTTGGATGGCAGCTTCCTGCATTGATGAAGCCATCCGTCAAATCATTGCGGTGGGAGGTTCTTTAGAGCGCATTGCCCTTCTTGACAATTTTTGCTGGGGGAACCCTGATAAACCTGACCGTTTGGGGTCCTTGGTGCGATGTGCCCAAGGTTGTTACAAGGCTGCAGTGGCTTTTGGCACTCCGTTTATTTCGGGTAAAGACAGTTTATATAATGAATACACCCACAAAGGTAAAAGCACGGCGATCCCAGGGACAATTTTGATCTCTGCTATCGGCATCATTGATGATGTAGGAAAAAGTGTTACGATGGACTTTAAAAAGGCAGGCAACAGTATTTATATGATCGGCACGACTTTTGATGAGCTTGGCGGATCGATCTATCTGGAAAATTTAGGGCAATTGGGCCTTCATGCACCCCAGGTCAATTTTAAGATAGCGTCTAAGACTTACCAGGCCGTTGAGAAAGCGATCAAGGCAGGTTTGATATCTTCATTACATGATTGTTCTGAAGGTGGGGTGGCTGTTGCTTTGTCAGAAATGGCCTTTGCCGGCGGATTGGGTGCAACAGTATTGTTAAAAAAAATCCCATATGGCAATAAAAATAATGTCATTCCCGCGAAAGCGGGAATCCAAAAGAGAGATGATATTCTGCTTTTTTCGGAAAGCAATTCACGCTTTCTAGCAGAAGTCCCACCTGCTCATGAAAAAGCGCTGGCAAAAATTTTCAAAGGGATTCCTTTTGCCAAGATTGGTACGGTTGAGTCAAGCAGTGAACTTATTGCCTATGATCTCCACGACCAGCCGGTTATTAATGCCCGTATTGATGAACTAAAAGAAATTTGGAAATCACCGTTAAGGTAAATAAAATGTCCCCCGCCATGGCGGGGCCACAACAAAGGAAAGATAATGGCCAAAGTAAAAAAACACCCGCAAGCCCCAGATTTGGAAATGATGGAAGACCCGTGGCGTATTTTCCGCATCATGGCGGAATTCGTCGACGGATTTGAAGAACTCAAAGACATAGGTCCTGCTGTAAGCATATTTGGATCTTCGCGCATTCACACGCTGCATTCCTATTATGACGCAGCAGAAAAGACCGCTGAGCTTCTTGTTAAGGCAGGTTACGCAGTCATCACAGGCGGAGGCCCAAGCATTATGGAGGCGGGCAATAAAGGGGCCGCAAAGGCAGGCGGTAAATCCATTGGGCTTAACATTGACCTGCCTTTTGAACAAAAACCCAACAGCTTTATCAATCATTTGATCAATTTCCATTACTTTTTTTGCCGCAAGGTTTGTTTTGTCAAATACGCCAAGGCCTTTGTGATTTTCCCTGGCGGGTACGGCACCTTGGATGAATTATCAGAAAGCATCACCTTGATCCAGACCCAGCGCATGGAGCAATTCCCAGTCATTCTTTATGGAAGCAAATACTGGAAAGGGCTATTAGAATGGTTTAAAGGGCCCGTGCTCCATGAAGGCTGCATTGATCTCAAGGATTTGGATATCATCCAAACAGTCGATACCCCGGAAGATGTCGTTAAAATTATCAAGAAATTTTACGCCAAGAAAAAGAAAAAATAAAATAGTGTCATTCCCGCGAAAGCGGGAATCCATAAAAATTATTATGTCACAAAATGTCAAAGTCATAGTAATCCGTACCGCCGGTACTAATTGCAATGAAGAAACAGCGTTTGCGTTCAGTCGTTTGGGGGCCCATGTTGATCAAGTGCATATCAATGCCTTGATCACTGGCGCTCAAAAACTGAGCGACTATCATATCCTGGCTTTGCCCGGCGGATTTAGTTATGGGGATGATATTGCCTCCGGCCGTATATTGGCTAACGAACTGCGGTTGAAATTGGCAGATGATATTAAACAATTTATCCGCGAAGGTAAATTAGTTATCGGTATATGCAATGGTTTTCAGATTTTGGTTAAGGCAGGTATTTTGCCAGGCCTCGGTTGGTCCTCATACCGGACACTCACAGCTGTTCGGAAGACTGGACAGGAAGCGACGTTGTTTTATAATGATTCTGCCAAATTCGAGGCCCGTTGGGTCCATTTGAAGGTGGAAAGCCGTTGTGTATGGACCAAGGGAATGCCTTCTCAAATGTATCTACCGGTGGCCCATGGTGAGGGAAAATTTATCCCGCGAGAGAAAAAAGTGTTAGATGCGCTGGTGAGCCATGGGCAGATAGCCCTGCGTTACTGTGCCCTTGACGGCGGTAAACCTTCTTATCCGGATAACCCTAACGGATCAGTGGATGATATCGCAGGCATATGCGACAGTACCGGACGGGTATTCGGCCTAATGCCGCATCCGGAACGCCATTTTTTATTTGAACAGCATCCATATTGGACACGCCTGACAAAAAAAAGCGATTTCGGCGACGGGGCCAAAATATTTGAAAACGGCATTAATTACGTGAAAGATAATTTATTGAAGTAACTTTTTGTCATTCCTTTAGATTTTACATTGTCATTCCCGCGAAAGCGGGAATCCACAAATGAATTATTATGTATACATATTAGCCAGTAAGAAACACGGAACGTTGTATATAGGCGTAACAAACGATTTGATTAAAAGGGTACATGAGCACAAGAATGATTTAGTAGAAGGCTTTACCAAGAAATACGGTGTTCATCAACTAGTTTATTTTGAACAAACAGGAAGTATAGAGAGTGCCATTACTAGGGAAAAACAATTAAAAAAATGGCGCAGGCAGTGGAAGATTGAATTGATCGAAGAAAAGAATCCAGGGTGGAAGGATTTATATTTAGATTTGGTGAAGTAGTTTCACTGTCATCCCAATTTTTTATTGTCATTCCCGCGAAAGCGGGAATCCATTAATAGAATTGTCATTCCTGCGAAAGCAGGAATCCATTAAAGATTTGTCATTCCCGCGCAAACGGGAATCCATCAAAAGATTTGTCATTCCTGCGAAAGCAGGAATCCAGGACACGCATGGACGTCTGACACCGATACATTGTTCTGGCTAAAATTTGTAGTTCACGTTGGTAACGTTATTTCCCAAGTATTTGGTCAGGCGAAAAGGTTGAATCGAAATCAGACGGTACAAATTTTTATACGCCAGAACAACATATCGGTATCAGCTTTCTAATGGTTTCCTCTTTTTTATAAAGAGAGATTAGGGAAGTTGAAAAAGACTCTGTCCTTAATTGGAAGGTGTTTCTAGGTATGGTTACTAAAATATTTCTAAGCTATTCAAAACATGATGGGAAAATAGCTGGTGAGCTTAAGCGATTTTTTGAAGAATTTAAAAATGTTGAATGTTTTGTAGCTCATGACGATATAATTCATGGATCTGAATGGGAAGAAGAAATACTTAAGAATCTTGAATCTGCTAATTATTTTATGCCCTTACAAACGATAGAGCTTACAAATTCATTTTGGTGCCAACAGGAAGCAGGTATAGCCTTTGCCAGAAAAATTAAAATAATTCCATTAATTCCCGATATCGAAGGGAATGATCCGGTTGGTTTTTATAATCGTTACCAGGGATTTAAGATAAAAATTAATGATCTACGAGGTTCTGTTAAATTATGGTTGATGAAAGAAGGTCTCACCCCAAACTTTAATTCAGAAGAAATTGAGAAAAGGAAAATGATTTTTGCCGCATCTGGAACGTGGGATGAGGCTGCAGACAACACATTTCAACTCCTCAAGCTCGAAGATCAATTTACAAATGCAGATATCCTTCAAATTCTTGATATTGCTTTAGGGAATGGTCAGATTAATGGTTCTTGGAGTGCTTCAGCACAATTAAAAAGAATTTTTATTAAAAATACTCAAATAATCCCTAAGGATAAGTTAGCAAAATTTTTGGGGTATGAGGACTTTGAGTTTACTTCGAAGGTAGTAGAGGGCTGATGCCGATATTTTTTTCTGCGTATAGAAATTTGACAACGTTGCTTTCGGCTAATGTTTTCGTGTGACCAGTATTTTGGGAAACAACGGTTCCAGCGTGAAGGTCAAATTTTAGCAGAAAAATATATCGGTATCAGCCAAAATGGCTATGAGTGATTGGATTCCCGCTTTCGCGGGAATGACATTGGTAAAAAAATATGGCGCAAAAATTGACTTATAAAAAGGCAGGCGTTGATATCCTCAAGGCTAATCGGTTTGTGGATGCGATTAAGCAGATGTCTTCGGTTACTATGAATAAAGGTGTTATTAATCGTCCGGGTTCATTTGGGGCTTTGTTTGATTTGAATTCTTTTAAATACAAGAATCCTGTTTTGGTTTCTTCGACCGATGGTGTGGGGACGAAATTGTTGGTTGCGAATTTAGCGGACAAGCATGATACCGTGGGTATTGATCTGGTGGCGATGAATGTGAATGATGTCCTTTGTACCGGTGCCAGGCCTTTGTTTTTTCTGGATTATATTGCCACCGGCAAACTCAATCCCAAGACCATGAAGGACGTGATGAAAGGTATTGTGGCAGGGTGCCGCTTGGCCGGATGCGCCTTGATCGGCGGTGAAACCGCAGAAATGCCAGATATGTACAGGGGTGAGGACTATGATTTAGCAGGTTTTACAGTCGGGGTGGTAGAGGCTTCCGGCATTATTGACGGAACTGGGATTGCATGCAATGATGTGCTCATAGGCCTGCCTTCTTCAGGATTGCATTCCAACGGCTATTCACTGGCACGCAAGGCGTTAAGTACCAAAGAGCAAAAGCTCTACGCGCAGATTTTGCTTAAGCCCACCTGCATCTATGTTAAGCCGATATTAGCCTTGCTTGAGAAAATTCAGGTTAAAGGCATGGCGCATATGACAGGTGGCGCCTGGTATGAAAAATTAACCAAGGTCTTGCCTAAGGGTTTATGTTTTGTTGTTAACAAAGGGTCTTGGCCCATCCCTCGGATTTTTGAACTAATCCAGGACAAAGGCCGCATCCCGGAACATGAGATGTACCGGACCTTTAATATGGGTATCGGATTTTGCCTGGTCGTTTCACCAAAAGATGTCGTCGCAGTCCAAACATTTTTACGTTCGCAGAAAGTAAAGTCATTTGTTATCGGCGAAGTCGTGCAAGATTCAAAACATAAGGTTGTTTTTAAATGAATATTTTAGTCATAGGTTCCGGCGGGCGAGAACACGCGCTTTGCTGGAAAATCAAACAGTCCCCTAAGGTCAAGAGGCTTTATTGCGCGCCTGGCAACGGCGGTATTGCGCAGGTTGCTGAGTGTGTGGATATCAGCGTTGAGGACGTGAATTTGCTGTTGCAGTTTGCCCTGCGCAAACAAATTGATCTGACCATTGTCGGTCCTGAAGTCACTTTGGTTGCCGGCGTGGTGGATGCTTTTATGTCTAAAGGTTTAAAAATATTTGGGCCTTCCCAAGCCGCGGCCGCGCTTGAAGGCAGTAAGGTCTTCTCAAAAGAATTCATGCACCGCCGTAATATTCCGACGGCAGTTTACAAAATTTTTGATGATGTTCCCCAAGCGCTGGCTTTCTTGGAAAAAGCCCAGTTTCCTTTGGTCATTAAGGCCGACGGTATTGCCGCTGGCAAAGGAGTTTATGTTTGCGGTGAACTAAAGCAAGCGAAAGTAGCTATTGATGAGATTATGGTAGAGAAAAAATTCGGCACAGCGGGTGAAAGAATAGTCATAGAAGAATGCCTGCAGGGCCCAGAGGTTTCGGTCCTGGCCATTTGCGACGGCAAACATTTTTTGGTTTTACCCACTGCGCAAGACCATAAACGTATATTCGATGATGATTTAGGCCCTAATACAGGCGGCATGGGCGCGTTTTCTCCGAGCCCTTTGGTAACAGTTGAAATTTTAGACCAGATCATCACCCGAATTATTGAACCGACCATCCGCGGCATGTATCAGGAAAGAATCCCTTTTAAAGGTGTTCTTTTTGCGGGATTGATGTTGACCACCGACGGTCCCAAAGCCCTTGAATTCAATGTGCGCTTCGGGGACCCTGAAACCCAGTGTATTTTGCCGCGGCTTCAATCAGATATTGTAGAAATATTTTTGGCGGCCTGCGACGAAAGGCTTCATGAAATAAAAGTGCAATGGGATGAGAGCCCTTGCGTCTGTGTTGTGATCGCTTCAGGCGGATATCCTGGAAAATATCAAATTGGGTTTGCCATTAAAGGCCTGGATGATATCAAGGATAAGGACCAGGAGACCTTTGTGTTTCATGCCGGTACCAAAAACGACGGAGGGACCTTGGTCACTAATGGAGGCAGGGTCTTTGCAGTCTCAGCCTTAGATGGAAGCCTTGAAGCAGCAAGGACAAAAGCGTATAATGCCGTCAGTCAGATTGAATTTGACCATATGTTTTTCCGACGCGACATCGCAACTAAAATCCTGAAAGAAAAACCTGTTTATGGGCGCAACTAAAGTCTTAAAAGTCAATTCAGCTTTACCGGAACCGGAAAAAATTGCCGAAGCGGCCCGCATTATACGCCAAGGCGGTTTGGTGATATTCCCGACGGAAACTGTCTACGGCATCGCCGCGGATTCCAATAATCCTTCGGCTATGGACCGCTTGAGGACCGTTAAGCACCGTACGGACGGAAAGCTTTTTTCTATTTTGGTGGCCCAGCGGGGGATCATTGAAAATTATTCGACATATACGCATCCGAATTTATATAAGGTTATTGATAAATATTGGCCTGGACCATTGACAGTGATTGTACCTTCACGGGTAGAAGGTGAGACGATCGGCATACGCATGCCAGACCATACCGTGGCTTTGCGCCTGGTGGAAGAAAGTGGTTGTACGATCGCGGCGCCGTCGGCAAATCTGGAAGGTAAGAAGGCCCCGACCAATTGCCAGGAAGCCTTGAAAGACTTAGATGGCCATGTGGAGTTGGCTTTAGACGGCGGTCCGGTGGATTTTGGGATTTCTTCGACGATCCTTGATTTTACACAGACGCATCCGACGGTTACGCGTGACGGTGTCATCACTCAGCCGGATGTGGACCGCACCATCAGCAAAAAATGTGTGTTGTTTGTATGTACAGGCAACAGCTGCCGTTCAGTCATGGCAGAGTATCTACTAAAGGCGAAATTGATTGCCCGGGAAGATGTGGAAGTTCACTCGGCAGGGACCAGCGTCTATTTTAAGTCCTCAGCGAGCCAGGAGACAATCACGGTTTTAAGGGAGCGTGGTATCAATGCCGCGGCGCATATTTCAAGGCCATTAGGCGGTATCATGCTTAAAAAATCAGATTTAATATTTGCCATGACCCGCGCGCACCGTGCCCAAATATTAGAGCGTGTCCCGTCGGTGGAAAAGAGGGTTTATCTTTTAAAGGAATTCGGGAATACGCACCGGGGTTTTGAGGCGGATTTGGATGTGCCTGATCCCATTGGCCAGCCGCATGCGGCATACCAGGAATGCCTGTTAACGATTGATGAAGCGATTGAAAAGATCGAGAGGCTTTTATAATGAAAATATTTGTCGGTTCAGATCATCGCGGCTTTCAATTAAAGAAAAAAATGGATGACGCGCTCAAGGGCATGGGGCATGAGGTGAAGGATATGGGCACGCATTCAGAAAACATTGCCTGTGATTACCCTGAGATTGCTTATAAAGTGGGCAAGGAAGTCGTTTGTAATCCTGGCAGCCGGGGAATTCTTTTGTGCATGTCCGGCATCGGGCAATCCATCGCCGCAAACAAAGTGCCGGGAGTATATGCCGCACTTGTTTACAATGAAGAAGCAGCACAACTTTCCCGTCAGCATAATGACAGTAATGTGCTGGTCATGGGATCTAAATTTGTGGATGAATCCAATATGTTGGGGATCATTAAAATTTGGTTAACGACTGAGTTTGAAGGCGGACGGCACCTGCGCCGCAAAGAGCAAATTCAAAAGATTGAGAAGGAGTTTTCAAAATGATGCATTTACAGAAAGGCGATCCTCAAATTTTTCAGTCTATACAGCATGAACTTAAGCGTCAGAAAAATAATCTTGAATTGATCGCTTCTGAAAATATTGTCTCTCCTGCCGTCTTGGAAGCTGCAGGGAGTGTACTTACAAATAAGTATGCCGAAGGTTATCCGGCTGCCCGATGGTACAACGGCTGTGAGTTTGTTGATGAGGTTGAAAATTTGGCCATTGCACGCGCCAAGGAAATTTTCGGTGGAGATCATGTTAATGTCCAGCCGCATTCAGGTTCACAAGCGAATACAGCCGTATACATGTCTGTTCTTAATCCCGGTGACACGGTCATGGGTTTAGACTTGGCCTGCGGCGGTCATTTGACCCATGGGCTAAAAATCAATATTTCCGGACGATTGTACCATTTTGTTTCCTATAAGGTTGATCCAAAATCAGAACTTATTGATATGAATGAGGTCGAGCGTGTGGCTTTGGAACATAAGCCCAAAATGATAGTGGCTGGTTATTCAGCGTATTCACGGATTTTGGATTTCAAGCGTTTCCGCGAGATCGCGGACAAGGTCAAAGCCTACTTATTTGTGGACATGGCCCATTTTGCCGGATTAGTCGCGGCAGGCTTACATCCTAACCCCGTGCCGTATTCTCATTTTGTGACAACGACGACACATAAGACTTTGCGCGGGCCCCGCGGCGGAATGATCATATGCAAGGGGGAATTTGCCAAGAAAATCGACAGTGCCATTTTTCCAGGAATCCAGGGTGGGCCTTTGATGCATATTATTGCGGCTAAGGCCGTGGCTTTTAAAGAAGCGTTATCCCCGGAGTTTAAACAATATCAGAAACAAGTCATTGCCAATTCTAAAGCCTTTGCCAAGGCCTTGGCTGGCAAAGGTTTTCGTATTGTTGCCGGGGGCAGTGATAATCATTTGTTCATGGTGGATTTACGTCCTAAAAAAATTACAGGAAAAGACGCGGCAACACTTTTAGACCGTGTGCAGATCACTGTAAACAAGAATCTTATCCCTTACGATACTGAACCTCCGACGGTAGCTAGCGGTATCCGCGTCGGTACTCCAGCGGTCACCACCCGCGGCATGAAAGAAGCGCAAATGCTCATCATCGCTGATTTGATCGACCGTTGCGTGCTTAACCGTGATAATGAGGCGGAATTAGAAAAAATCCGTGGGTCAGTCGAGCATTTGGCTCAGGAATTTCAAATTTATCAAGGAATATTGTCATCCTGAGCGTAGCGAAGGATCTTTAAAAGAACAACATTATGCGATGCCCATCCTGCGGTTATAAAGGTACAAATGTGATGGACTCGCGCCTTAACAGCGATGGAACATCTATTCGCCGCCGGCGCCAATGCTCCAAATGTGAAGAGCGCTTTACCACCTACGAGCATATTGAACAAGTGCCTTTGATGGTTGTCAAGCGTGACGGCCGCCGCCAGCCTTTTGACCGCACGCGGGTTCTTAATGGCTTGATCAAAGCATGCGAAAAGCGGCCGATCAGTGTTGAGCAAATTGAAACCATGGTGGATGATATTGAGCATACCATCCGCAAGAAATACGACCGTGAAATTGACTCCAAAGACATCGGGGAGATGGTCATGAACCGGCTGTCCGTTTTAGATGAAGTCGCATACGTGCGTTTTGCTTCAGTCTACCGCCAGTTTCGTGATGTTAATCAGTTTATGAACGAATTACAGACAATCTTAACTAAAAATAAAATCAAAAAGCTCAAAAAACAGAAAGTTAAATGAAATGGTCCAAGTTGAATTATCCAGAATAATCATTGATGAAAAGCGACAGGATCAGGTGATTGTGTTAAAGGAAAAAGACGGGGAGCGTCAAATCCCGATTGTCATCGGTTTTATGGAAGCCTCCAGCATTAAGATCAAGATTTCCGGGGTAGATGTGCCCCGTCCCATGACCCATGATCTCTTGGTCAATGTGATGCAGGTTTTAGGAGGACAACTAGAACGGGTGGTCATTGATAAGCTCGTGAACAATACCTTCCATGCCAAATTGGAAATTAAATCCAAAGAAGGTGAGATCAAGACAATTGATTCCCGCCCTTCAGATAGCATTGCCTTGGCCGTGCGTTTTAAAGCGCCAATTTTCGTGGCTGACGAAGTCTTGCAGAAATCGTCACTATCGCAATCATGATCCCGTTGTTGACTTTTTATCCTCAATTATCCTTGGTCCGTGACGCGCTTAAAGGCTGTGGTGCCCGTGTCTTTTTAGTCGGCGGAGCCTTGCGTGATTATTATTTAAACCGTCGTGGCACTGATTTTGATTTTGCCGT
>Ga0207074_1142_pt1 | contig 11335 bp, 1 predicted proteins | sample Alteio_BWMinHeat_66_FD_153567 | JGI IMG/M metagenome (GOLD analysis project Ga0207074, IMG submission 153567) | Enriched cells from forest soil in Barre Woods Harvard Forest LTER site, Petersham, Massachusetts, United States -... | ecosystem: Environmental > Terrestrial > Soil > Temperate forest >...
CCTTCGAAAATCGGCGATTGGCAAGCGCTCTTATCATGCAAAACGATCGATGCCGCAGCGGTACGACTTTATTTGAAGCAGGCCCGTCCCCAATTGCGCGAAGACGAAGCCACGACTGTGGCCGCCGGCGCGACGGCATTCCGCGACAGCTTCCTTCAGAGAGCGCCGCTCGTTAATCTTCCAGCAAATCCTCCATGATTTCCTCATCGGCCCATTCCCAATATTTGCTGCTGCCGGGCACCATTTCAACGCGGCAGCTGGTATCGCGCACATTGATCAACCAATATCCCGAACCGTGCGGAATGAATTGAATGCCGGACGGGAGCTGTTTCCACGAGAAAAGAGGAGTGATCTGGACGCGTTCCCCATCAATAATGTTATTAACGACCGCGATCGAATTTTCTCCGTCTTTGGAGAAAACGAGAACCTTACGGTTCAGCGCACGGATGTCGGGAGGCAGCGCGTGCGAACCCAGCAATTGGAAGGCGTCCTCCAGCGTCTGCTCGTTCCAGAGCACATGGCGCAGCATGGACTGGGCTTTGCCGAGATCCTTGAATTCGAGCGCGTGCATGAACGCGCCCACGAATGGCGAGTGGCCACGGGGCCACAAAATCGTGGCCATGAGACCCGCGGCAAGGATTGACATCCATCCTCCGCCGGCGAGCCCGGCCAGGACCAGGTGCGGCGACCGGTAATAGTCCAGCAGCCAGGCGCCGGCCATGACAACCATGGCGATAATTTTCACGGCACGGAGGGGAATGCCGGAGTTGACTCTGGCTTCCAACGCGTTATAGGTAGCTCGAAATTCCTGAACGCGTTGCCGGCCTTCCGCCGTTAAGTGCTTCGTGCCGGCTACCCATTCCATCATCCGCAGGAATTTCTCCACCTTCAGGAGCCTCGTCGGCAAGGTTTCGTGGCGTAGTCCGATCGCGGCGTCCTCGGGCGAATGGATCAGTTGATCATCAAACGCGAGCATATCTTTCAACACTTTTATCTTAGCGTCGAGTTCAAGAAAGTATTCCCGAATGGTTGACGACTTGCGCGGGTAATAGAATCGATATTGCTTGGGGAACCGGAATATCGCTCCTCGATGCGGTTTCTGAGTGGAGAGAAACTGTCCGTTCTCCCGTTGTTCGTGATGATAATTTTCCTCCAGAATCGAAGGGACGGTATTTTCGGATGGGGACGCGATGAGGTCACGCCGAAAAGCCGAGATTCCGCCGGGGCGTGATTGAGCCCACCTTATGGGGTAATCGGTGATCGCAAACGCTCGTGTGTATAACTGGACCAGAGAAAATGTCTGCGGCAAATAACGTCGAATTAACCGCATGTCTTCCGTTAGAATGTCCATCTCCTGGGAAACCTCTACGGCGGGAAGAATCAACCCCAGATCGGCCAATTCTCTGAGGATGACAATGTCCGTTCCGGGGATACGCTGCGCTTCTCGGTAGAGGCGAAGCGTCGTTTGCACAAGCTCATCGAGAGCCCCATAATACTCCTCGGCCGACCACTCATGCGGCTTTCGTAGATGGAATCCCCAACGGCCGTAAGTCCATTGACCGCTGACCAAATCCAGTTCCGCCAGAGATATGACCTGAAGGGAATTGAGGATGGATGCGATGTGTCGACGCGATTTTCCTCGAGCGATGCTCAACCGTCGTTCCAAACGATCAAGTAAAACGAGAAACTTAGTCCTGACCCCCGGGAATTCTGACGCCTGCGCCGCAGCGGCGTGCACGACTCCGGTCAAAAGCATCAGGGCAAGAACGATCGATTTGGGAGATACCGTAGGTTGCCAATACACAATGGCGGCGCCGGCGGCGCCCACGACCAGGAGGATTCCCAGGAGCGCGTCGCGGCCTTTCGTCAGCGTCGGCGGTTCGGGCCGGGTAGGAGCGGTCCCCGGACCCCGTTTGTCTCCGGCATTAATGATTGTGATGGGTTCTGTGCGTCTGGCGTCTGGATTGTAAGGCGAAAATTCCCATTCGGTGTCCCGGACGCGGCCCTTCGTCCGAAATCCTCTTGCGGCCATGGCCCCGAAAAAGTCGCCCTCCCAATCCACCCAGACTTTTTTGGGATTCACCGTGTCCCGGCGAATTCCGCGAAAGGGATCGGCGCAGCTTTTATCGATTGGCGGTAAATCCTCATCGTACGCCCGCACCCGGCGGCCGTCGCGACTAATCATCAAGAGGTCATTCTTTTTTTCATCCATGAACCCCATGATCCAGCCACGGGCATGCGAGGTAAACGAAGCGGCGCTCGTGCGTCCTCTGTTGGAAACAAATAAGGATCCGGTATCATCCCCCTCTTTTTCCCAGTGCTCTTCAGGTAAGGCCAACAAATCTTGGACCATCTTCGGGTCGCCGGAAAAGGCCTTGGCGCGGGCTCCGACGCCGAGGGTAATCAGCGTCGACGGCGGCGCGGGAAGAAGGCCCAGCAAACCCTCATAGGCTTCCGGATCAAAATCCTGCGATTCCGGGGGCGGTTCCACGAACCGTACGCCTCCCCTTCGGTAATAGCTCCAATATAAACGGGAGGTAATATTCCATTTGCCATCGGTCAGAACTTCTTCAATGTGGATGATGGAATAAAGACCCTCGAGCGCTAAGAGGTAGAGATGGCCTTTCAGGGCCGGCAGGACGCCGCTCACGAACTGGGCGCCCAGCCTTTCGCGGGTGGCCTTGAAGCTTCGGGCATGTCCCATAATTACGCGAAGCATATTTTTAGCCTGGGCAATATCGCCTTGTTTGAGCATATCGATGAACGGCCGAGCCAACGGGGATATTTTTGCGGCCGCCATCGCTACCAGACAAACCGGCAGCCAGATCCCTATCCCCCAGAATATCGCGGCGTGTGAAATCACGACGGCCGGCGAGCGATAATAGTCCAGGAGACAAGCCCCGACCGCACCGACGATCAAGCTCAATGCCAAAACCCGATCACTGCCGCGTGCGCGTTTGACAAGCCAGTTTGTGTAGTCGATGGTCATGTCGCCGACGCCGCGCGCGTCGTTGTCCATCAGGGGTTGGCGGCTGCGCATGAGGGCATCCCATTCGCCCATCCCGGCGGCATCGTCACCTTTGATCCCAATGACATAGGGTTTCAACGTGCCGTGCTCGTCTCGAACGATCATATCGACACCGGTCCAATCGGCCGGATAGTCCGACCCGAGCCCCGCCTTGCTTTCGCGCAGGAGGTCTTCATTCATCCCTTCGGCGACGGCACGTACGGCATGGCGCGCGACACGCTCGATATCTTTTTTGAGCAGCGCGGTCTGCGTGCTGTTGAGCTTCCATTTCGCCACCCATTCCTCGAACACCGCGGGTTTTCCGTCGGGGCCATGACGCACGAACATCCGGACTTTGCCTTTGGGATCGGCCGTGACAAAGACACGAATAGTGGAATCCAGCGGCGAAATGATTCGTTCCTGGACCATCAGGCTGGCGCCGTGCGTTAACGGCGCAACGATATCGGGGAGCATTTCGTCGAGATTATCCGGGTTCACATACAGAACCCCCTCGCCGCCGTAGCCGGAGACCGGCTTCACGATCACTTCCGCCGCGGAATGCTGTTGGAAAAACTCAGCGAGCAACTGCTTTGTCCTGGCGGGCAGATCCGGTTCTCGGGAATGAAGCACGTGCCAGCGCGCGAATCCTTTTCGACGGGCCGCGATGCGTGGGGTCGGAGTTTCCGATACATCCAGCGCCATCCAGGGCGGCTGGGGCACGCCTTTTTTATCGAAGATCGACGCCGCGACATGGTTCTGGCCCAAATATTCCGTGCGTCTCGGATCGCCTCCCGTCGCCACATCGATCGGCCGCGCCTTCGAGGGATAATCCCACGGCCTGCAAGCCAGATAATCCACCAACGGAAGGGGGTTGAACGTCGCCAGGACGGGTTTACCCGCTCTGAATATCAAGGCATAGCGCGCCTGGAGAGCGAATCGCCCGTAGTGAATGGGGGTCGGCATTGCCTCCTTTGTCGGAAGCGCCATAAAATGCGCGTCCGGGTGATCGCGATTTCCCTGATAGATAACGGACAAGTTTTCCATGCCGGGATAGCCCAGGAAGCCGATCTTCACGGTGCCTGGCGCCGCGGCTAATCGTCTGGAGGAATGGGCGACGCTCGGAAGGCCATAACCCCAGCGGACCAGATCGATCAGCAGGCAGGCGCCCGTGAATTTGGCCGGCCCGGACGGACCCATGGGATGGCCGGCCAAAAAATGTGCGACGGCCTTGGGAACGCGAGAACCAATATAGGCAAACAGAATGTCGCTCAATGGATGTTCGTATTTTGCGACCACTCCGCCGGGGATCTGTTCCCGGTAATAGTCAAAAAACCGGCCCAAGTCCTGCGCCAACTCGAGCGAGATCGAACGATCTTTCCGATGAGCTTCCAAGGAGGCGGCCAGTTTTTCCAGATGCGACAAGAAGATCAGCCGCGCGGTGAACTCAGGATTGGTACCCAGAATCAATTCGCTGGCGTGCGCCATATGGCGGGCCTCCATAACGGGACGAATCCGCTCCACCGCCGTTTTGGAAGCACTCGCCTTCAGGAGCAGCGCCATCGGCGCCGTTTCCACTTCATCGTGCAGGAGCGCGATCACCTCGGAGTAATTCCCGGCGGCCAGCTGTTGAAGCGCCTGCTGTTCGAGCGGGAGGCGCGGGGGATTGACGTGCCGGCGCTTATAATTGATCATCGCCAGACTTGCCGCAAACCAGAACCCAAACCCGCCGAACATCGCGGCCTGCGACATCACGACGCCCGGCGAACGATAATAGTCCAGCAGCCAGGCGCCGACCATGACGATCACCGCGAGGATTTTCAGAGGAGCATAGGGGACGCCGGTTTTGACGGCGGCGGCATGCAGAGTTTTTTCGATCTGTTCGGGAGCCAATCCGAAGCCCGCCAAATATTTCCGGATCTCAGAAATCGGGCGCCGGAGATTCAGGAAATAATCTAACGCCGTATAAATGTGATTCGAGACATCGACCGGCGTCTGGTCTGTCGTCAGTTCGCGGTGGGCGATCCCGACGACCTCGCTCGATAGTTTTTTAAAATCGTCGGGCCGACAAATTGAAGTCACCAGAGGCAGCGCTCGAGCGACCTGCCGGCTCAGCCACTGCAGGAGATGACTGAAGAGGGACACTAAAATCGCTTCAAAGACGGCGAGGCGGACCATCGATCCATTTTCATCAAAGCGGCGAAGCCGAAGCGTTTCTTTAATCCACTCCTGGAAAGGCTTTAGATCGATCCCGAGCGCGCCCAATTGTCGCGCCGTGTCTTCCTCCTTCAAGGCGGCGAAATTCTCATCCTCGAGGATCATGACCACGGAATACAACCGTGCGGCTGGCGGCATTGTCACCGGCAGCGACTCTAGGACGGGCAATATGGCGTCAAAAAGGGCATATACCCTGTAGGCCGTGGCCAAATCTTCGCCTTCCAGTTTCCGTTGATCGATAGGATGACTGGCTAGAGCACGGGCAAAAGAACGGACATAGAAGGGAAATTGATCGTCTGGAAGCCCTTCGCTGGTTTGGGACCAATCGCGCAAAAGCGAGAAAATCCTCGATTCTTGAAGAACTGCAAACGGGTTACGGATGGCCGGGCGGGACGCGTCGGGGTCCTGAAAAAAATCGGAAATTGACCCTTGACTCCACCGATAGAGGCGCATGGCCAGCAGAATCATCGTATCGGCGATCGCATCGAAGATCCAATGTCGGTAGGTTTTCGGGTCCTGCGCAATTCCCAGAACGTCTCTTAAATAATACCGGGCTAGCGTCAGCATTAAACTATCGAGGACGGCTCCTTTGAGCGGCCAAGAGCGGCCGGCTTGAGCGGGAATTTGATCGTTACGGAACAAAGCGTGGTAGTGAAAGGATTGATGGTAAGCGGCGCCTGCCTGCATGTCTCGCGCCCTTGCGGGCTCAAAATTTTCCAAGCTGGAGGTAATTGCGGCTTCAAAGGGCACGATTGGAAGAACGGGTTGAAGTGAACAGATTTCGAAAGCCAGCCTGGGCAGGATGAATTCGGCATGGGGTTCCAGCGCCAGGGAGAAGTTGATCTTGTCGGTCTTATGAAGCTGGACGAGTTGTTCATGAATGCCGGAGAGAATCGGGATCTCCTCGTCGCGCAGGATTTTCTTGATCCGCTGGGCCAGGATGGGATCGGCTTTAAATGGAATCATCGCCAGGCCGATGCCGGACCCGAGCCATGGATCGAGACAATACCCCACGCACAATGCAACGGCCGCGATCACCAGCATCCGCGGCGCCGGCAGCCAAAGGGGCCATTGCAGCCGGGTGCGGGTGGCCCCCGGGCGATTGCTCGTCGGGCCGCTCGTCTTCGCAGGCGCGGAGCCTGGGTCGCGCCCAGCGCCTGGCTTCATGAATCGGATCGGTTTCGCGCGCGGCCGGGAGGGCACAAATTCCCATGCCGCCCCGCCGGCGCGGCCTTGCGTGGGAAATCCTCCATCGAGCAGGGCTTCGAAAAATGTCCAGTCGACTTCGATCAGTACCTTAGCCGGATCATTAGGGTCGACCCGAATGTGACGATAAGGATTCGCGAACGGTTCATCGATGTCCGCCAATCCGTTATAGGTCACAAGCACACGGCCGTCGTTGAAATAACGAACCATTAATTCGTCGGGTGACAGGTCATCGTTTAGCCCCATAATCCAGCCATCGGCCAGCGCCGCGATGGAAACGGCCGCCGCTTCCCCTTTGTCCACCACGACGAGCTCGCCGGTCTCGCTTTTCTGAGGCGTCCAGTGATCTTCCGGCAGCGCTAAGAGATCGTGGACCATGGAAGGATCGCCCAAGTAGCCTTCAGGAATGTCGCGGGCATCGATAACAACGGCGGAGGAGGGCGCGGCGGGAAGAAGCCTCATAATAACGCCCGGATACAAACGGGGATGATAACGCTGCGGTTCGGGATCCAGCGCCGCGTTAAAGCGAAGACCCTGCTCCTTTGAGAGGCTCCACGTAAGACGCTTGGTAATCAACCATGTGCCGTCGGCGAAAACTTTCTCCACGCGAATAATGGAATAAAGGTCTTGCAGCCATAAAAGGATAAGGCGCCCCTTGACACCCCGAGTCTTGAGATAAACGGTCGGAGGCGAGCCCATTTTCTTAAGTACCGTTACAAAGCGATACGCTCGACCCAAACCCCTTCGGAGAAGATCTTTGGCTGCTGCCGTATCTCCTTTTTCCACGGCATCCAGAAACGGACGCAACCATTTCGCCGGGCCCTGGGGAATAAGCGTCGTGGCCACCAGACTCACGGCCAGCCCGAGTGCGATCCATCCGCCGACCACCGGAATGCCGGCGGCCCTATAGACCGGGGAACGATCATGATCCAGCAGGTAAGCGAAGACGACCACAAGCGCCGCAACAATCCGTCCGGCCAGGACGGGATCAAGCGCTTCCGCATGCTCAGCCCACCGATATTCTTCAGCGCTTTGCGAATGCGGCTTCAGCGCTCCCGATGTATTCAGGATGCGAGCGGCGAAGGCTTGCGCGGCAAACGGAAAGTCTCGCGTCCAAAGTCCCGCGTCGCGAGTCAAACGGCAAATGGCCGGACCCGGGACCCGAAACCCGGGACGCGAGACGGCCGTTGAAGCCGTTTCCGCCAAGAGGCAGGGAATCAGGAGGAGTGACATCAGGGAAGACCAGGGAATACCAGGGAAGACCAGGGAATACCAGGGAAAAAGACGGTTGCGCCAGAAGTTCCGTTCCCTAGTTTTCCTTGGTTTTCCGTGGTTTTCCATAGTATTCCTTGTCCAATATTTTAGGGGGTTCGACCGGGCGATTGAATATGCCGGAAGGCTAAAAATTCAGGCCATTAGGCCCACGGTTTGGGTAGGCTTGGTAGCTGAGCTTTCTAGTTCGCTCGTTGTCAGAGTTGGACCATGGGGAGACCGGAGGGTTTCATGGTTTTCAGGAGGGACGCCGCCCATCCGCTTCTTCGTGAATTCCCCCGCCAAGCGGGGCGCCCTGCCGCATGGCCTGATCCTGCTCCATTACAACGTTGTCGCAGTTCATGGCGTCCATGCGGCGGGCTGAATTCACGAAGCCGCTTCTGTGCGACCTCCCTCCTGAAACCCCATTAACCTGACCGTTTGTTGGCTGGGCTTTCTGAGTGAGCGAGCTAAGCACATTTTCAGTGAATGTCCGGCCAGTCTTCGGCGGTCCGACAACTCCGTGATGGAGGCCGCCGAGGCCGGACGTGAACGTCCCGCCAGACGGCTGGCGGGGAAACTGTGCGTCGAGCGAACCAGGAAGCCCAGCCGACAACAATCCTGCTGACGTGCGGAAAACCTCCGGTCTCCATGGTCCAGTCTTCTATCAATCTTCGGTCTTCAGAGGGAGGTTGCACGGGAGCGACGGTGTGGATTTAGCCCTGCTGGATGGACGCTGACGACTTCGCGACAGTTGTTTTGGAGCGAAGTCGGTCCATCCATGCGGGCGACCCGCCAGACGTCAGGCGGGGAAATCCACGGCAAGGAGCGGACGGGCAGCCTCCCTCTGAAGACCATTAAAACTGTGCAGTGAGCGGAAAACCCTCCGGCGGATGGCACCGGAGCGGACGGGCAATCTCCCGCTGAAGACGATCCGGAAAAAGGAGTGGTGGTTGTGTGAGGGTCAGGCGGCCACGGGCCGAAATTCCTGGCGGCTTCCGCTGTGGCGGTTTGGAGGGTTATCCCGCTCTTCGCCCGGCTTTGAGCCATCCGGGTCATCGTGATCGCCGCTGCGAAGGAGACGTGCAAGAGTTGAAATAAACCCGTATTCGAATAGGGCCAAGCTGAACGCAAATAACAGAGGGTACATAGTCAAGGGATCTAGCAAATTTCGAGGCAGCGGCCAACTCCATCTAAATCCTTCAGCGCCCCTTAAGTCATGGCTGCCACCGAAAGCAGATGCATATAGGAGTACTCCTCCTGCAATCATCCATTCGTTGGGCAACGTATTCCACCGAATCCGCCCGTGCGTCGTAAAAATCTGAAAGAATTTGATAGAAATCCACGATGTGATGAATAAGATCCCCAAGGCAGCTCGCCAATAATGGGTATATCCTCCAATAATAGCCCAGGCGAAAAAAACCGCACAGGCGATGTGAGGGAGTAACGGGCCGAACCAACGAAGTGTGGTCTTTGTATCGGTAATTGCCCAAAAGATGAATACGATAAGTCCTATCAACTCAACCGCTGGAAAGATCCAGCCGAGATCTGCAGACCTGCCTTGAAATCCCGTCAGAAGAGGAATGGAAACAATTAACAGAGACAGGAGTAAACGGGTTCCCCGTTTATGAGTTCCTGGCGCCTTTTCCGACACAGGAAATGGGGCGCCGGGCGACCCGGAATTAAGATATCGTATTCGTTCATTTAATCGGGATTTTAGAATCTCGTATTGGTCTGGATGTGCGAAGGCTTCGGCCAAGGACGCCGATAGATGTGCGGCACGACTCCGCATCTCGGTTTCTTCGATAAGGGGTTTGTTCTGTAGACGTCTTTGTCGAAGCTGTTCAAACATCCCGGGATCCCCGATCAAACCCTCCGCAAGCATGTACCGGTGACCTGGAGAAGATTCAGAGAGTGAAGCATTTTTGGTCAAATCCTCAATTAAATCGTCGACGGTTCGTGTAACAAGCCGATGAAAGCCCAACTCTACGGAGTAACCGGATGCCTCGTGCTGGAGAAGAAAGCGGGTCGGTCCGATTCCTGTCTTGGAGACAACAACCCGAACGTCTCTCGAAATCTGCGAAACTTCTGCGCTCAATATCTCGATAAACCGCTCTTCCATCCGCCCATTGGCAAAATCCGAAAACTGGATGTCGATGTCGTCAAGAGATGCAAGCGGGACATACCCTGTTGCGTCGGCTAAATAAAAGAGGCCTCCGTAAGCTTGAGCAGCTATCGGCAATCCTGTTTCGACTTCCAGGGCAGCTGCCGCTCTCTGAATCAGATATCTGAGAAGTCGAGAATTTATCTCTGACCCTCGTACCAGGGGGGTTTCGGAGAAAGCTACGAGAGGACGCGCCAAATCCATGGGTGGCAGACCTGCGTTATAAATTAATTGCGGCGAAATGTTGCTAACTTTTACAGCGGTTTGCGAGGCATCGAACGGAACTTTATCCGGATCGGGCGTCTTCCGCTTGGAGAATTTGAAGTGGATGATCTCGGAGAGGATGTCGCGCGCCGCGGCGACAGCGTCCTTCAACCCATCGGCGGAAAATCCTTTCGGGATATTTTCCATGGCGAGGGCCGGAGCGGCCTGGAATGTGAACCAGTCCCGTCGCATGGTCCAGGCGAGGAGGGTCGTCGCGAGCGCAAACCATCCTCCTGTGGCGGGCGAAATAAGAGCGCCGGCGGCTGCGCTCGCGAAGACGACGGCCACGCCTCTCCACATCGGCATCGGATCAAAAACCGAATTCAGCTGGACGGGCGCCTGCGCAGCGGGCGGTCGCGCATGCCACAAGTATGTCGTCTCAATTGCAAATTGATAACCGAGGACATACATTGGATCGCCCGCGAATCGTTCCGTTTTCCGCAATTCATGTATGACGAATGGTTCGTAGTGATCCAGTACACCGAACAGCAAAGTTCCGCCCGGACGCAGCCACTTTTCAATTTTGTGCACAAAGATCTCGAATTCATCCAAATAGCGTTCCACAATGAATCGGTCCTCATCAATGTTGGCCTCTTTGGGAGGCGGCCATACATACCGTTCGGTGCCGGGAATCTGATACATAATGCTGACGTCCGGCTTCATGTCGATCATCACAATATGATCAAACGGCGTATTGAACTCCAGGTCCCGTATATCATCAAAGCCGTATTCAAACTTTCCGCCCCGCGCTTTGATCTCTTCCAAGACACTGTGTTGCGCCAGTTGTTTCTGCATGGCCCCCCACAAATATCCGTCAATGCCACGGTCATAGGCTCTGACTTTTAAGCCCATCAGCGCCTCAGCAATCGGCAACCATGATAGGCCCGATCCTATGTGGAGACTGCTTTGTCCACTGCGCAAATCACGCAGTCGAAGAGACTCGAGCGTCACTTGCCTGTCCGTCTCTTCCCAGAGAACTTTTCCTTGTTCATCACGCACCTTAAAATAACCGCCGAGCTCATATTCTTTGAAATAGGCGATCACTTCCTCAGCAGACATCGGTGGCTTCGTCGCCGCGGCGGGTGACGATTTATCCGGATCGGGCGTCTTCCGCTTTGAGAATTTGAAGTGGATGACCTCGGAAAGAAAGTCTCGGGCCGCGTAGAAAGCGTCCTTCAACCCATCGGCGGAAAACCCCTTCGGGATATTTTCCATGGCGAGGGCCGGAG
>Ga0207074_1143_pt1 | contig 11311 bp, 10 predicted proteins | sample Alteio_BWMinHeat_66_FD_153567 | JGI IMG/M metagenome (GOLD analysis project Ga0207074, IMG submission 153567) | Enriched cells from forest soil in Barre Woods Harvard Forest LTER site, Petersham, Massachusetts, United States -... | ecosystem: Environmental > Terrestrial > Soil > Temperate forest >...
CACGATACGCCAACGATTGTCCAGGTAGACAATCAAATATTTTCCACGCCGATCTAGATTCTGCCAAGCGCGTCCGTAAACCTCGGATTCCCAGCGCTTTTGCTCGGAGGCCTCCATCAGTCGCCGGTCGCGAACCTCCAGGCTCGTCACGCGCCGCCCCGCCAACTCCCGTTCAAGGTCACGGCGAATCGTTTCGACTTCCGGCAATTCAGGCATTATTTCTTGAGGCGTGAGTAACGGTCCATGATCTTTTTCTCCTCGGGAGTGAGGCTATCGACTCCTCCTTTGGAGATCTTGTCCAGAATTTTGTCGACCTTTTCAACCAGCTCATCGGTCACTTCATGCAATTCCACTGATGATCGAGGCCGCGTCGGTATTTTCTTCTGGATCCACCGCTTGGTCGAAAACCATCCGGAGAAAAGCTGCGAAGAAAACTGCCAGCCATAACGTAGATATAGATATCCTGTGACCATGCCGCCCAGATGGGCAAAGCGCGCGATGCCCGCCCCGCCCCCAGCAAGGGCCGCGAAGAATTCGATGAAAGCAAAGAGCGCCGCCGCCTGCCAGGCTTTGACAGGAATCACGAAATACAAGTACATCGTCGCTTCGGGAAAGACCATGGCGAAAGCCACCAGTAGGCCAAAAACGGCCCCCGAGGAACCAATGGTCGGCGCATTGGAGTGGGGTGTCAAAAAGAGAACGCACAAAGCCGCTCCGATACCCGTGATGAAGAAGTATTTCAGGAAATCCACGGTCCCCCAGCGGGTCTCCAACTCGCGGCCAAACATCCAGAGAATAAACATATTGAACAGCCAGTGAAATAGCCCGCCATGAAGGAAGATGTACGTGAAGGGCTGCCACCACCAATGGCGCTGCCAGACATCAATCGGAACCAGTCCGAACGTGGGAACGATAAAATTCCCAAGCACCTGCTGGAGCATCAAAATGATGCCGGAGATGATGATGATCCAGCGAATGGCGCCTTTGAATCCAGCGGCACTGAGCGGCCTATGCAGATCTTCAAAGGCCATTATCGAGACTCTCCTGACGTATACGTTGTCATCTCCGACCAATTGGAGCCGATTTTCAAATCCACCAGGACAGGAATGGATAAGGGAATCGCTGTCTCCATCAGATGTTTAATTGTAGCCGCCGAACGGCTCAAATCCGCCGGAGGAATTTCGAAAAGCAGTTCATCATGAACTTGAAGCAGCATATTCCCGCTCCATTCATTGCTTGCCCGGGCCCCAGCAAGATGGATCATCGCCAGCTTGATCACATCGGCGCTTGTTCCCTGAATGGGTGTGTTCATCGCTGTCCGTTCAGCGAAACCTCGCATGGCTCCGTTCTGGGACTGAATTTCTGTCAGATATCGAATACGGCCCAGCAATGTTCTCACAGACCCTTCCTTGCGGGCCTCCTGAAGGGTTTTCTCTATCCAGGCTTTCACGCCGGGGTAGCGTTCAAAGTAACGCTGGATATGCGCTTGAGCCTGATCCATGGGAATGCCCAATTGCTGAGAAAGTCCGAAGGCTGACATTCCATAGACAATCCCGAAGTTAATGGATTTCGCAATTCGACGAAGTTCAGGCGTCATTTCCTTCGGACCTACTCCAAAAATCTCACCGGCTGTGGCCACATGGATATCGCCTCCCTCGCGGAAAGCCCGGCAGAGCGTCTCATCCTTAGATATATGCGCCAGCATCCGCAGATCAATCTGCGAATAATCGGCGGAAAGTAAGATCCAACCCTCTTTGGGAATGAACGCTCGGCGGATCTTGCGTCCCAGTTCCGTTCGAATGGGAATATTTTGCAGATTGGGGTCACTGGAAGAGAGCCGGCCCGTGGCCGCGACGGTCTGATTGAAGCTGGTATGGACCCGGTTTTCCAGACCTTCCACTGCGGATAAAAGCCCATCGATGTACGTGGAATGCAGTTTTTGCAATTCCCGATAATCGATGAGATTTTTCGGAAGCGGGTGTTGAGCCGATAGTTTTTGGAGTACCTCCTCATCCGTAGATATCCCGGTTTTTGTCCTGCGGATCACTGGAAGTTGAAGCTTTTCAAACAGAATGACGGCCAGCTGTTTCGGCGAGTTGATATTAAAGGTATCACCTGCCACCTTGTAGATCTCTTGTTCCAGGCGCGACGATTGCTCGCGCAGATCTTTTCCGAGAGTTTCAAGATAGCCTCGATCAATGCGAATCCCCTTCTGTTCCATGTCGCTTAAGATCTTGACCAGCGGCATTTCGATTTCATAAAAGAGCGGACCTAATCCCGTTTCCCTCAACTTAGGTTCAAAAGTTTCGGCCAAACGCAGCGTCATGTCGGCATCCGCGCAGGCATAGGGTGCAGCCTCTTCTATGGGGACCGCATCCATCGATATCTGTTTCACGCCGCGGCCGATCAATTGTTCAATCGGTGTCATGTGCTCACCCAAGATTTCCAAGGTTAGATCTTTCAGACCATGGGTATTTCGGGAGGGATTCAGCACGTAGGAAGCCACCATCGTGTCGCAGGTCAATTTGCCGACGTTAAATCCGTGGCGGGCCAAGACTTGAACATCGAACTTGAGATTATGACCGTAAATAAGCGGTTTATCTCCCTTTAACAAATCTTTTAAGTATCGATGAACGATGCTCAAATCAAGCTGCGGCGGCCCTCCCAGGACCTGGTGGCCAATGGGAATATAGCATGCCGACCCTTTCTGATAAGAGAGCGAGATTCCTACCAGTTTCGAGGCGAGCGAATTGAGTCCAGTGGTTTCCGTATCGAGGGCTAATTTGTCCGCCTTTTTGGCTTTTTCCACCCAGCTCTTGAGTGTGGATTCGTTGGTCAAAATAACATAGTCGCGACCGGAAGTATCCGCTGACAGATTCGCGGAGGGAACCAAATCCTTTAAAAGCCCCATGAACTCCAGCTTCTGGAGAAATGGCGTAATAACTTCCGGTTTAGGCGCTGCCAGCAAACATTTTTCCCAGTTCATCTCGATAGGAACCGAATGATCCAGTTTAACGAGCTCCCGGCTTTGTCGAGCCTTGTCCGCATGGTCTCGGAGCAAAGTTCCGACCTTTCCCTTGAGGGTCGGCGCGACTTTAAGGAGCGCCTCCAAATTTCCATGTTCTTGAATAAGTTTTATCGCTGTTTTCTCACCGATGCCGGGTACGCCCGGGATATTATCCGACGCATCGCCCATCAACGCAAAAACATCCGGAATTTGATCCGGGCGCACGCCATAACGTTCCAAGACTTCCTGTGGCCGGCAAATGAGATCCTTCGATTCATTTAAAACACACACCCCTTCTCCTACGAGTTGGAGGGCATCCTTATCGCCTGAAACAATCACGATCTCCATTCCTTTTTGCCTGCCCAGGCGCGTCAAATGACCGATCAGGTCATCGGCTTCGAATCCGTCCTTTTCAAATCCACACAAGTTCAAGGCGTCTACCGCTTCTCTGGCTAAAGGAAACTGGCCGATCAAAGCCTCATCGGTCGCTTTTCTTGTGGCTTTATAGGCTTCATACACTTTATGTCGGAAGGTAGGCGCGGCGGTATCAAAACATACGGCCATATAATCGGGTTTGTACTGACGCTCGATTTTGAGAATCATGCGGATGAAGCCGTACACGGCATTCACCGGCTGGCCCTTGGAGGTGGTTAAAGGAGGCAGGGCATGATAAGCACGATGCAGGTAAGCGTGCGCGTCAATCAAATAAAGGCTGGGCATGGAATCGGTGGCGGCGGTGCGTTAATGCGTCTGGGCTTGGGCCAGAAGGCTTTGGAGTTGAGCTTCCCAGGCTGGCGGCATTTCCATTGAAAAGCCTTCGTAATGGTCGATGATATTTCCCTTCTGGTCAATAAAAACAAATGTCGGGATTCCCTCCACACGATAATCACTCTGAGCGGAAGAGTTCCCGGAAAGAAGAACCGGATAGGTCATGCCAAAATGCTTTACGAAAGGATAAACCCCTTCAGGATCATCGTCTACATTCATCCCAAGCACGACAAGTCCATCCGCTTTATGCTTCTGGTAGAATTTTTGAACCATAGGAATGGACATGCGGCAAGGCCCGCACCAGGTGGCCCAAAAATCAAGCAGAACGGGATGGCCTTTAAAAGAATCAAGCGTTACGGTTTTCCCGGACAGGTCTTTGAGTTCGAAATTAGGCGCCGCCACAGGTCCTGACCGGGCATTGGTGCAGCCCGAGACAAGCGCAATACAAATAAGAATGGCGCCGGAGCGGTTAACCAACGAGAAGGGCATCGATGCGCTTTTTGATTTCGGGTTTGGGGTGAACGCCAACCAGCTGATCGATCACTTTCCCGCCTTTAAAAAATAGCAGCGTCGGGATGGCGGAAATACGGTAGCGCGTAGCGACTTGGGTGTTGTCATCCGTATTGAGTTTCCCCACCTTGACTTTTCCGTCGTACTCCTTTGAAAGCTCTTCTACTACGGGCGCAAGCATCCGGCAGGGTCCGCACCAGGGAGCCCAAAAATCCACCAGGACAGGGTGTTCGGATTTCACCACTTCTCCATCAAAATTGGCGTCGGAAAATTGAAGCTCAGACATTGAAATCTCCTTTTCGTCGGATGGTTAACCCACTGAATAAAACGATAAAAATTGGATTGAGTTCCTGACCGATCATACAAAAAGCATCCCTCACCCTGCACCCTCTCCCTTCAAGGGAGAGGGGTGGGTGAGGGACGGTGTTTAATGATGGATATTACGCGTCGAAGTAGAGTTGGAACTCCGCCGGATGCGGTCGCAGCCGGACGTAGTCAATTTCCTTCTTGCGCTTGTAGTCGATGTAGGTCTCGAGCAGGTCCTTTGTAAAGACGTCTCCCTTAAGGAGAAACGCATGATCCTTCTCGAGGGCATCCAGGGCGCCGCCGAGTGAATCCGGCACCGTCTTGATTTTCGCCAGTTTCTCGGGTTCGGCTTCGAACAGATCGAAGTCGGCCGGTTCGCCTGGATCGATCTTGTTTTGAATGCCGTCCAAGCCCGCCATCAGCATGGCTGCAAAGGCCAGATAAGGATTACAGGTCGCATCCGGGGCACGGAATTCGACACGCTTCGCTTTCGGCTCGTCCGAGTAGGTCGGGATGCGACAGACTGCCGACCGGTTCCGGGCCGAATAGCAGAGGTTCACCGGTGCTTCGAAGCCCGGTACTAGGCGTCGGTACGAGTTGGTCGTCGGTGAAGTAATCGCCAAGAGAGCCGGCGCATGCTTCAGCAGACCGCCGATGTACCAGAGGCCGAGCTGGGAGAAATGCGCATAGCTTCCCTTCTTGTCGAACATCAAGGGCACGCCATCTTTCCAGATGCTCTGATGGCAGTGCATACCGTTTCCGTTATCCTGGAATACCGGTTTGGGCATGAAGGTACAGACTTTGAAGTGCTCGCGCGCCACATTCTTGAGAACGTACTTATATAGCGTGATTTGATCGGCGGCCTTAGTGAGCGTTTTGACCCCGACGCCCATTTCACCCTGTCCAGCGGTAGCCACTTCATGGTGATGGAGCTCGATGACGACACCCATTTCCCGCATGCGAAGCATGGCCTGCGTACGGAATTCCTGCAGGCTGTCGGTCGGGGGGCAAGGGAAATAGCCTTCTTTGTATCGCGGCTTGTATCCGAGGTTGGGTTTCTCGTCGCGGCCGCTGTTCCACACACCCTCCGCCGAGTCGATGTAATAGTAGGCGGAATGTTGGTTCTGGTCAAAGCGGATTCCGTCAAAGATGAAGAATTCCGCTTCCGGACCGAAGAAACTCTGTGTCGCGATACCGGTCTGAATCAGATATTTTTCAGCTTTCTGCGCAACATAGCGCGGATCACGGGAATACGATTTGCGTTCGATCGGATCCTTAATATTGCAGAAGATGCTCAGCGTCGGGGTTTTGCAGCAAGGATCCATCACGGCTGTTTCCGGGTCCGGAAACAGCAACATGTCCGATTCATTAATCGCTTGAAAACCGCGAATGGACGAGCCGTCAAAGCCGATTCCGTCTTCGAACACGCTCTCCTTCAATCCGTCGATATGGTACGACAGGTGCTGCAGGGTGCCCGGCAAATCCATGAACTTATAGTCCACGACTTGAGCACCGGCTTCCTTGGCCATCTCAATAACGTCTTTCGGGGATGTCGATTTCTTTGTTTTCTTTGCCTCTAAGGTTTCCATGAACTACCTCCTGGTTATATAACGGACTTCCATATATCGTCAGCGGGAAATTGGTAAGGTGTGCTGCGAAAGCTTACCAAACCCTCAAACGAAGGGTCAAGATACACCCTGCGTTTGCTGCCCTACCGCGACCCCTAGAACGGAACAACCCACATATGAGCAAGATCCGCGCCCAGCATCAATAAGGTCACGCCTGTGAGAGCCAATAATCCAATGAATCGGCACCAATCGACAACTGCGGTTGAACCCATACACCCTCCGGTTAATGGTGGCGGGGCCCCTTTTCCCCCCCAATGAATTGTGCCTGTCTGGCCTCCTCATCGAGGGTACGTCCTGATCCGTCGTCGATCAGATACTTTCCGATGTCAATTACAGTGCGTAAACTCCTCTTTCACCTGTGCGTACTCGCATGGCGCTGGCCGCTTCATAAACCACGATCTTTCCATCGCCAATATTACCTGTTCGAAGCGTGTCAGCAATGACATCCATGGCACGATCCACATCCCAATCGCGAACGAGAATTTCAAGCTTGAGTTTGGGCAGAAACTTCACCGTCTCATCACTGGAACCGCCGTTCGTTTCTCCCCTTTGGCGACCGAAGCCGCGCACATCAATGACCGTCATGCCCATCATCAGGTCCTGTCCCTTTAGAGCGGCCGCTACTTCATTTAGCTGCTCGGGACGAATAACGCAGGTGACCATCTTGACGCTGTAGGTCTTCTTGACGGTGGTCAGACCAATGTACAACAGGCTCACAACGGCCCAGCCGCCGGCGATCCAGAAGCAGATATGGGCTTCCGAAACGGCGTCTGCGTTCCCTATGATGTACAGGTAGAGAATACCTCCGACCATCGTGAGGTTGGCGAGAACACCAAGCCCCGGGATCAGAGCGTGCTTGACGGCATTAAAGTCCTTACGGCCTTTGAAGGCCACAATGGTCCAAATACAGGTTAACCCGTACAAAATAAAGGTACCCAAGTTGGAAGCCAATGTAATACCCGTCAGACCGACCACGGAGCGAACGCCAATAGCGGCAATAACGCTCGACACGGCAACCAAAGCCCACATCGCCATGTGCGGTGTGCTGAATTGCCCATGCATGAAGCCGAGCATTTCCGGAAGCTCTCGGTCTTCGGCCATGCCGCAAGTCACGCGGACCGCCGTATTCATACAGCTCAGCGTCGTACCGATGACAGCGATCGCCACAGTGAGCGCGATCGACATCATAAAGCCGAAGCCGATTCCCGGGAGAACATGATCCCCTAACAACCGAGCCATGTCTCCGATGGGAGCGCTCGAAGCGGCTGCCGCCGCCAAACCCGTTACGGTGCTAGTCGTCGCCGCCGCTGTCGCTGTTGCCGCGGTAGTCACGGTCGCCGTTAATTTTTCACTGACCATGTAGTTGGCCGCGAAGTATTCGATTAGGTAAGCGATGAGCCCCTGGATGACTAAGGAGAGAATGATCGCTTTAGGGATGACCTTTTCAGGCTCTTTGGTTTCAGCCGCCAGAGCGGTGCAGCTTTCAAACCCCACCAGGATCAGGATGGCAATGGTCGATTGGACAAATACACCCTGGAACGAATGGATTTTCACCGCATCCCAAGCGCCTGAGAATGCCCATTGAGTCGCATGTTCTGGATTCGTCCAGCGATACCAGATGGCCAGGCCGCTGAAAATCACCAGGGCGGTCAGCTGGATCACGTTGATCCAGAGTGACGTCTTGGTTGATCCCGTCACACCTCTATAGCCGATGTAGCCGGTGACAAAGGCAAAAACAACGCCGATGATGGTCATCTCTGCATTGGTCAGCGTTTTGTTTGTAAACGCCGTATAGATATACCCAATGAACGTGGCCATGAAGGCAACCATGACGCCTGGGTAAACCCAATAGAACAGGTGTGCCGCCCAACCGGTGGCGAGTTTCGCCAAGCGAGCAATCGACGCCGGATGGTGCTGCTTCTCTTCCGAGCTGTCAATGAACGCTTTCTCGGCGAAGTACGCGCAGCTCGCAAAACCCGCTTCGGGGTAGATCTTCGCCAATTGAGCATAAGAAAGAGCCGTCAAGAAGCACACGACCAAGGCGACCACAATACCGCTCCAGATATCACTGGCGCATGAAGCACCACTCGGAAGGGTCGCGGCCGCCTGTAGCTGATACGTAATCCATAGAAACGCTCCGGGAGCGATTAACGCCATGGCGTTAACCGTCGCCCCCAGCAATCCGAGCGTGGGTGTTATTTTCGGTTTGAGCATTGCTTCAACTTTCTGAGCCATTGGAATTCTCCTTTTTTTACCTAAAAATAAAAAACCCCAAGTTCGCACATAGAACTTGGGGCTTCGTCGCCAATATAAAAACTGCCAGTCCCCCTTTGGACTGCGCGTATACTACTCCAAAATTGGAGTGCAAGTCAAGAAAATTTTTCCAAGCCGGGATTAATGGACATAAGGCCCAATGTAAATTGCTTTAAAATATAGCGCGAAATGCAAGAGTGTAAAATTTATTGTGTCGTCTCTCCTGATATGGATGATTTGCGCTTCGGCCCAATCGCGAGGTAAATGCAAAAAAGGATCAGAATATGGCTGTACATACTCCTTAAAAAGGACGGGCTGTGGACCCGTATGGTGCCGCAAACCTGGGGATCCGTGCTTTTCAGTTCCAGGATCCGATTCAGACCGCTACGGACAACCCAACTCCCCTCATTGTTCCCGAGCCAGGACCAGGCCGTTCCATCATGGCAGAGAACGATTCGGCTGCGTCGTCCCCAGGAGAATTTCGAAAAACGTTCCTGATAAAGTGTCAGAGGCTGCCCAGTTTCATCCCCCACCGCGACGCTTCCGCGAAAGGTGCCGTTCAGGAACACGCATTTGAAAGAAAAGGCCAGGTCGCCGGCTTCAGCGCGAGCACGATAGAATTCGCCGCCATTCGGCTTAAAGAGGATGGAACGCTCGAGCGAAAAAGAAAGAGATCCTCGCATGTCGGACCCGCATAACAGCCAGTAATGATTTCTGGATGCCAGCTGCCAGGTGAATATCGTCTGGGGATGTTTTCGAAGGCTGGCCGTATCTCTCGACAAGGTCGACATGGTTAAGCTGCCCCCGGCTCGCTGACCGCCGCAGCGGCCAGCGAGCCTTTTCGATGGATTTATCCGACCGCGGTTTCGTTCAGTTCACCGGTCCGGATGCGGACGACTTCATCTACTGTTGAGATGAATATCTTGCCGTCGCCGACCGCTTTAGTCCGGCAAACTTCGATGATGGCGTCCACGATCCTTTTGACCTGGTTTTCCATCACAATGATTTCGATCCGCACTTTGGGCAGGAAGTATTCCTTATATTCCGTGCCGCGCCACTGCTGGGTTATTCCCCGCTGCTTGCCATGGCCCCGTACTTCCGAGACCATGATGCCGGGATATCCAACATGTTCGAGCTCGACCCGCAATAACTCCAGTTTTTCAGGGCGTATCACCGCTTCGACTCTTTTCATATTAAGCTCCTGTGGTGAATTCGGGATAAGCGGCGCCGCCATGCTCATGGATATCCATGCCCTGCAACTCGCCTTCCTTGGATATCCGCAACGTCCCGGTCATATAATGCACGGCATACATCAGGATAAAGCCCAGAATAAGAGCACTTCCTCCGATGCACGCGCTTCCAATCATTTGGGCTTTGAGTTGAGTTAAGCCTCCGCCATAGAACAACCCTGTCACGACCGACCCGGCTGAATTATCCGCACCGGTAGGTGTCGGGGCGCCGTACTGCCCGGTCGCAAAGAGCCCTAAGCTCAATGTCCCCCACACTCCGGCGGCGCCGTGGACGGGCCAGGCGCCTACCGGATCATCGATCCGCAGGTATTCCAGCAGGTCCGTAGCCAAAACCACCACGACGCCCGCGATCCCGCCGAGACAGATCGCGCCGAATGGCGAGACCCAATAACAGGGGCAGGTGATCGCGACAAGTCCCGCCAATAGACCGTTACAGGTTGTGCCGCAGTCCCATATTTTGCTGCGCGGATACACAACGAACATAGCGACAATCCCGCCGGTAACGGCAGCGAGCGTCGTGTTGGTCGCAATACGCGCAATTCCGAGCGTATCCATCGCCGACAAGGTGCTACCGGGATTAAACCCATACCATCCGAACCAGAGGATGATCGTTCCGAGGGCCGCAATCGTCATGTCATGTCCTGGCATCGGGCCGCCGCCATCCCGTTTGAATTTACGTCCAAGGCGCGGACCCAGTACTACGGCGCCGGCTAAGGCGATCATGCCGCCGATCGTGTGCACAACCGTCGATCCAGCGAAATCATGAAACGCCGCCGGATGAATATTATTCAACCATCCATCCGGACCCCAGGCCCAATGGCCCAGAAGTGGATAAATGAGGCCGCTCACGACCACGCTGTAAAGCAAGTCGCCGATAAATCCTGTTCGACCTACCATGGCGCCTGACGTAATGGTCGACGTGCAGTCCGCGAATGCAAATTGGAACAGGAAGATGGCCAATGTCGGCACTCCCGTGGTTCCATAGGTATCCGGAATGTTGTGAAGGAAGTAATACTGGTTACCAATGAACCCATTCCCAGCGCCGAACATCCAGGCAAATCCCCATCCGTAGAAGAGAAGTCCGCAGAGGCACGTGTCAATGATTCCTTCCAACATGACATTGACGGTCTCCCGGCTACGCGCGAATCCCCCCTCCAGCATCATAAACCCAGCCTGCATGAAGAACACCAAGAAGGCAGTTACAAGAACCCACACGGTGTTGATCGGATTGACATAGGCCGGCGTGGCGGCTGCGGCCGCGGTTGCCGCCGGGACTGCGGCACTGGCTGCTGCTGCAGCGGGGGCCGTTGTGGCATCATCCGCCCAAACGTTCGAACCATGCAGCATGGCTTTCACCGTATAATAGACAGCGAATACGGCCATAGCGCCGAGAAGTTTCGCACCCAGCATGGTGCAAAAGTATTTCCTTTCCTGCGGATCCTTCATTTTATTCAAGAACCTCTTCATGGCTTTTCTCCTTTAGTTGTATTAGTGACAAAAAAATCTGGCTCAAGCGCCCCGAGAGGCTCAGTTCCCAGGGAGCTTTGAGCCAGGTAAATCAAGCCCACATTGCTTTTAGCTTCATCATT
>Ga0207074_1144_pt1 | contig 11292 bp, 6 predicted proteins | sample Alteio_BWMinHeat_66_FD_153567 | JGI IMG/M metagenome (GOLD analysis project Ga0207074, IMG submission 153567) | Enriched cells from forest soil in Barre Woods Harvard Forest LTER site, Petersham, Massachusetts, United States -... | ecosystem: Environmental > Terrestrial > Soil > Temperate forest >...
ATTGTAAAACAAGGTAATGCTCTAGAGAAATTTGCTTTTTCTAGATTAGAGGGGGCTGCGCTTTGGGGTATAATAGATTATGCTTTGCGAGATGATTTTGGCGATTTATTGTTATTTTTAGCAAGAGAGAATCTATTGCCACGATTAAACTCTATTTGTGATGATCGTTCTAATAGCTTTCTTCTACATCTTTTTATCAAGTGTAAGAATATGAATGTATTTAATGTTATTATCGATAAAGAAAAAAATAAGGAATACAATTGGAAAGATCTTTTAGGTATTGGTAATCAGTTTGCTACGGTATTGCATTATGCTGTATTGAGTGGATCTAAGGAGAAGGTTGAAGCTATTTTAAATCTGATAAGAGAGAAAGATTTAGATTTAGCTAATTTTATTAATATACAAAGTCGAGATGGGAAGACTCCGCTTGTGTTAGCTAATGAAGAAGGTTATTCTGAAATTGCTGAATTATTAATAAGCAATGGTGCTCAATAAATTAAGTGGCATTTGCATAAACGAGGAGCAAATATTTGCTTTTCGAATTTTTTTGAAAACTTAAGTTTTATTTATAAGATATAGAAATAAAAATATAAAAATAGAGATTATGATGTTTAAAAAAAGTTTTTCTTTAATGATATTGGCTGTGGCGTTGTTATCTTTTAACTGCTCGTTCAAAGCAATGGAGGATCCGCAAAAAAATAAGCAGTCAGAAGATAGATCTTTAGGATCAAGTGAAAATTTCTATTCAGTTTCTAAAAATGCACTACAGTATATGTGCTCCTTAGCACGATATGGCGAAGAAGATTTAAACAATTTGGAGCTATTTAGAGAAAAATTAAGTAAGATTTGCAACGAATCAGAATTAGAAAATTGTTGTATCATACTTGCTAAAATAAAGGATCATTTTGCTTCTTTAGAGCAATTCAAAGAACATGCATTCCTTGAGATTACTGAAAAAAATTTGGAGAGTTACAGAAAACAGCTTTTTCTATTCTTACCTGCACAGTGTATAGACTTAAATTTACTATTTTCAGCAACTGCTAATTATTTTAAAGAAATAACCACCAATTCTATAATGTTTGAGAAATTTTATGATGCAGAAGGGTTTTGTGGTATTACGCTCTATGATATCAAAAATTTAGTGTTAAAGATATTCATTAAACGTAGTAATAGAAAAGAAGGGAATGCTCTTAAAAAAATAATAGAGAGTAGTGTTCCTGGTAGGATAATAGAGTGTATTATTAGAGCAAATTTGGTTGATTTATATTTGCTTTTAGCAGAAGGAAATATATGGCCATCGTTAGATATCATTCTAGATGGTGTTAATGGTAACTTGCTCATGAATCTTATTGTAAGTTGTAAGGATGCTGAGTTATTTAAGCTTATTATTAACAGAGAAAAAGCGAAATCTTATGATTGGGATAACCTCTTTAGCATGCGTAGTGATGCAAGTCTTACAGCATTGCATTATGCTGTTCAAATATTATCCAAAGAGATGCTTGAAATTCTTTTAGAGCTTATGGAGGAAAAAGGTTTAGATTTAGATCATTTTGTTTATATGAAAGATCAAGATAATGATAGTATATCATCATTTGAATTAGCATATTATAGCGATAGGGATACACGCGATGATGCAATTAACTTATTTGTCAATTATACCACCGGGCTAAGAAAAATTATTAATAAACATTCAGTTTATTCATTAAAATTTCTAACGGCATCAAGATATCTAAAGGCATTAAAAAATGGAGAGTTAGACTTAAGTACTTCAAGTGAACTGCCGAAAGAACTACAATTTTATTATGCCACTCTTGATTCAATAAATAAACATTGTGATTTGGTAGAGCAATTAAAAAATAGTTGTACATTTCTTGAGATTACTCCTGAAAATTTAAATGATTACAGAAAATTGCTTCATGTAATATTGGACAAAGAAAACATAGATGTAAATTTAATACTATCTATATTCGATCGTTACTTTAAAATAATAGTGGATAATCCTGAACAGTTTATTCAAGCTCATACAATAGATGGTAAGGTTTCAGCTATGACATTAAAAAATATTAACATCTTATTAACAATTTTGATTAAACGTATTGTAAAACAAGGTAATGCTCTAGAGATATTTGCTTTTTCTAGATTAGAGAAGGCTGAGCTTTGGGGTATAATAGACTATGCTTTGCGAGATGATTTTGGTGATTCATTGTTATTTTTAGCAAGAGAGAATCTATTGCCACGATTAAACTGCATTTGTGATGATCGTTCTAATAGCTTTCTTGCACATCTTTTTATCAAGTGTAAGAATATGAATGTATTTAATGTTATTATCGATAAAGAAAAAAATAAGGAATACAATTGGAAAGAGCTTTTAGGTATTGGTAATCAGCTTGCTACGGTATTGCATTATGCTGTATTTTATAAGTCTAAAGAAAAAGTTGAAGCAATTTTAAATTTGATAATGGATAAAGAATTAGATTTAGCTGATTTTATTAATATACAGACTTCGGATGGCGTGACTCCGCTTATGGTAGCTAATGGATATGGTTATTCTGAAATTGCTGAATTATTAATACGCCATGGTGCTCAGTAAGTAATGGAATTTGGCAGAGGATTAGCGAGCTAAAAATATGTTGAGAGAAAAAGATGATTTTATGTTTGTGATGCACTCGTGGTGAGCGAATCCTGAGCGAAGTCGAAGGAGGAGTCGAATCCATAAGAGCTATTAAGATCTGTTGAATTTTGTGAAATATTAAATGTAAAAACAAATGTAAAATAAGAGGTTATCATGTTTAAAAAAAATTTTTCTTTAATGATATTGGCTGTGGCGTTGTCTTTTAACTGTCCGTTAAAAGCAATGGAGGATCCACAAAGAAATAAACAATTGGAAGATGAATCTTCAGGATCGAGCGGAATTTCCTATTCAATCTCTACAAGAGCAGCACTATATATAGAATTATTAAATGATGATGAAATAGATTTAAGCAATTTGGAGCAATTAAGAGAAAAATTAAGTGGATGGATTACAGAATCTGAATTAGAAAGTTGTTGCATCATGCTTGCTAAAATAAAGAGCCATTGTGCTTTTGTGGAGCAATTCAAAGAATATGCATTTTTTGGAATTACCGAAAACAATTTAAGGCAATATAGACAATTTCTTTGTATATTATTTGATGCAGGCATGGACCTAAATTTAGTATTTTCGGCTACTGCTAATTATTTTCAAGAAACAACCACTAATTCTAAAGTGTTTAAGAAATTTGATCGTACAGAAAGGTTTTTGGGTATTACCTTCAATGAAATTAATGTGCTGTTACTGATATTGATTAAACATAGGAATGCAGAAGAAGATGAAGTTCAATATAACAGATTAAAAAGCCTTGTTCTTAGTAAGATAATACCGTGTATTTTCGAAGCAAATTTAGTTGATTTATATTTACTTTTAGTAGAATCAAATTTATGGCCATCGTTAGATACTATTCTAACTAATGATAATCTTAACTTGCTTATGCTGCTTGTCCGATATTGTGAGGATGTTAGGTTATTTAAGCGTATTATTAACAAAGAAAAAGCGGGATCCTACGATTGGAATTATATTTTTAGCGCGTCTTGCGATGCAGGACTTACAGTATTGCATTATGCAGCCGGTTGGGCATCTAAAGATATAATTGAAATTCTTTTGGAGCTTATGGAGGAAAATGGTTTAGATTTAGATCGTTTTGTTTATATGCAAAATAATGCCGGAATAACCCCATTTACACTAGCATGTCATAGGCATGAGGATGCAAATGAGTTGTTTATCTATTATACCACCGGACTAAGAAAAATTATTAATAAACATTCAGTTTATTCATTAAAATTTCTAACGGCATCAAGATATCTAAAGGCATTAAAAAATGGAGAGTTAGACTTAAGTACTTCAAGTGAACTGCCGAAAGAACTACAATTTTATTATGCCACTCTTGATTCAATAAATAAACATTGTGATTTGGTAGAGCAATTAAAAAATAGTTGTACATTTCTTGAGATTACCCCTGAAAATTTAAATGATTACAGAAAATTGCTTCATGTAATATTGGACAAAGAAAATATAGATCTAAATTTAATATTATCTGTATTTGATCGTTATTTGAAAGAAATAATCGATAATCCTGAACAGTTTATTCAAGCCCATACAGAAAATGGTAATTTTCATGGTCTAACATTGATGAATATTAACGCCTTGTTAACAATATTGATTAAGCATATATTTGCGAAACAAGATAGTAATTTAGAGAAATTTACTGTTTCTCAATTCGAGATGTCTTCACTTGGTCGGGCAATAACTTATGCTTTTAGGGAGGATTTGGATGATTTATATTTACTTTTAGAAAAAGGTGATCTATTTCCATCGTTAAACTGTATTATGAATGCTCGGCATAACAGCTTTTTTGCATATCTTGTTTATTATTGTAAGAATATGAATATGTTCAATGAGATTATCAACAAGGAAATAGATAAAGAGTACAATTGGAAAGAGCTTTTTGGAATGAGTGATAATTTTACCACAATATTGAATTATGCTGTATATAGCGGCTCTAAAATGAAAGTTGAAGCGATTTTAAATTTGATAAGAGATAAAAAGTTAGATCTAGATGATTTTATTAATATACAAGATCAAGATGGCAGGTCTCCACTTATGATTGCAAATGGACTTGGTTATTCTGAAATTTCTGAGTTATTAATAAGCAATGGTGCTCAATAGGTAATTAACAGTAGTTCAACAATAGATTAGCGAGATAAAAATTATGTTGAGAGAAAAAGATGATCTTATGTTTGCTCGTATGGATTCGATTACTCCTTCGACCCTTAGACTGTGCTCAGGACATGCTTCGCTCAGGATTACTCACCGCGAGCGCATTTTTAAATACTTGACAAGCATATCTCGCGCTCGTCCTGCTGTGTCCTCCGAAATTTTAATGAAGGAGGAAGCAAAGTCGAAGGATGCGAGCGCTTTAAGATCTGTTGAATTTTGTAAAATAGGGATATAAAAAATAGGGATTATAATGTTTAAAAAAAGTTTTTCTTTAATGATATTGGCTGTGGCGTTGTTATCTTTTAACTGTTCGTTAAAAGCAATGGAGGATCCTCAAAAAAATAAGCAGCTAGATAATGCAGGTTCAGGATCAAGTGAAATTTCTTATTCAGTTTCTGAAAGAAGAGCATCACCATATATTTGGCTTAGCAATGAGTCCTTTTTAATGATCGAGAATCATTGTGCTTGTTTAGAGCAATTCCAAGAACATGCTTTTCTTGAAATTACTGAAGAAAATTTAAAGAAATACAAAGAGCTTCTTTGCCTAGGGGGCATAAATCTAAATTTAGTATTTTCTGCTATTGCTAATTGTTTTAAAGAAACAACCAGCAATTCTAAAGTGCTTGAGAAATTTGATGATCCGGAAATGTTTTTGGGCATTACGCTCCATGAGATCAATATGTTGCTGTTAAAGATATTAATTAAACATAATAGTACAAAAGAAGATAGTGCTTTTGCAAAAAAATTTGAGAGCTATTTTACTATCATAATAAGAAATATTTTTAGAGCAAATTTGGTTGATTTATATTTGCTTTTAGCAGAAGGAAATATATGGCCATCATTAGATGCCATTCAAAGTGATGATAATCGTAACTTACTTATGGAGTTTGTTCTTTATTGTGAGGATATTGAGTTATTTAAGTTTATTATTAACAGAGAAAAAGCGAAAGCTTATGATTGGAATAACCTCTTTAGCATGCAAGATAATGCAGGGCTTACAGTATTGCATTATGCTGCTAATGCAGCATCCAAAGATATAGTTGAAATTCTTTTGGAGCTCATGGAAGAAAAAGGTTTAGATTTAGAGCATTTTGTTTATAAGGAAGATAATGCTGGTAGGGTCCCATTGATAATAGCTTGTGGAAGAGACGATGTGGCAATAATGGAGTTGTTTATCAATTATATTACCGGTCTAAGGAACATTATTAATAAATACTCAGTCTATTCATTAAAATTCCGAACAGCATTACGGTATATAGATGCATTAAAAAATAGAGAGTTAGACTTAAGTGTCTCAAATGAGTTACCTGAAGAATTAAAAACATATTGTAATAATCTTGATTCAATAAATAAACATTGTGATTTGTTAGCAAATTGTACAGAAGTTGACATGTATGGTACTTCGGAAAATTTACATAATTATAAGAAGTTGCTTCATGTAATATTTGACAAGGAAAACATAGATGTAAACTTAATGTTATCTGTATTTGATCGTTATTTTAAAGAAATGATCGATAATCCTAACCAATACATTCAAGCTCATACAGTAAATGATGAGTTTTGTGGTCTGTCAGTGATGCATATCAACCAATTGTTAACAATATTGATTAAACGTATATTTGCAGGACAGGATAGTAATATTTCTTTATATGAAAAAGGTTCGCTTGCCCATGTAATAAATTACGCCTTTAAGAGTGATTTTGATGATTTATGTTTATTTTTAGTAACAGGTAATTTATTGCCGTCATTAAAGTGTATTATTGATAATGACTCTAGAAGCTTTTTTACGTATCTTATTACCGATTGTAAGAATATGGGTGTATTTAATGTTATTATCAATAAAGAAAAAGATAAGGAGTACAATTGGAAAAAGCTCTTTGGTATTGGCAATCATTTTACTACGGTATTGCATTATGCTGTATTGAGTGGATCTAAAGATAAAGTTGAAGTTATTTTAAATCTGATGAGAGATAAGGGGTTAGAAATAAAGGACTTTATTAATATACAAGATCGAGATGGTAATACTCCGCTTATGTTAGCTAATGAACAAGGTCATTCTGAAATTGCTGATTTATTAATAAGCAATGGTGCTACAATGAATAATTAACGCAAATTCTACATCAGATTAGTAAGGAAAAATTATAAGGCTACGAATTTTTCTCAGAAACAACCAAAAGCTCTTTTCCTTTAAAAGCAATCCCAACGAGCTGTATATTTGATATTCCTAAAGCTTTTAGCTCTTGGGCATACTGCTTAGATTTAATTTGTTCTAAAGCTTTAGCAGCAGAATCTTCTAGGCTTTCTTTATCAGAAATTGCTTTTTTAAATTCTACAACGTAGCTCACCTTTGATTTATCTTTAGGAATTAGCATAATGTCATATCGACCATAACCACTTTCACGATTAGACTTTACATGATATTCATCAGCCAAAATAACCAATAAGCCAAGTACAAAAAGATGGTAACTTTTTTCTGGTTCATTGTTCGGAATATCATACATGCTCATATTATTGATTACAAATTCTTGTAGCAATATACTAAAAGTAGGGATATCGCCTGATATTAGAGCTTTTGATAATTGCTCCATTGTTGATGTTCTTAAAGAAACTCTAAAGAAGTATCTTAAAAAATCTTTATATAAAAATTTAATTTCTTTGTTTGGTATTACCAACTTACAATGAATATAACCTTCAATTAACTCTAATTTTGTATAAGTTAAATACCCTGTAAATAAAAGAAGAGTCCACAAGGCAGCTGGATCTATTTCTATATCAGAAAATACCAATTTTTTATCTATGATTTTATCCACAGATTTATTTGATAACAAAAGTTCAAAATCATCCTTAAATCCGATGCCAGCTTTGGCAAGAAAAGTTTTTATAATCTCATTATCGCTAGTATTTACCCAATATGGTTCAATGAGCCCTCCATTTTTTACGCAACCAAGTATGGACCAAGGATTATAGATGGTATTTTCTCCAAATTTATAACTATTATACCAGTCTTGAATCTCTTTGCTTTGTTCTGTTAAATTATAATCTTTAAGCAGTTGTTCTACTTCATTTTGTGTAAAACCAAACTTATCTTGAAATCCTGTATCCAACAAAGTATATACCCATAAATTGTTTAAGCCGGTAAAAACCCCTTCCTTTGCTACCATTAAAATTCCAGTAAGTATACCTTTCTCAAGATATTCATTATCCTTCAAAACACTGCTTAAAAGAGATCTAATAAATGAAACTACTTCTTTATAATAATCATTCGTATATCCCGAATGTATAGGAACATCATATTCGTCAATCAATACAATTACGCGTTTACCTGTTGATTTAAACAATAATTCTGAAAGCATCTTCAAACTACCACTATAATCAGTTTCAAGGGCAGTTCCATTCCGAATATTATTATATTTATTTAATTCTGATTCTAATATTTCAGGTTTTATTGATGAAAAATGATATTTAAATTCTTCTGATATAGCAGTTACTAATTTTTCATAAGTCTTCTGCCAACTAGGTTGTTTTGTATCTTTAAAGGTTATATAAATAACTGGGTATTGACCTTGTAGTTTTCTATAATTCTCATATTGCCATATATTAGTATTTTCAAAAAGATAACTATTAGATATCTGAGTTTCTTCAAAAAAGTACTTTAACATGGACATATTTAATGTTTTGCCAAATCTGCGAGGCCGCGGAATAAGCTTTACATGTCCTGCATTATCCCAAAATTCCTTTATGAATAGTGTTTTATCAACATAATAATAATCATCTTCAATAAGTCTTTTATAATCACTTATACCTATTGGCAAATTTTTCATTTTTATTTTCCAGCAAGAATAATTTAACTCTATAAGTATAACACCTTAAAATATAATATCATCAATAAGAGACTAAATGAAAATGTGATGGAAATTCATTTTAATACTGTACAATATTTCTAAATTTGATGTTTTTAGAAATATTGCTATATTAATTTATGCAAATAGTTCAACTATTTAAACTAAATTAGACTTCTTCTGAAACTATGTTATTGGACAAAAATTGGAATGTAAAGCTAAAAAAAAGATTTACAAAAAGCGCTCGTCCTGAGCTTGTCGAAGGATACGAGCGGTTCTGATTAAAAAATTTAGATTTTGGAAGAGATCTATTTTAAGCAATGCGTATCTTGCAGATTAGAAAGCTAAAAAGATGAGTTTATGTTCGCTCGTATGGATTCGATTCCGCTACTCTACACGCACCACGAGCGCATTTTTAAATACTTGACAAGCATATCTCGCGCTCGTCCTGAGCGAAGTCGAAGGATACGAGCGCTTTCAAAGTTGTTTATGTCATTCGCTAATCCTAATGGTTCGATTAGGCTCACCATTGAAGGCCAGCCTGGTTGCAGCAAACTTTATTCTACAAAACTTTGAAGAACTAAAAACCCTATGACTTGTCCTCTGAAGCCTTGTGCGAAAGAGGAAACTTTCTAGTTCTTCGAAACTTTAGTGAAGTAGGAAGTGAAGTAGAGATGAAGAAAGGAAGTGGAACCTGTTGAAGGATTGCGGGATACGAGCTATCTTAGAAAGATCTGTTGAATTTTGTAAAATAGGGATATAAAAAATAGGGATTATAATGTTTAAAAAAAATTTTTCTTTAATTGTATTGATTGTGACGCTTTTTTCTTTTAATTGTTCGTTAAAAGCAATGGAGGATCCACAACGAAATAAGCAGTCAGACAAGGAAGCTTCAGGATCAACTGAAATTTCTTATTCAGTTTCTGAAAGAATAGTATCGCCATATATTTGGCTTAGCAATGAGTCCTTTGTAATGATCGAGAACCATTGTGCTTACTTAGAGCAATTCAAAGAACATGCTTTTCTTGAAATTACTGAAGAAAATTTAAAAAAATACAAAGAGCTTCTTTGCCTATTGTTTAAACAAGGTATAAACATAAATTTAGTATTTTCTGCTATTAGTGATTATTTTCAAAAAGTAACTACCAATTCTATAATTTATGAGAAGTTTTGTGACTCAGAAGGGTTTCATGGTGAGACCTTATCTAATATTAATTGGCTGTTGCAAATATTATGGGGACGTAGAATTAATGGTATAGCAAAAGATAATCTGCTATATGGATTATTAGGCGACACAATAACTTGTATTTTTAAAGCAAATTTGGTTGATTTATATTTGCTTTTAGCAGAAGAAAATTTATGGCCATCATTAGATACCATTCTAACTAAGAATAATCATAACTTATTTATGCAACTTGTTAGGTTTTGTAATGATGGTGAGTTATTTAAGCTTATTATTAGCAGAGAAAAAGCGAGAGCTTATGATTGGAACAGCTTATTTAGCATGCATAGTAATATAGGACATCAGATAGGACTTACGGTATTGCATTATGCAGCCATAGGAGCATGCAAAGATATACTTGAAATTCTTTTAAAGCTAATGGAAGAAAAAGATTTAGATTTAGAGCACTTTATGTATATAAAAGATAACGATGATTTTAGGGAACCCATGAGAATAGTGGTTGAAGATAAAGAAAGGGCACAATTTGAATTAATTGTTAATTATACGACTGGTATAAGAAAAATTGTTAATAAAGCTCCGGTTTATTCATTAAAATTCCTAACGGCATCAAGATATCTAAAGGCATTAAAAAATGGGGAGTTAGACTTAAGTGCTTCAACTGAATTGCCGAAAGAATTGCAATTTTATTATGCCTCTCTTGATACAATAAGTAAACATTGTGATTTGGTAGAAACTTGTAAAGAACCTAGAATTGGTGTTACTCCAGAAGCTTTAAATAATTACAGAAATTTGCTTTATATAATTTTTGACAAAGAAAACATAGATGTAAATTTAATATTACGTTCATTCGATCGTTACTTTAAAATAATAATCGAAAATCCTGAACAGTTTGTTCAAGCGCATACAATAGATGGTCACAATAATGTTTTAACATTGACGAATATTAACACCTTTTTAGCAATGTTTATTAGACGTATGGTTGTAAAACAAGATAATGCTCAAGATGGGTTTGTTTGGTCTAGATTGGAGACTGCTACTCTTTTTTCTATAACAACTTATATTTTACAATATAATCTTGACGATTTATTGCTATTTTTAGCAAGAGAGAATTTATTGCTACCATTAAATTACACTATTGAGAATAATACATTTGGAAGCTTTTTTGCGCGTTTAGTTATTGGATGTAAGAATATAGATATATTTAATGGTATTATCAATAAAGAAAAAGATAAGGAATACAATTGGAAAGAGCTCTTTGATATTGGTAATCAGTTTGCTACGGTATTGCATTATGCTATATTGAGTGGATCTAAGGAGAAAGTTGAAGCTATTTTAAATCTGATAAGAGAGAAAGATTTAGATTTAGCTAATTTTATTAATATACAAAGTCGAGATGGGAAGACTCCGCTTGTGTTAGCTAATGAAGAAGGTTATTCTGAAATTGCTGAATTATTAATAAGCAATGGTGCTCAATAAAT
>Ga0207074_1145_pt1 | contig 11207 bp, 11 predicted proteins | sample Alteio_BWMinHeat_66_FD_153567 | JGI IMG/M metagenome (GOLD analysis project Ga0207074, IMG submission 153567) | Enriched cells from forest soil in Barre Woods Harvard Forest LTER site, Petersham, Massachusetts, United States -... | ecosystem: Environmental > Terrestrial > Soil > Temperate forest >...
GATTATGTGCCTCTAGCTTCAGGACTTTTTCCAATTGGCCTATATGAGTTTTAACAATTTTTAAATACATTGGCATATGTTTTGCTGCAGCTTCAAAAGCATACTCAAGACAACCTGAGTTATCTTTAAAAGCCTTCAAATCCTGTTTGACACGCTCGTGTTGAGATTCTAGTTCCTTTTCTGAAAGTGATTCCGATATCATAACATTTTCCTTTTGATTGAAATCCTAAATTGATCTAGCCCGTGCATTTAACTGAATGGGTGTCCCGTAGCGTTGAAACTCACCGAGTATCTCGCTAAAAGGGAGCTGACGGCGACGATATTCGCGTAATATCGGCAAGACATTGAGCAAAAAGCGATTAATATTACTGATGTCTTCAATTTGTTGTAGACGACCTTGCAGTTTCTTAACTTGAGATTCATCCCAAGCGGGTGATTTCAATGGCGTTATCCGTTCTGTATTTAATACGACTGCAATTTCTGCAACGGTCATTTCGGGGTTTAGTTTTGCCAAAATTACCTTTGCTTCAGCAGCGATCTCATTTAATCGCACACGATCTAAAACTTTTTGCAATTGACTCAAAACCCATTTTCCGCCTTCTGGGGCAGTGAAACCTTCCTCATTTAAGGTTTTGACCATTTGCCTCTGAGAATAGCCTTTGCGACGATAATCTTGACTAATCAATTGTAAAAGAAGGGCAAACACGATCGCTGCATCAATTTTAGGTTTATTAACCTTACTAATGACTTCGGCTGCATTAGGGTTTCCAGATTTCGCGGAGGTTTTACTTAAACCTGCACGAATTTTTTTCCCGTGTTCCACTTTATGAATTTCAAAATGTTTGCTGATGGCCTCCAAAATACTCCTATTGACAAAGGGTTGATCGATACAATGGAACGCAAGCTGGGTTGCTAATAAGATTTGGGTGAATGACTCGTTGCTTGCCAAGGTACCCAACTTTACAATCAGCAAGGTGGCCGCTTTTTGTTTGCAGGTATCAATCGCTTTTTGTAGTTGAGGCCAACGCGCAGTTCTGAGGTTTTCCAGATTTTCCGTAAACGATTCCAGTAGCTCGCCGCGGGGCGTTTGACTATTTAAAAAATCCTCAATCACTTTTTGTTGATCAGGTTCGCTCTGACTCTCAGTTGAACCGGGTTGTGGAAAAAAGGTTCTATCCCCCATCTCTATCGACGTTCGCACGATGCTGCTTGTGCTGTCATCCATGCGGCGGAACCCTCCCTTTTGCTGCGGTGCAACAAAGTACGTAACGTATTGCATTTTTTACCCCACTAAATTTTTGGATACCCTAAGACCAAAGTAGATCCTCATTGCCGAACAGTCAAGCAAAAGTTGATTGCTCTTCTTTTCGCAAGGTCAAAATTTCGACACCGGTTTCAGTGACCAGCAGGGTGTGTTCCCATTGCGCAGATAGACTATGGTCTTTGGTCACAACCGTCCAGCCATCCGGCAACACCTTGAGGAATCTTTTTCCAGCGTTGACCATTGGTTCTATAGTAAACGTCATTCCGGGAATTAATTCAATCCCTGTTCCAGCACTGCCATAATGCAAAATCTGAAGTTCTTCCTCGTGAAATCGACTTCCAATCCCATGGCCACAGTATTCACGAACCACAGAGTACTGATGAGATTCGGCATGCTTTTGAATAATAGCAGCAATATCCCCTAGCTTGGCACCTGGCTTGACGCATTGAATTCCTAAATACAAACATTCCTGCGTGACGCGGACTAAGCGCTTAGCCAAAATCGAAACATCACCGACTAAATACATCTTACTCGTGTCTCCGTGATAGCCATCTTTCAGCACAGTGACATCAATATTTATTATGTCGCCCGACTTAATTTGGCGATCATTTGGGACCCCATGACAGATAACATGATTAACCGAAGTGCAAATAGACTTAGGAAAGGGTATAGATCCCCCCCCTGTATAGCCTAAACAGGCTGAAATGGCGTTTTGTTGATTGACGATATAATGATGGCAAATATCGTTTAGTTCCAGCGTCGTTACCCCGGGTTTTACATAGGGCTCGATCATTTCGAGCACCTCAGCCGCCATGCGACCGGCCACCCGCATTTTTTCAATTTCTGCTGCTGTTTTAATCTGTATTTTTTTCAAGAGGGATCCCTAAATCAAATTGGTTGACAAGACCTTAGTTGATATTTTACCATCAAAACACCTTTTTGGGGACTACCCAAGAAGCTGTGCTCGAAAGAGCATAATTACACACATGCATCGTCACATCCCCTTGGGTGCCAAATTTTGGTTAGGAGATGGGATGCGTGGAGGCTTAACCCTAATTTGAGGACTTATACAATGAGCATTTCCATCAGTATGCGCGAGATGTTAGAGGCCGGAGTTCACTTTGGTCACTTAACTCGCTTTAGAGATCCCAGCATGATCCCCTACATTTATTGTACGCAAAATGGGGCTCATATCATCAACCTTGAAAAAACTTTGCCAATGTTCCGCGAGGCACTGAAATTTATCAGCAAAATCGCCGCTAAAAAAGGCAAGGTTTTATTTGTCGGAACTAAGCGTTCTGCCAAAAAAATGATTGCAGAGCATGCGACATCTTGTGGTATGCCTTATGTTGATCACCGCTGGTTAGGGGGTGAATTAACCAATTATAAAACCATTAAACAATCCATCCGCCGTCTTCGTGAATTAGAAGGGATGCGTGAAGATGGCACATTATCGCTGTTAACCAAGAAAGAGGGTTTACGGTTGATGCGTGAATTAGAAAAATTAGACCGAAGTGTGGGCGGAATTAGAGATATGGGTGGCTTGCCCGATGCAGTTTTTGTGGTCGATGTTGGCCATGAGAAAATTGCGATTCAAGAAGCCAATCGTTTAAGCATTCCCGTGATTGGTGTGGTCGATACCAACCATAATCCGGCGGGCGTAGATTACCCCATTCCGGGTAATGATGATGCGATGCGTGCCATTGAATTGTACGTTAAGGCAGTGGCAAATACCATTATGGAATCTAAACAGGCCGAACGGGGTGCAATGGCGCATAAATTTAAAGAAGAATTTATGGAAGTAGAGCCGGATAACGATGCGGCTTCCAGAGAAGAATAAAAGGATACCTAAATCATGACAGAGATAACTGCAGCTTTGGTGAAAGCACTTCGAGAACGTACAAACGCTGGAATGATGGACTGCAAAAAAGCATTAATGGATGCCGATGGCGATATTGAAAAAGCAATTGAAAACATGCGTAAAACGGGGATCGCCAAGGCGGTTAAAAAAGCGTCTCGCATGGCTGCCGAAGGCATTATTATTGTATTGAATTCAGACAATGCCAAACGTGCTTTGGTTTTGGAAGTCAACTGCGAAACGGATTTTGTGGCACGAGAAGAGAAATTTAAGCAGTTTGCAAAAGCGGCTGCTGAAGAAGCACTTCGTGGTAATGTCAACGATATCGATGAATTACAAAAAATCACCGATAAAAATCGTTTAGAGCTCGTTGGCCAATTAGGGGAAAATATCACGGTCCGTCGATTGGCTTTACAAGAAGCACAAGGGGAGGGCGTGATTGGAACCTATGCGCATGGTGATGCGAATGGCGTTCGTATTGGTTCATTGGTGGTGTTGAAAAAAGGTTCACTGGAATTGGCGCGGGATCTTGCAATGCAAGTAGCTGCGATGAATCCTGAATATTTAACGGCGAGCGATGTCCCCGCTGCACGTTTGGCTAAAGAAAAGGAAATTTTCATCGCCCAAATCTTGGAAGAAGGCAAAACACTGGAAATGGCTGAAAAAATTGTGACAGGAAAGTTGAATAAATTTTCCAAAGAAGTCACTTTGCTCGGTCAATCTTTTGTAAAAGATTCTGCTAAAACCGTTGAAGCATTGCTCAAAGAGTCTGGTGCAGAAGTTGACACATTTATTCGTTTTGAAGTCGGTGAAGGTATTGAAAAGAAAGAAGATAATTTTGTGCAAGAGGTCATGGCACAGGTCAGAGGGGAATAGGTTTTGGTACAGATAAAGGATCTTTCATAGTGCAACCCATTTATCGACGAATCATCTTAAAACTAAGCGGTGAAGCCTTATTGGGGAGCCAACCTTTTGGTATTGATCCTGCGATGATTGATCGAATGGCTCATGAAATTGGCGAACTGGTCAAATTAAAAGTTCAAGTCGGACTGGTGATCGGAGGGGGCAATTTTTTTCGCGGTATTGCCCTATCCCATATTGGGATTGGTCGAGTCACAGGCGACCAAATGGGCATGTTAGCAACCGTCATGAATGCCTTGGCAATGCGGGATGCCCTAGAGCGTGCCGGATTTTCTACCCGAATTTTATCGGCAATTCCGATGAGTGGGGTGGTAGATTATTATGATCGGCGTAAAGCCATGCATCATCTTTTGAAGGGGCGAGTGGTTTTATTTGCGGCCGGTACGGGGAATCCCTTAGTAACCACGGATTCGGCAGCCAGTCTAAGAGCGATCGAAACAGAGGCGGACATTGTTTTGAAAGCCACCAATGTTGATGGAATTTATAGCAGCGATCCGGAAAAAGATCCCAAGGCAACGCGTTATACTGTTTTAAGCTACGATGAAGCTTTAAAAAAAGAGCTCGGTGTTATGGATTTAACCGCATTTTCTCAATGTCGTGATCACAATATGAAAATTCGAGTATTTAGTTTAGAAAAGCCGGGTGCATTGCTGCGCGTAGTGTGCGGAGAAAATGAAGGGACCTTAGTAGAATAGAGAAAAAGGCGACAATCATGTTAAGGAAAATTCAAGAAACTGCGGAAAGCCGCATGAAAAAAAGTATCGAAACTTTAGCACACAACCTAGCAAAGCTAAGAACTGGCCGTGCACACCCAGATTTATTAAGCAGCATTTTAGTGGATTATTACGGTACGCCAACTCCGTTAAGTCAGGTGGCCAATATTAATGTTGAGGATGCGCGTACTTTATCCGTAACGCCTTGGGAAAAAACTTTAGTGCAAGCAATTGATAAAGCCATTCGCACTTCGGATCTCGGTTTAAACCCTGCTACCAGTGGTACGCTCATTCGGGTTCCGTTGCCCGCATTAACAGAAGAACGTCGCAAAGAATTAGTGCGTATCGTAAAAAATGAGGCCGAGGAGGCTCGGGTCGCAGTTCGAAATATTCGTCGCGATGCCAATAATGAAGCAAAACTGTTGTTAAAGAGTAAAACGATAACAGAAGATGAAGAACGTCGTGGTGAGGACATGGTCCAAAAACTGACCAATCGTTTTATTGCCGAAATCGACAAAATGGTTACCACTAAAGAAACGGAGTTGATGCAAGTTTAATGTCACTTCCACATCATGTCGCAATTATTATGGATGGGAATGGCCGTTGGGCTAGAAAACGGCTTTTACCGCGGGTTGCAGGGCATCAACAGGCTTTAGAGTCTGTGCGCGCTGTAATTTCTACCTGTGTAAAAAAAGGCATCCCTTGTTTAACTTTATTTACCTTCAGTAGTGAAAATTGGCGTCGCCCGGAAAGCGAAGTCAACTTCTTATTTTCTATCTTTTTAAAAACATTGCGAAGTGAAATGCAGGCTTTACATGAGAACAATGTGCGGCTAAAAGTAGTTGGTGATATTAGTGCTTTTTCGAATGAATTAAAAAATACCATTCAGGATGTTGAAGAATTAACGAAAAATAATACGAAATTGCGTTTGAATATTGCTTTTAATTATGGGGGGCGCTGGGATATCCTCCAAGCGATGCGTTCAGTTGCCAAACGTGTAGAAAACCATGAAATTGCAGCGCATGACATCACAGAAACCTTGTTTCAACAATCTTTATCGATGGCCGATTGCAAAGATCCGGATCTTTTTATTCGCACCAGTGGGGAATATCGCATCAGTAATTTTTTATTGTGGCAGCTCGCTTATACAGAGTTATATTTTACCGATACCTATTTTCCGGATTTTCGAGAAGAACAATTTGAAGAAGCACTAAGCGCTTTTTCTTTACGTAACCGTCGCTTTGGGAGTATTGAGGATATGTCTGAAACCATTGGGCCGGCGGAAATAGATGCTTAAATCTCGTGTGGTCACAGCTTCTGTTGTACTGCCGATCATCATCAGTATCATCTGGTTTTTACCCAGCGTTACCTTTTCTATTGTCATGGCAATATTTGCTTTTTTGGCTTTATGGGAGTGGTCAAAACTTTCTGGATTTACAACATTTCAAATGCGCGTACTGGGGTGTTTACTGGTTTTTTTAACCGGATTTCTGATATTGTCGCTTTTACAATCTTTAGGTCCGGATGTTTTAAAATTTGGGCTTCCCACCTTGGTTATCGCTTTTTGGTTAATTGCTTTGATTTCTCTTTATCGCTTTCCAAAAGATAATCAGATCTGGAAAACAAAAACGGTGGGTGTTTTAACCGGCTGTTTTTTGTTAGGTCCCACCTGGGGCGCGATCGTTATCTTAAAAGATTTGGGACCAGAATGGGTATTGTATGTTTTAAGCTTAATTTGGGTTGCAGATATCGCCGCGTATTTTGTAGGGAAACAATTTGGCGAACATAAACTGGCTCCCAGAATTAGCCCTGGGAAAACTTGGGAAGGCCCAGCGGGCGGGCTAATCGCAACGCTGGTCGTCATCGTGCTGGGTTATCTAGTCTTACATCCCACGATTAACCCATTAAGATGGTTATTAATAGGCGTTGTCACCGTCGCATCTTCCATACTCGGAGATTTGTTTGAAAGCGCGTTTAAACGCATGCGCAACGTAAAAGACAGCGGTACATTGCTTCCCGGACATGGCGGCATTCTCGATCGCATCGATAGTGTGATGGCGGCGGTCCCCATTTTTACGATTTTGGTATGTGTTTAGAAGGAACTGAAATTTGCTATTGTTGGAATAGCCGGAATTTTAATTCTCTCCTCGGCGTAGCATATTCTACAATTAAATCTTTTATGACCGTGGGGGCAGTTACCAAGAAACAGTCGCTAAAAATAAGTGGCGGTTGAAAAGGTGCTGGCTGCTGCCAATTTTCTTTAAATTTTTCTACTCCTTGCGTTACCATTGAATATGCCACGCCCGATAAATTTAAAAGGGTAGTGAGAGGGCGAAAAGGGCTAAAAATAAGCGGCGGTCGCACAGGTGCTGGCTGCAAAGTGCGTTGATTCATTCTTTCTCTTTCCAATAAAGTTAAAAAATGAGAAAAGTCAAACCATGGTGAGTTTCGCTCTGCCTCTACAAACGCATAATGCACCGATCTAGATAACTGATTGGCACAAAGATCCACTTCCATCAGCGTTGGATTTTTTAAGATCGCTTTCACAACATCGGGATCACCGACGTAATTGTATCGAGCCTCCAAGAACATAAGGGTTGGATGGTTGTTTGCGATGGCCATTAACCCTTTATCCTCTATGTGGTTGTTTCCCAGATCCAGCTTAAGTAGGGCTTTATTGTGGGACAGAGCAATCGCACCTCGCATACCAATTCGACAGCCTTTCAGCTTCAATGTCTTCAATGTTGGATTTTCTGCAAAGGCCATTGCTCCTCTATCTTCAATGCAATTTTCACTCAGATCTAGATCCGTTAGAGCTTCCTGTTTGGAGAGAGCAGTTGCTCCTAGAACCCCGATTCTATTACGCCTTAGAATCAACGTCCTGAATGTTGAGTTTTCGGAAAGGGCTATCGCTTCTTCATCCCCAATGTTATTACAACTCAGATCCAGCGTGGTCAGCGTTTCACTTTTTGCGAGGATCTTTGCGATTTCTAGACCTTCTTGCTCGGAAGAGACGTTGTGCTGAGCAATTAAGGTAGTAAGTTTTTGATTTCTCGACAGAGCCGTCGCCCCTTTTATTCCCATTCGATTGCCACTAATATTTAAAGTGGTAAGCGTTTGATGCTTTTCCAGGGCTATCAAAAAGGCCTCCATGATATCATTTAGGCGAATACTATAGCTAACATTTAAGGTGGTTACGGTAGGATGGGCATTTAAAAAAGGAATAATACAGGTGAGAGGAGTGTCGTCTACGTAGTTCTTAAGTTGTAATACTAATGCTCTTGTAGAAATAGCTTCCAAGAAAGCGGGGACAAATTGAGCGGGATACTCATTTTCAATTTGTAATTGAATATCGGATGTGGACATAGCCATAGTGGTTCTCCTATCATAATTGTGTATTGTTTTCTGCTTATCGTTGGGTGTTATAGAACGCCTAAGAGGGGAGCCCGCTTTGCCTGGGAAGCTCACTTTCTTCGAAGGAGTGCTGCTCGCCATTGAATGACACTACAATATATAAGTTATTTTACTTTATCACAACCCAGAGCGTGAAGTCAATCTTTTTATTTGAGATGCAAAGTAGCCTTTTTTTGGTGATATTAACCGGTTATTATAACCATAAGGATGGCTAAAATAATCGGTTAATATCACTAAGCCGTAGTCAAAATGGAAGAAATATCGCTGAATATAAGGATTATGTTACAATGCTAAAAAGAGTTCTTAAAGTAAGAATAGAGAATGGGACATTATAGATGACAATGTTAGTGAAACGTCCACGATTTTTAGATCCGAAGGCAGATGTGGTTTTCAAAAAAATATTCGGACAGCATCCTGACTTAATAAAAAGTTTTTTGAATGGGATTTTGCCGATATCAGAAGGCCGATTGATTGAATCGGTTACCTATTTAACCCCCGAGCAGTGTCCCCGTATTCCTTCGATGAAGAACACGATTGTGGATGTAAAATGTACCGATCAGGAAGGTCGGGTGTTCATTGTAGAAATGCAAATGACCTGGAGCAAAAGCTTTTTAAAGCGATTTCTTTTTGGGATCTCTAAGGCATATGTTCAACAACTGGAAGCAGGGAAACTGTATTCTACGCTCTGCCCTGTTTACGGATTGGCACTTGTGAATGAAACCTTTGAACAAACGACAGAAGACTGGTTCCATCATTATCGTTTGACGAATGTGAAGGATATAGATAAAACTTTGGAAGGCATGGAGCTTATTTTTCTGGAATTGCCCAAATTTAATCCCAAAACATTTGAGCTTCGAAAAGTTGGTGCTTTGTGGATGCGATTTTTGCGGGAAACGGAAAATTTATCGGAGATTCCTCGGGAATTTCAAAGCAATCCTGAAGTTGCAAGAGCGATAGAATTGGCACAGGAATTGGCCTATACGCCAGCAGAGCTAGATGCATATGACGAGTATCTGGATGCAATTCGGGTTGAAGGTACCGTTCGCAGAGATTCTTATGAAGAGGGTGAAGAAAAAGGGAGAGAAGAAGAAAAAAAGAACGTGGCTCGTAAAATGCGTCAAAAGGGAATGAATATTGAAGATATCTTAGCGCTAACAGGCCTCACCACTGAAGTCGTTGAATCCCTGTGAGCAATGCTTTTTCATGAGTATTTAAGACATTTAACGCTACGGCATCGAATAAGCCAATACCAGATCAGAAATTTCTCGCTCTCGAGATTCTGCTCCCACTTGTACGGGGGGGCGGCTGGCTTCAAAACTTGGCGCTGCCTGAAAAACGCTTTCCAAGACTGAACGTCTTGCTTGCATCCAGGTAAGTTGTAGTCCTTGCTCGTGTTCTTCTACGGAAGTATGTGTTTTTGCAAGGTATTGGCCGATGATATTTAAAAGTGCTTCGCTTTGTTCTTGCTCTACGGAAGCAAATGAAGATTTTAAAGCATTTTCCATCAACAAGACTCGGCCAGCATCATAATCCTGTTCTCTTTGTAATATTACCTGTGAATTTGGAATGGAAAATTCACCATTGGTGGCGCTGTGAATGGCATCCACATATTCTGCCTTAGCGATGCTCCCGAGGGAATACACAGGCTTAGGGAAAAGATAGGAATTTTCTGAGCCTGTCATGGAATGCAAAGCTAGATCGAGGTATTTGGCAATCTGCAGGGAGAAAAGGGTTAGCGATTGACGTAGAACGCCCGGTAAAATGTCAGGATAGTTCTCTTCACGGAATAAGATGATCCATTCTTCATCAAAGAGCAATCGTGCAATACAACGTACTACAATTCTTCCACTAGAATCTTTAATACAGAACATTTTATTTTTGCCGTCTAAACAATAGTCGAGTAGGCATTTGTTTAATTCGGGGTCGCCATCCAGTCGTTGACAGCTTCCCGGAACATCGGTTCCGCAATTAAAGAGATCCCAGAAATGATCAGTAAACTCTATGGTCCAACCTTCAATATTGGGCATTTTTCGGCCGGAAACTTCATCTTTAAGATGACTAATAACGCCCGAGAGGTCATTTAAAAATTCCGGTGATTCTTCTTCTCGTATTCCTAATTTTCTTTTCACAGAGCTTAGATATTTCAATTGTGTTTTTTTATCGTTGTTATCTGTTTCAATTAAAAAAATAAGATTTTGCTCGATAAATTTTCTACGCGCATAGTCGTTTAAGGAGTATTCTGATTTAAAATCGTCAAGAATACCTTTCAATTCTGTTTTTATCTTATCCCTGGTTTCAGAGTCCTCTGTTTTCAGGTAACGCACCAAATCAGGATAGTGTTGAGGATTTAAATGGTTATTTTCTAAAATCCTTTTTAAGAAAGAAGCGTAATCTATCTTAATGGGTTCATCTTGAATATTATGCTGTTCGATAAAAGTTTTCAAGTCGAGTTTTATATTTTCTTGCCAAAGTTCTTTAAGCATCTTCCGATTTGAAAACAACTTTTTTAAATTACAAAACATGACATATTGGTTTCTTTCGACAACCATTCTGATATGGGCAAGAACCAGAGAAGAATTGAAAATTCCTTCTGAAACAGCAGAAATTTTAAGAGCCATTTTGGAATACCAAAGCCCTAATGGACGTTACACACTTACCCAATCTTATATAAACCATATTTTTGTTTCCGAACCAGGAAAGGAACAGTTTAAAAGTCTCACTCAGGGTTTAAGTAAAAACCAAAAAAGCTTCAAACAACTTTTAGCAGTATTTATTACTCACATCATTATGGATAACCGAAATCTAGATGAACAGAATGCATTATCCAAATTGGGAGAGCATTTATTAAAGCACTTACCCAATGAATATAAAGAAGCGCCCACCAGAAACCCCTTGATCGGTGCGTTCGAATCTTTAATTCTCTCCCCCAGTATTTCCAATATCGAAAAATTACAGTTAATTCAAAGCGTTTTAGAGCTCAAGACTTTAACCCAAGACAGAAAAAAACGTTTCAAAATTCAAAGACAAAACTGGTTTC
>Ga0207074_1075_pt2 | contig 11189 bp, 13 predicted proteins | sample Alteio_BWMinHeat_66_FD_153567 | JGI IMG/M metagenome (GOLD analysis project Ga0207074, IMG submission 153567) | Enriched cells from forest soil in Barre Woods Harvard Forest LTER site, Petersham, Massachusetts, United States -... | ecosystem: Environmental > Terrestrial > Soil > Temperate forest >...
GCTGGATGTTTGCGCAGTGTTTGATCATGAACGGAAAAGCTCTGCGCGCGGAGATATGCACAACGCCGATCCTGCTATCATCTTCTGCGGAGTAAAAGCAGTATGAATTCGAGCCGTATGGAAGAAGACGAAGAACAACTTCCTTATATTTCCGGTACAGGAGAGGGACTTATGGAAGAAGGACCGGGTTCGCACACGAGTGCGCGCCGCAATGAGGATATCGCGCTCGATCTGATGAAGTTTGTCGCAATGACCACCGGGTACGGGCGAACTACGTCGTCCGGTGTGGGTTTTCAAGGTACGGGGTCGGCGTCGAAGCCTGAGGAGTACGCGACGCAACTACTGGAGTTATACGGGCGGTGCCTGAATACGGTTGGAGGGAAGAAGTAGTAAAGCAAGAACCTAGTACCCGGTACCTAGTAAGAGCGTCTGACACCTGCTTTTGATGTCGCTGCTGCAAGTTTTTCCGATCCGCGCCCGTCGAGCACCACTCGCTTCGCGAATGTAGGAGCCGTCATTCGTAGGCAAGAACCGCGGTCTGCAGACCGCGGTTCTCCATTTCGATACCAGCTCTAGCGACGACCTTTCTTCGCTTTTTTCTTTGCTTTCTTGGCTGGCTTTTTGGCCGCTTTCTTTTTTGCGGGCTTCTTCGCGGCTTTTTTCTTCGCTGGTTTCTTTGCCGCTTTCTTTTTCGCCGGAGCTTTTTTGGCTGGCGCTTTCTTTTTGGCAGGTGGTTTCTTGGGGCCGCCACCACCGCTGGGTGCGGGCTTGGGTGCGGGCGGCGGAGTGGACATTACAGGCTCTTTCGTTTCTGGCTCAGGCACGCCAGATTCTTCTTCCTCTTCTTCTTCCTCTTCGAAATCTTCTTCAAGGGACTCGCTGTAAGCGCCGGTATCGCCGAATTCATCTTCTTCGTCACGTCCGTAAAGCGTGGGATCGTCGATCGTCATTTTTCCTCCTGATCTTAGTTGGCATCTGCGTTTGGCATCTCGCGCAAAACGACCGCGCAAGGTTGCCGGGGCACGAGAAATTAAAAGACCACCAGAAACTTATTCTGAAACGGCGCGCGATTATAGCACGACGTTGAGTGCGGACCGCAAGGGCCGTTATCACACAGGCCTGTCTATCCTGTTAACACAGGGAGGGTGCGAATGGAAGAAGATTTTTCGACACAGTGGTTCGCGGACGCTGGGCAGTGCGCACGGGCGGATAGAAGGCTCCGGAAGCAGCGAACGCCCCCGAAGGAGCGTCCGCTGTCACGGTTGACCCAGCCTTATGGGCTGGTTTTAGTTGAATGGAACCGCCGGAAGTACGGGTGTTCCTTCCGCGCGGACGGCCTCAAGCTTCGAAGGATTGATACCTAAGGCGCGAAGAATGGTCGGCGCCACCTGGGCGGTGCCCACCCCAGCGCTCACCGTCCTGGGTTGGAAGGTTGGGAAGGAAAGCAGCAGAACGACATTGGTGTCGTCGTGGGAGAACCCGCCGTGCTCCTCCTGTTTCGCCGTGCTGCCGGAATAGGTGACGCCGACGTTCGGGGTCACGATGATATCCGGCGTTCGGGGGTCGTTGGTTGGATTGTTGTAGTTGAGAGCAAGGGACGGGCCGTTGTATATCTGGCCGAGCCCCACTCCGGTCGTCGAGGAGGGGTTCGCTTCGATGAGTGCGACGGCGGCGTCAGTGTTGGCGGAGCTGGCCAGCCACAACAGCGAGACATCATCTTCAGTTGGGCCGATGCCAGTTGGGTTGTTGGTCGACTCCGAAAACGGCAGGTAACCCGCATTGGACAGCAGGGTTGCGGGCGAAGTGCCATTGATGGTCTGCCCAACGTACCGGCTGGGGTCGATGGGGGACTGGCCGTGTTTGGCTGTGATTACGATTAGAGTGGAACTAAGGAGCCCCTGTTTCTGCAGTTCGCTGACGAATGCCGCAATCGAGGCGTCGACGAACTGGAATTCGCTCAGCAGCGCCGCGCTGGGGGTTCCCTGAGCGTCCAGATATCCTCCGACGGTGCTGTTGCTCTTTTCGATGAGCTTCTGGGCCACGCTGAGCGCCTGGAAGTTCATGCCGAAGATGGTGGGAACCTTGGTCTGCTTAGTACGGAGGTGGTCCCAGCCGTCGATTTCGTTGAGGATCGCGTTCACCTTCAAAGTGTCATAGCACTGAATGTTCTGGAAGCTGTTGGTCCAGGCTGACAGGTTGGCGCCGCTATCAACGATACTGGAGCAGTTGACGCCGGTGGGCGTGACGACTCCGGGAAGACCGATAACTGTGGAGTTGATTTCAGGCGAGTAGAAATCGTCGAGTGCACTCGGTCCGATGCCGGAAGCCACGGAGGCGTAGGCAGGATGCTTGTCGGACCAGGCTGCATATCCGCCAGCGGCGTGAATCACGCTAAAGATGCTGTTGGCGCGGACGAAGTCCCATGGAAATACTGGCTTGCACCCCGTGCTGGGGTTACGAACCAGCCGCGAGGAATCGATGGAGGCGAGGCCCCCGTCGGTAAGCGCCGCGCCAGGAGCGCCGCCGTTCACCTTGGTCTGGTCGATGTCAATGCCCTCTTCATACTCGGTCGTTGTACCCGTTGCGGCTCCAAAAGGGGTGCAGGGGCCAGCCCCGAGGCCGTTGCCGGTGGTTTTTGCGGGAGCGGAGTAACTCCTGGAATAAGCGACGTCGTAATAAACCCCGGTGAAGGCCGGGCTTCCGCCGGTAACAATGGCAGTGAGGCCCGGGAAGGAATCCGAAGGTTTCGAGGTGCTGGCGGCAACGTAGTTGATTCCCGTCGTACTGAGAGCGGCAATCGCGGGGCAATACGGTTGGCCGTTGTTGGCGGTGGTGATGCCGTTGGCGCAGTTCAGGAAATCAACCGCGTGCATGCCGTCGATGCTGATGAGCAAGACGTGCTGGATAGGATTGGTGCTGGAAGTCTGAGCGAATGCTGCCGCGGTAGCCAGCATTAGGGCCAAAAGAGACACGCCGACGCGAAGTCTGCGAGTGGGGTTCATGGTTACTCCTTGGAGGATTATTGAGAAGCTTTTCCAGAACTAGCAGCGAAGAATTAATAACAAGTTACAGCGAGGTTAATTAGACGTTAAAAGGCTGGGCATGAGCAGCAGAAGTCTGACTCAAGACGCGGGTCGTCGCGCGCGGGTTCGGCTAGCGGATCAGCTGATGAACGCCCATGGCCAGGCCGACGAGAACCAAAGCTACAGCGATAAGAACGAACCGGGTCTGGAGGAGTTGTCGTTGGACCTTGTTCATGGAGTTATCTTACTCCAAGGCTATGATCCCAGCGCATAATTCGGATCCACAACTTCAGGAACCGAAGTTGATAAGAATCTTATAAACGGAGGCTATTGACGGGGCTGCACGATCAGAATCATGCCGGGGCGCAGAGTCGCGACGTTGCTGTTGCTGCGCTTCAACGCGGCGACGGTGGTCTTGTAAGTAGTAGCGATCGAGTAGAGAGTCTCGCCAGACTTTACTTTGTGGCGTAGCACGCTGGCCTGATCCGATTCGCTTTCATCGGAACCGTCATCACTCGCCGCTTTACCGGAGTGACTGGCGGGAGCTTTTGTGGTGGCGGTTTGAACGGGTTTGTGGGTGTGCGCGGCTGATTTGGTGGATGCCGTTGAAGCGGTTTCGCTGTTGGGGCTTACCGGGATGTGCAGGGCGAGAACGGTGCGTCCATGGAGGCTGTTGCTGCGCAGGCCGTTCCAGCGGCGGACCATGAGAGCCGGGACCCCGAAATTCTCGGCGACGGTTTCGACTGTGTCTCCCTTGCGAACCTTATAGCGCATGATCCGGCGCGAGTACGTGGCATTTTCGCTGAGCGGATGTTTGCTGGGCGCGATCGGAATTACGACCCTCGCATCGGCTTCGAGTTCCGATCCATCGAGGTGGTTGGCCTCGGCAATCGATTTCGCAGTCAGATGATACGTGCGGGCAAGCGAGGCCAAAGTTTCGCCAGAATGCACAGTGGGATAGCGCCACCACAAGCGCATTCCGGCTGGAATTGCCGCAATGGTGGTTTGATACTGCTCTTTTGTCCCAGCGGGCAGATGCAGTTCGAATGTGCCTTCTTTTGGCGTGCTCAGCCGCAAAAGGCTGGGATTCAGTTGCTGCAATTGGGCCGGAGTCGAGTCGACGCAATCGGCGACCAGGCGCAAATCCACGGGGTAGTTGATGGTCACCTCGTCAGAGACCAGCGCATCGTCCATCGAAACATCATCAAAACCATAGTGCGAAAGATTCTTGGTCACGATGGTGACGGCCAGAATGATGGGCACGTAGTTGCGCGTTTCTTTAGGAAGCACGTTGCGGCGGTAAAGCTCCCAGAAATCGGCGTACCCAGTACGGCGGACCGCGGCTTGCACGGTGCCTGGGCCGGAGTTATAGGCGGCCATGGCGAGATACCAATCGCCAAACTGGGCGTAAAGATCTTTCAGGTGGCGGGCAGCGGCGCGAGTGGATTTTTCAGGGTCCTGGCGGTCGTCGACCCACAAGCTGTGCTGCAAGCCGTAACCGCGGCCGCGGCTGCCCATGAACTGCCAAATGCCACGGGCGCCGGCACGAGAAACAGCGGTTGGCTGGAATCCGGATTCCGCCTGAGCCAGGTAGATCAAATCCTGGGGAACGCCTTCCTGCTTCAGAATTGAAACCATCATGTCGTGGTAGCGGCCGGAGCGGGCAAAGGCGCGCTCGAAGGTGCCGCGTCCACGATTGGAGAAATAGCTGATGTAGCCCGCAACTTGATCGGTCATCATCAACGGGAGGTCGGAGTGGGTAGACTTGATTTCCGCTTGCGCCTTCGCTCTCACACTCGGGTCGGCTGCCGGCACGATGCCGTTGGTTTCGTCGATGGGTGCGGGCTCTGCCTTTTGTCCTTCGGCATCGGCCGTCAAATCGCCGAGATCCAGGCGATTGACGCCGTCCACTACGCGGTCAAACTCCCTTGCCAGGCGATTATCGGAACGAATATCGAGATTGCTCTCCAATAAGGCGTTGAAGGCATTGTCGAAGTCCTGCTTGGCGGCGTCCTTGCGTCCCGCTTGATAATTGGCCAAGCCGGCTTGAAAATCCGCCTCGACTTTGGAAACCAGATCTGCGACCGAATCAGAGGCCGTCGACGTGGACTGGGACTCCGTTTTCTCCACCTTTTCAACGGCCGACGGAATTTGATCTTCGATTTGCGCCTGGCTTGGAGTGACCTCTTGAGCAGTCGCTGGGTGAGCAGTCGTCGTTTGCGCCTGCTTCGGAACTGGGGCTGCCGTGGCCGCGGTCAACGCTGGAGCGCTCTTTGGCGGCAGCAAGCTGACGGGCTTTTGCGCCGTCTGACAGGAGGAACCTGCCAGAGCCATGAATGCCAGTGCTGTAATCCGTATTTGGAGTTTCGCAACTCGCATATTTCTCTGTGAGATACGGATAGGTCCTTAGTAATTTTAAACCGGGTGAATTCTATCAAAAATCGTACCTTGCGGCTGTTCTCGGGTCAACGACCGAAAGTGAATTCAAACAGTTACGTTAGAGACCTCTCAAATGGTTACCTCGAGCCCACGGATCTCAGGCTTGAGACGGCAGAATCCGTGAAAAAGGTTTCTCGGCGATCACGAGATTTTGGCTGCCAGACTCGGCCAGCAGATGGGGATTCCAGCGATTTCGAGCTGTCACACCCGCCAGTAGTCGGGACGCCAAACTTGAATCGCCTTCTTAATATCCGCAGGAGACAGCTTCTCAGAGAGTGCCCGGCCCGCCAGGGTTGGAAGTTCCGCATCGGAGGCGAAACGTAGCGCGATCAGTTGCCGTTCGGTGAATTCCGGAATCCGCGAGCGCAACGGCTCGGGAAGAAGTGCAGCCATGCGAAGCCGTTCTTCGAGGCGGATCACTCGATCCTGAACTCGCAGGGCATAGAGCCGGGTCTTCAAGAGAGCAAGCGCCGCAGCCACTGAGATCACAAGGAACGATGCCGAGTGCCAGCTCGGACGCCAAATAAGATGGATAAGGCCGCCGATCACAACGAGAGCCGCGACGGGTAATAAAAAAAAGTGAAACGGTGGATCAAGACGCGTGTGGTTGGCGAAAGTCTGGGGCTTCTTCTCGGCCATAACGAAGGGCTCCTCAGCGGACTGGCAAGTCTAACAGAGAGAAGCTTCCGGTTCCTGCTCTCAGCCCAATGAAATGAACCATGGCTGCTGACGTTACTGCGCAGGGATGTCAACGTGCTCGCGCCTCCCGTTCTAACGTTCCTGTGAACGATCAACTGAAAATCGCAAACGCGGAATCTTTTATTCTGAGTCGGGAATCCAAAGAAATCATGAAAACCATTCAAGTCAAGCAAGTCGGTGGGCCGGAAGCGATGGAAGTCGTGGAACTGCCCGTTCCACATCCGAAGGCGAATGAAGCAGTCGTCAAGCTCGCAGCCTCGGGAGTGAACTTCATCGATGTCTATGTCCGCGAGGGACGTTATAAAGCGCCACTGCCTGTTACTCCGGGACAGGAAGGTGCTGGCGCAGTGACGGCGGTGGGAGCAGACGTGAAATCGGTGAAGGTGGGTGATCGTGTGGCCTGGACCTCGGTGCAGGGGTCATACACGGAATATGCAGCCATACCGGCTGATCGATTGGTGCCGATCCCACAGGGAGTGAGCGACCAGCAGGCCGCCGCCGCGATGTTGCAGGGAATGACAGCGCATTACCTCGCCCACGATACGTATCCGCTGAAGAAAGGCGAGACGACCCTGATTCACGCCGCCGCCGGAGGTGTAGGGTTGCTGCTGGTGCAGATGGCGCACAACATTGGCGCTCGCGTCATTGCCACTGTATCCACCGACGAGAAAGCGAAACTGGCACGCGGAGCCGGAGCACACGAAGTAATCCTCTATACCCAAGCCGACTTCGAAGCTGAAACCAAGCGCCTCACTAGCGGCAAAGGTGTGGATGTGGTGTATGACTCGGTGGGCAAGACGACATTCGAAAAAGGGCTGAACATTTTGCGGCAGCGCGGAATGATGGTGCTCTTTGGTGGGTCCAGCGGAGCAGTTCCGCCCTTCGATCTGATCGCATTGTCACAAAAGGGATCACTCTATGTGACCCGGCCCACGCTCATCAATTACATTGCTACGCGCGAAGAATTGGTGGCGCGGTCGAGCGCAGTATTTGGCATGATGGCCGCGGGAAAGCTCAAGTTGCGCATCGAGTACACCTATCCACTGGCCGAGGCGCAGCGCGCGCATCGCGATCTGGAAGGACGCAAAACTACCGGGAAACTGCTGCTGATTCCGTAGGGACGGAGTACCGTTCAGTGAGCCGCGCTGGGCGGCATGGTCTGAAATGATGGCCTAATAACAACCCCTGATACGATCCGTCGGTTAGACTTCGCCTCGCTTGGAAGGCGCCTGGCGAGGCCGGAGCTGAAGGCTTAACACCCGAGACCTTGACACCCAAGACCTAACACCGAAGACTTGGCGCCAAAAGACCTGATACCCGAGACCCAAGGAGATTGATGAAAGCCATTCGTGTGGAACGTCAGGGTGGGCCGGAGGTGATGGAACTGGTCGAGGTTCCCGTCCCTCAGCAGAAGCCGACGGAAGCGTTGGTGAGGGTCACGGTTGCGGGCGTGAACGCGCTCGACGGCCAAATCCGCGATGGCAGGCTGCGGGCTGTGCTGCCGTTCATCCCGGGACAAGAAGGCGCGGGAGTGGTCACTGCGGTCGGCGAGCACGTAAAAACGGTCAAGGTCGGAGACCGTGTGGCGTGGAGCGGTGCGTTGGGCTCGTATGCCGAGTACGTAGTGTCGCCCGAGGAGCATCTGGTGCCCGTCCCGGAGTCGATCACCGACGAGCAAGCGGCGGCGGCGATGGTGCATGGGCTGACGGCGCACTATCTGGCGAACGACGCGCACAAATTGAAGGCGGGCGAGACCGCACTGGTGCATGCCGCGGCTGGCGGAGTGGGTCTGCTGCTTGTGCAAATGGCGCACGCGATCGGCGCACGAGTGATTGGTACGGTTTCCAGCGAAGAAAAAGCTCAACTCGCGGGTGAGGCCGGGGCAGATGAAGTCATCGTCTTTACCAAACAGGATTTCGAAACCGAAGTGAAGCGGCTGACCGAAGGCAAGGGCGTCGATGTCGTGTACGACGGTGTCGGCAAGGCCACGTTCGAAAAGAATCTGAATGTCATGAAGCTGCGTGGCATGCTCGTGCTCTACGGCATGTCGAGTGGGCCGGTGCCCCTGGTGGACCCGGCTAAGCTGTCGGAGAAAGGGTCGCTTTACATGGCGCGAACCACGCTGGCGCACTTCACCGCGACCCGCGAAGAATTGCTGGCTCGGACCAGTGCTCTCTTCAGCATGGTCGCGGACGGCAAACTGAAACTGCGGATTGCGAAGACGTATCCGCTGGCGGACGCGCCGCAGGCGCATCGGGACATGGAAGCGCGGAAGATCGCGGGGAAGCTACTGCTGATTCCCTAAGGACGAAGGCAACAAGACATCGAGCTTCGCTCGATAGACAGCCGGGGGCGGCTGTCTCTACATTCCCTCAAATCAAGCGCAGGTTGGGGAAGTCTTGAACGTAGCGACTGGCATCACGGGTCATGAGCCTGTCGGCTTGCAGCAGCGCGTGCGAGGCAATCACGAAGTCCGCCAGCAGACGCTTCGTCTGTCCGCCACCGGACCGGCGGCGACGATTGGCATAGGCTGAAAACCTGTTCGCCGCCAACCGCCAAACATCCTCCCCGAGATCGAAATCAATCGCGACCGAAATTTCCCTCAGGGTCTCTTCGGTCCGCTCGAAATTAATGCCGGGGATTGCCGAAAGCTCAACGAAGACGGGACCGCTTATAACTAGCGCTCCCTCGTAGCGAACTGTCAGCAACTGGACGATGATCTGTTCGCTCTCCGGCGCTCCCGACAAGACGGGCGAGAGGATGTTGGTGTCCAGAGCGGTCCTCATTCGTAGTTTTTATCGCTGCGCATATCGTCGATCCAAGCCTTGATACCTTCTTCTCCGCCGGGGAATGGGGGAGCCAGTCCGATGAGCTTCTTGAAAGGATTGTCCTCTGATCGCGCAGGCCGGATCACTGTTCGACCTTCTTCCACCACAAACTCAACGCGATCTCCGGTCCTTAGGCCGAGGCGCTTACGTATCTCTTGTGGGACAGTGATTTGACCCTTACTGCTGATTGTGCTGGATGGAGTCATCTTTACCAATACTCATTACAGTAAAGATATCTCTCTTTACCAATGAAGTCAAGCACTTGGAATACGTGGCCGTCTCACCCGTTTAGCTCTTCCGCGAGTAACTGCGTGCGTATTTTGGCGGGGTTTGTCCGGGCACAAGTCGCGCATCATCAATCGGCGCTCCGATCTTCATTTCTATCGGAACAACTCCTGCCCAAGTGGGGAAAGAATAATCTTCTTCGTCGTCGATCGGGGGACCTGTGCGCACCTTGGCAGAGAATTCTTCAATCGGCAGACGGAGAACCGATGTTGCTTTGAGTTCGCGCTCGTTGGGCTGGCGAGAATCGGCCCAGCGGCCGGGGATGATGTGTTCGGAGAGAAGGCGAAGGGCTTCGAGTTTTTCTTGAGGATCATCGACGAGCGTTGCTTTTCCCAACACGACCACCGAGCGGTAATTCATCGAGTGATTGAAGATCGAGCGGGCGAGAACCAGTCCGTCGAGCAGAGTGACGGTGACGCAAACCGGCACGTCTTCTTTCAGCTGCCGCAACATGCGGCTGGCTGCGGAACCATGAATGTAGAGCCGGTCGTCTTTGCGCCCGAACGAAGTGGGTATGACAAAGGGCTGACCGTCGGCGACGAAGCCGACGTGGCAGAGAAAAGCTTCGTCGAGGATGCGATACGCAGCTGCGCGATCATAGACTGCGCGCTCCGCCTCGCGGATCACACGTGTCCGCGCAGTGGGCGTATGGAGTTGGGACATGGGAAACGAACTCCGGGCAAGCGCCAAGGATGGGTGAAAGAAAAGTGTAACACCCGAGAGGCGGGCTTCCGCCCGCAAGTCCTCAAACTAGGCCCAACGGTGTTTTCCTACCAGTAGAGCTTCATCGCAAACTGAAACTGTCGGGGATCATACGCGGCGGTTGCTTGTCCCGCATTGTTGAACAGAGGACTCACCGCGGCTACGTTGTTACGGTTGGCGATGTTGAACATGTCGGCGATCAAGTCGAGGTTGAAACGTTCGCCAAAATAAATTTTCTTGGAGACGCGGAGATCGTCGAAGAGCGTATACGGAGTGTGGCCTGCGTTGCGGCCCAGATTGCCATCGAGCGAGAGCAGCGTGCCGTTGAAGTCCGCAAGACAGGGTTCCTGAAACACTCCGCTCAGCGAAAACTTTGACGGGACCGCGGGAAAACCCTGCGCGGTGCATGCCGCGTTGACAAATGTATTCGGGCGGCCCGTGAGAGCCGATTCCTGAAGGTTGTCGCCGTTGCCAGTAATAATGTTGAAGGGCCGGCCCGAGTTGATGTCGATCAGAGGCGCGACCGTCCAGTTGCTGAAGAACTTTCCGACAAAGCCGTTGCCGCCCAGCTTGCCGCTTTGATAAACGCCGCTGAACACAAAACGGTGACGCTCATCAAAGAGTGAGTTCGAACGATCCAGGCCGGGAATATAGCTATCCTGTGGCGTTAGCGGGGACTGCAAGTCGGTAGAGTCGTCGATGGCATGCGACCAAGTGTAAGACGCCAGGAATTCGTAGTGATTTCCGAAGCGCTTGCGCAAGTTGGCGCTGAGGCCGCTGTAAGCGGAGCTGCCGCTCGAGTAATTGGCGTCCATATCGCCGAACGGGATGCAGTTCGCGAGCGTTAAAGGATTGCATGCCGTGTTGAAGCCAGCGGTGCTGAATCCCTGTGCGTTCAATGATTGCAGCACCACTGGATACAAACTCACGCAACTTGCGGGGAGGGTGCCTGCGGCGATCAACGCGCCGGCGATCGATGGGTTCAAACCGCTAGGCCGGAAAAAATTCGTAAGGGCAGCCGACACCCACGGCAGGTGGGTTGTCGGATTCACGCCGCAAGGGGCAGCCCCGCTGCCCACGGCCAATGGGCCAAAGGCCGAGTTCGAGGTCGGGTCGCCCTGTGCCGTCAGCCAGTTCGCTACCAGCAGATCGCCACGCTGAGCGTTGGAGTTAATAGGGCGGTTCAGATGGCGTCCCGCGTTGAAGTTATAAG